>Ga0315282_10004832_pt1 | contig 23265 bp, 23 predicted proteins | sample YL17G07_20_MG_FD_203693 | JGI IMG/M metagenome (GOLD analysis project Ga0315282, IMG submission 203693) | Sediment microbial communities from Yellowstone Lake, YNP, Wyoming, USA - YL17G07_20 | ecosystem: Environmental > Aquatic > Freshwater > Lake > Sediment | place: USA: Wyoming | collected... | reverse complement strand
TCTTCCGGGATTTTGATTGTAAGCAGGACCTTGTCTATTTCAGGGTATTTAACTGCCTTGAGGAGACGATTCTCAAAGAACTCGCTTATTCGATCAGAAAGTTCTTTGAGCTGTTCTTCTTTAACTTCTTTTAAGGCAATTGTTAAATTTATTCTTCCCGTGAGAAAATCAACCAATTTAAACACATAAGTATTCAAGTTACACTTATACCTAGTTTTTATTCTCTGGCTGATGTCCCTGCCCAGGTCATTAACATCGAGAATGTCTCTGAAATCTGCTTCTTCCCACCAATTACCCATAATAGAATCTTCTTCAGTGCTCGTTTCTAAACGAAAAGACAGCTTTGTAACTCCATTCACTTTAAATAACTTGTAGTTTACTTTCATCATTTACCTCCTATGATTAATTTGTTTAGTTATAGAAAACTTTCTATAACTTATTTAAATCAAATTTAAGGAGGTAAATGATGATTGATGAAGTGAATACAATTGAAAAGAAATTGTTAAAAGTCCTTCAGAATGACTACGGAGGGCACACATTCGAAGACTTTCTTAAGGTAGTGATAGCAAAGTTTTATGACGAGAAGTTTAATTTATCTCAGTTTGAAACTACAGCCAAAGATCCGCCTGAGTTTGTGAAAGAAAGAATTCTTGCAATGCTTTCCGAAGCAACAGTTAAGCTTAAGCTATATCCTGACATTATCTCGGAAAATAAGGCAGTTATAAGCATGAATCCATCTCTTGTAAAAGAACTCGTAGCTATTCTGCAAGAAATTAAATTGTCTGAATTTCTTCTGCACTGCGATCTTCTTGGGGACATCTATATAGCCTTAACATAAAAAAAAATGAGGGAGACATTTAGTCTCCCTCTCAGTTTATTTATTTTATTCTTTTTGAGAAGGTGCCCTTAAAATCAGGGCTTTTCCCTCTCATCAAGATATACATTCCGTTTTTAGAGGAGATAACACCCTCTTCTATAAAGGAATTCGAGATCCCTGTGTTATCGCTCCACACAGAAAACTCTTTCTCTTTCATGAATACGAGATTAAAAGTAAGCGGCCTGAGATCAGGCCAACTCATACTGACAAGAGTTGCTTTGCCGTTTTTCAATTCCTTTTCGATCCTCTTAATTTCTATATCAGCCCAGAAGGCAAAGCCTTCTTCTGCTAATACCATCTCTTTTATCATTTTAACCTCCCTAATTTTTAGTTAAGGAGTTATAGAAAAATCTGGATGATTGCAGAAACAAAAAAAAGAGTGAGAGCCGTAGCCCTCACTCAAAGTAAACTGTTATGCCAAAAGGTGCTTCAGTCTTTTGGCTGTTTTTTATTACCCAAAGGACCGGGTAATCAGGGTAATCTGTTTCGGGAGGAAAGGTGCCGTCTCCATCCGTGAAGAAAACCACGCAAGCTGGCGTAAGCCACTTTTCTTTAATCCTATTGAAGACAGGCCTGAAATCTGTTCCACCTCCTCCGTGAACCTTCATGCTCACGACATCGCTATTGCTGTCGAATTCAAAGAAATCGTGCACATCTGCGTCGCATGCAGTTATGTATCCTGAAACGTTTCTAAAACTTCTCAGGATACCATTTAGCTCGGACATGAAAACTTTAAGGTCTTCATTGTCGATTGAGCCGGATGTATCGATAGCAATAACTATATCTTTAAGAGATTCTTCTTTCATGCTTGGAGCTATAATTTCTTGCGGCAGCAATTTCTTATTCATGGGAGTCAAGGTGTAATCACTGTTGTCAGGGGTAAGGTATTTCATGAGTGCTTCGCGCCAATTCATTTTTGGAAACAGCAGTTCATTCACAAGTCTTTCCATTCCCAGGGGCATATTGCCTCTTGCTTTGGCGTTCTGGACTGCTTGAGACAGAACCTGCTTCCACTTGTTTTCCATTTCTTTTTGTTCCGCAGGTGATTGTGATTCTTTTCCCCACTTCTCATGAGAACCCCATTTTTGTTCTCCTGTTCCTTCTTTGCTTTCTTTATTGCCACTACTATCGCTACTACCATTTCCAACTTCATTACTGTTACTCTGTGCGTACTTGTATAACTCAGCATATATCTGCTCTGATGACATATCAGACCATTTGTCGTCAAGCAGTCCGCCTTCCGGGATGATGAATCCATTTTGTGTAACTATCCAGTTAACAGCATAATCACACGCAATGTTCCATATCATGTTGTTTCTTGTTCCTCTTCTCCACATGTGCCCGAGAGCTGCATGCATAACTTCATGAAGTATAAGCCCGTACACGGACTCTTTGTTTTTATCAGACGACTGTTTTACAAAGTCTGAATTGTAGAACAAATGCCTTCCATCCGTTGCGCATGTTTGTATTTCTTTGCTCTCTACTACTTCCAAATTAAGAGCAAGGAATGCAAAGAACGGAGATTTGAACAACATTTGTGTTCTTGCTCTGGAGATTAACCCTGATGCTGTTAAATTTGTTTTCATCTTTAGCCTCCTATAAGTTAATTTATGTTCTTATAGAAAACTTTATTCGATTGTAGAAAATAATATTTAACTAACACCAAGTAGATATATTTGACAAAAATTTACGGCTATGTCATAATTATACACTCTTTTATCACTCTACGGGAGCTTACCCTAAAAAGTGAGCTCCCGTTTTTCTTTTACAAAAGAGATTATCCCAAGTTTATTGTGTCCTTGACATAAGGACATATTTTTGGTATATTATCCTTGTAAAAAGGATAAACTATGAATAAAGAGTTATTAAAGGAAATACTTATTTCTAATTTAGCTGAAATTGTTTGACACATCACGGTGAGTTCCTACAAAATTTTCCCTCCCTCATCAACAGAAATGCCTCAAGGTTCAAAATTTTAGAGTGAGGTGGTATTATTTACTACCTACCCACCCTTTTTCGTTGAAATTTGAGGGAGTTCTCGTTAACTGATAATTTCTTTCAGAGCTTCGACAACTTTTTCAAGATCAGACGAAGTTAATGCTCCATCCTCTTTTGCAAGCCTTGATTTGTCAACTGCCCTAATCTGGTCGCACACAGCAACAACTTTTTTTCCAAGAGCGGTGACTTCTACAGTCAGGGGCAGAAGAGCTTTTGCAGAAGAAGACAGAGGAACGACAATTACTGTTTTTCTTGCCAGATTGACAGGTGTGGCACCAATAAGCACGCATGGTCTTTTTTTTCTTATTTCTGAACCAACAGTTGGATCCAGGTTCACCCAATAGATGGCACCGCGCTTAAAGCTACTCAATTCCGTCCCCTGCTGTCACATCCCAATCTTCCATCTCTTTATTTAACTTCTCGTTTTTCGTTAGTTCAAGTGCTGCCTTATATAACCTTTCATCATATCTCTTAACTTCTTCTTCTATGAGTTTTGCAATAACTTTGCTTCTTTCTCCTCTCGGCACAATAGCCCTAAACTTTGCTGCCAATCCTTCAGGAATTTTTATAAGCATCTCTTCCATTTTTTATCACCTCATATATATTATATTTATATATCAGATATATGCAATAAGTGAAAAAAAATAGGGCAGGATTTTGCACCTGCCCCTAAAATTTGCATATCCTCAAACTGTCAAGGGGTATTGGCTATTCTTTGTAAGTATCTCCGCGCGGAAGGATATCTATGACGAAAATTTCAGGTTTTCTGTAATCTATGCTGAAAATTATTCTATAGCCCCCAACTTTTAATCTGAGCAAGCCTTTATACTTCTCCTTTAACAATTTCACATCCGGCTTTGCTGCTTCTTTTCCATCGAAGTAGTTTAGCATAGAAAGGATTGCAGAGTTAATTTTCTCCTGCAAATCTTTCCCATGTTTCTTAAGATGTTTCTCAGCGCTTTTGGATAGTTTTATTTTCCAGCTCGTATTCATCTGCTACCTCAAGATCATCTTCCTTTAATGAATCTAAAGCTTTTGTAATTTCTGCGTTCTCTTTATCATCACACTCTAAAACAGAAGACATTATCTTAAAGTAAGTAGGATTATATCCTTTTTCCTTCAACTCTCGCATCAGCGATTCCTCTATGATTTCGCTGATGCTCTTTCTCTGGATTACTTTAAGTTTTTTAAGTATTTCCCACGCAAATGCGGACATTGTTATATTATGCCTTTCTTTTAAGTTGTTCATAAAAATACCTCCTTGTGTATTTACACATTTACACACTAATGATACGACAATTGTGAAATTTGTCAATATGTGGTAAGAAAGACTTATTTGGTGACAATCAGAGGCAGGCTTTCCACCTACCCCTTTCTGCATATCAACTAATTTTTGATTAGCTTCTTGGATACGTTATCGTAATTGTCTTTGTCGTTCCATCCCACTGCACATCAGAGCCAAGGTTCTCTGCAATAAATCTTAAAGGTAGCATAGTCCTCGAATTTATGATCTCAGGAACTACTTTTGAATTAGTTGAGTCAATAAGTATATCAACGCCATTAACCTTAGCAGTGGATTTTCCAATCCAGAGTTCAAGTTTTGTGCTCCCTAAAGTGACTGTAACTTTCTTTTCATTAGGATCCCAGCTAACTGTTCCATTTAAACCTTCTATAATTGCTCTAATCGGTACAAGGGTCCTACCGTTCTTTATAATAGGTGGTGAGTCAAGAGTTCTTTGATCGCCATTTACAGTAAAAGACTTACTTCCAATTTTAAGGATTATGATAATAGCCTCTTTCTTAAAAATTGCTTCAATAGCGTGATTTGATGTTACATTTTCAAATGTAAATTTTGCCGATGTCAAAGGTTGTGGATTTGGTTGTCCTATTCTAATGGAAATTCCGTCAGTAAGTACATCCTTTATTAAATATCCTTTATCAGGGTAAATTTCGAATGTTTGACTTCCTCCATAATTTACTGTTATTAGTCCAGACGGTATAATCGACCCTCCAACTCCAGCAGTGGCTTTTATTGTATAACTGTTGATTTCAAAGGTTGCTTCTATTGTATGGTCTGAAGTAATATTTGTGAAGGTGTAAGTTGACACTGCGCCAACTGAAACCCCGTCAACTTTTACATCTTTGATATGATAGCCTGCATTAGGTGTAATTGTAAATGCCTTTGAATCTCCAGGATTAATTGTCACAATTCCAGAAGGTGAAATTGATCCCTCAACCCCTGCAGAAGCTTTTATCGTATAAGTATTAGGCTCAAATATTACATTAGCATCGGAAGAAAGCTCAAGAGTCTTCTTTAGGGTTCCGTTTAAATAGACTTCGAAATTTCTCTGTTCCTGGTCAAACATTAGCACTTTTTTTATAAGTGTAGTTCCTACTACAAACTGGTCTACAATTATTCCTTCCTCATTTTCTATCACACAGTCTCCAGAACCAGACGGAAGTGAGAAAAAGAACTCCCGTCTTATGATAGTTTCCCCCCAGTTGAATGGTCTTTCCCGCCAGTTTTTGTCCTCTACAGTGATATCTCCCGATAACAAAATATCATTTGGCCCCATAATACTGCCAATCCATCCAATGGAGCTGTTCTGGAAATAAATTTCTCCAGAGGTCCACCATATCCACACCTCTCTCACGGTGGAATCATAGACGGATGCAAAGTTATTCCTCATTGGTCTGAGAACTGAAAAATGGCAATTCCGAAATTCAATATTGCATCCGGAAAAATATCTAAAGTACCATCCATTCTCAATAGTAGAATTAACGACATTAATAGAAGGACCATGTGTTGCAGGCAGATTGAGTTGAAAAGAAGAAACATTGCCTTGAGGGAGACCTGAAATAATTCCAGAATAACCGCTGACGCGTGGTGCGATTTCTCTCATCGTGCAGTTTTCTATGTTTACAACGCTTCCTTCATCAGGGCTTATTACACCCATTTTACAATTCTTGAATGTAACCTCGGCATCGCCAATCCAAGAAGTAATCTCTCTTTTTACTACACAATTCTTCAACGTCATTCTGAATCTTTCTGAAGAAAAGGTTCTGTCTTCTATATTTCCTGTACTCAGCCCTTCAATTACAACACCTTTCATGTTGAATAAATCTAACTCCAATTGGCTGATGCTGCAGTTATATAAGTCTACGGTTGTGTATGATAGCGGCATATTACCACTTGCAATTCCAACATAATCTAACTGGCTATTTTTTGCCTCGATAACAGAATTATCCATGTTAGTTATAACGGCTCCTTTGCCTTCCTGGACTTCCAGATTAGAATTATCCACAATTAATTTACTTGTGTCATACAACTCAAGAAGAAACCTGAAATCACTACAAATGTAGCTATCGATAATCTTTAGAACTCCACCATTTTTAACTATGATCTTATACTGTTCATGATAGTCTTGGGCAAAATAGATTGGTTGTTCTGATGTAACCACAACGGTCTCATTATCGATTATCCATTCTCCCGATATCTGGCGTTCGGGGCCGTATGCTATTCCACTTATGGAAGCTTGCACTATACTCCCATTCAAGTCATTAGCGAATAAGGTTATGGATAACACAAATAAAATCAACAACGATAAACTAGTTTTCAGAATTTTTTTCCTCTTTCCCCCCGCCCGCAATGAGCAGATAATTCGTTCAAACACATTGTGGATATACCTCTGATTTAGGAAGATATGCGAAGCACTTTGTGTCTTTCCGATTGAGGGATTCATGTTTTCCTCCTTTTGTATAAAGTTCTTATTTTACAAAGTTTTCTCATATCAGCCATTTTTGTTTAGTTCCTTAGATAAGTTATGGTTATCGTTTTTGTAGTTGGTTCCCAGTTAACTGAACAGCCAAGGTTCTCAGTAACAAATCTCAAAGGTAGCATTGTTCTTGAGTTAATTATCTCAGGGACAACTTTTAAATTTGTTGCATCAATGGGTATATCTATCCCGTTTACCTTAGCAATAGATTTACCAATCCAGAGTTCAACGGTGGTGCTCCCTAAAGTAACGGTTACTTTCCTTTCGGTTGCATCCCATGAAACTGTTCCACTAAGAGACTCAATGATTGCTCTTATTGGAAGTAGAGTCCTGTTGTTTTTAATGATAGGAGGAGAGTCAAGAGCTTTTATTTTACCATTTACAGTAAATTTAGTTTGACCTATCCGAAGGATAATATTGTAGAGAGTTCCAATACTCTTGTTGTTGCTAATTTTTTTACCATCTGTAGTAAAAACTACAGTTCCATCAATATCGGTTCTAAACACTTTTATATTTGCATCGCTTAATCTTTTTAAAGTCTCACTAGTTGGATGTCCATAAGGGTTATCTTTACCGACTTCTATCACTGCATATTGAGGTTTAACGGCATCAAGGAAGCTCGAACTTGTGCTTGTGCTGCTTCCGTGATGGCCTACTTTCAATACAGTCGAGGGCAGTTTATCTTTGCATTTACTTAATAGATCTCCTTCTACATTAGTGCTTGCATCTCCCATGAGAAGAAAAGATACGTCTCCGTACTGAACTTTCAAAACTCCAGACCAATCATTCAGGTCAGAATAGGATGCTCTGATTGGGGAAAGAAATGTCATAGATACTGAAGTATCAGCAGGAATGGTTACTCCATACGTTATGTTTGTTACGGGCAGGTTCTTGTCTTTTATCAAGTTCTGGAGATTTGTGTAAGTCTTAGTAGTGCTTGTTGCCTTTGTCGCATAAACATTTTTAATTTTGAATGAATTTATAACGTTTGAAAATCCGCCGATATGATCTTCATGTGGATGCGTCTCTACAATTGCATACAAAGTCGATACGCCTTGATCTTTTAGATAGTCTACAACAGTGGGACCTTCGGAAGGCACTCCAGCATCGACAAGGATATTTGAACCATTTGGGCATTGTATGAGCATGCTGTCTCCTTGCCCTACGTCGATAAAGTGAACTGTGAGATTGCTTGAAGATAAAACATTTTGCTTTTCAGACATATTAAAGTTAAAGAGAGAAAAACACGAAAGCAATAGAATCAGGAAAAGAACTACTATATTTCTTGCTAATCTGCTTTTAAATTTCATTCCTCGCCTCCTTTTATTTAATTATCTTCTTTAAAGCCTATTTCAGTTACTTCTGGCTTTATCATCTTCATTGATTTATAAGCTGGAATTATATGAGTAATAGGTAATTTAAGTGGTAGAGGATCTTTAAATAAGTCTTTAACAGAAATCATCTGAATGATGGGTATCTCCATGTTTCTAAGTTTATAAAATCCAGCAGTTACAGCTTCTTTTTTCATACCAGGAGTTGGATCCACAAGAGTGATAAGAATGCCAAAATCTGCACCTTTTGATTTTAGAGTTCCTTCAAGGTCTCGTTGTGAGGCGTCAAGCTTCATTTAATTCTTTAACAACTTCGCGAGTTCATTAGCCCAAGCATAATAAAGTTTAATTCTTTGTCTCTGAGCTTCATAACCCATAGGAGCATGGTGTGCGTCATCAGTGGTCTCAAATGTCAGTGTGATTTGATCCACTAAACCGTTCTCGATTCCGCATTCTACTAACATCTTTCTCGCCTTCGTTGAGTTCAAATCATGGGGATTTCGCCGATCTCCTTTAATCTCGAAGTAAAGCTCAGATGCAACTTCTGAAATGACGATACGAATCTCTTCCTCGGCCTGCTGCAGTTTGACATTGGTAGCAGTAGGGTCCTTGACAATGGCATCCACTTCTGCCAAGCGTTCTTTCCATTTAGCCCAAGGGATTTCAACAATATTGGGGCCAGTTTTTGTATACCCCGTGATTTCATAGAAGTAGCCGTTGATTGTGCGACAGCCACTGCGTACCATGTCAATCCATTTTCCGCTATGCGACATCAGAATTACCTGTTTTCCGCGTTCAACCAATTTTCGGATCACCACAATAAATTGAATCTCGTGTTCGGCATCCCATGACTGTATTGGGTCGTCAATGATTAAGAAGTCGAATGGGGATTCGCCCTTAAGATTTGTAGCAATACTCACACACAGGCCTAAGGCGTTTAATTTCGATTCGCTAAGAGAGGACACAGCACTCACTAATTCTTTACCATAGGATTTGGCTTTAATCTGGACACGGCGAGCCTTTAGGTCGCCTTTTTTTGTACGCTCCATATCAAACCCAGCAAAATGAACATCAGGATCACCTGTTGTTTTGATCTGCCTATACCACTCCATGACCTCTGAAGTAAGCTCACCTGAGATTGCATCAAGCACTTTATTTGCAATGTATTGGTCAACTGATTTCCGAAGCTCTCCGAGACCGTCGAGTATACTTCTGATTTCAAATGCCTTTTTAATATTATACCATTGCTCATGGATATCTATAAGAACTGTAATGTCCTCAGTTTCTGCTAATACATCCAATTCGTGTTTTAAAATTTGGTCCGCGTCAGACATAGCAGATACATTTTCTGTCACGGTTTGGACATACGAGCGGGCATCTAAAATGTACTCTGGTAAGATTCCTCCAAGAACTTTCACAAGAGCAACATCCTCTTTTGAATCATTTACCGATGTCTCAACCTTTGCCAACGCCTCGAGGATTTTACCGTAAGACGTTTCTAGCTTATTTTTAACGGCTGTAAGTTCCAGTATAGTAGTTTCAACTGCATTAAAATGTGTCTGCTGCTTCGGCATAAGAATCGTCTTAAGCTTATCCAAGGTAGGCTCCAGTACCAAAAGTTGGGCGACTTTATCCATGTGGCGAGTCTGGAAATCAGTGAGTCGCGACTTCAATTCTATCAGCAGCTTCTTAATCTCGTCACGCTGCTTTTGTAATGCCTCGTAACTTTTCTTTTTGGTGGCAATATTTGCATGCTCATCATGTATATGCTTCTCAAGTGCGCCATCAATCGACTGGCCGCAAAATGGACATTTATCTGGAGTCTTGTCCAGTAGGTTGATACCCAAGTCAAAGAATTCCGCTCGTTCGAGGATGTGTTGGACAATGGCCATTGCAAGTAGTTCCGTATACTTTTTGACAAACGGATCGGCAATACAATTGAGGAAGAAGTTCTCATCCTCAATATTAGCGCGCTTTTCTTCATCAGAGTAACATGGAAGTGCAATGTGACCTTCGAAAATCTTAGCAACAGCGTCTTCTCGAATCTTCAAGAGCTTTGGGAGAACGGACTCTTTTTCTGTATTTACGGGAACTCGCTTTTCACATTCGGATGCGACAACTTCGTAGGCTTCTGCCAAGCCAGTTATCCCTTTCTTAAAAGCTTTCTGAATTGTAGCTAAAGAGGGTTGGCTTGTAAGGCGAGCTTCAAGAGTGGAAATGTTATTCAAAAGCTGGTTAACTTCGGCAGGAATACAAGCATCCGGCTTTGTGCAGAGTGATATAACATTTCGCTGAAACAGATCTAGGTTTTCTAATCCAAGGAGATGTGTGAACCCTTGAAATCGTTCGTCCGGTCCCACCAGAAGAAGATACTTAAGAGCATGCTGAAGAATGAACGGTCTGGGGACTTTAGAGATATCCTGTGTTAACGGCCAATTCTCAACCCTCTGTCCGTTAAAAAACCTGTGGATAGTTTCGTCTTCACCTAGATCTCCATGAAACTGGATTTCATTCCCTTTTTCATCCACGAAGGTTGCTTTCACGAAAGGAGTCAATGACTCTGGCAGGTGGCAGTTGCGGTACGACCCTTTATATTCTTCTTTGGAATCGGCCTTCTCAACCTTGGATGTTATTCCATATAGAAGCCATTCGAGCGCTTCTGAGATGCTAGTTTTACCATAGCTATTTGCTGCGTGAATCAGGGTAAGGCGGTCATGAAAGTCGATATTGCACTTTTCATTAAATCCCCGGAAGCCTTGAATGGTTATGTTCTTAATTTTCACGGTTCAGAACCTCCATAAGTATCTTTCCCAGCTCAGATTCCATCGACTGTACAGGATCATTACCTCGATATGCTTGAATCAGCCGTTTGTAAACAGGATCTGGAAGCTCCGCTAACAATTCGTTAATGTATTCTTCGAGAGAGGAATGTTGTGAAATTGCTTTATTGTCCATATTTGGTCTCCTCGTTATATTTTGTAATGGATATTTCGCCTAACTTGTTCATATCCGCAATGCGTTTATACTTCGGATTTGGCATATTTTGCAAAGTATTTTGTTCATGCTTAAAATTTGTTTCATTTTCACTTTCCTTTTCCTTTTCCTTTTAATCACTTTACAGAATATTTTAAAAAGTACAAATTAGCGAATTGTCTTTTCTTATTAAATTTTGTTGAAATCAAACATCTTTTAAAAATTATGCCCATTTCGTTTCCATTAGTTGAAGGTGGTGTACGCAGATGACCATAGGACACAAAAGTCGGGGTGAGGTAGTATAATTTTTACTCATCTATTTTTTTTCGTTGAAATTTAAGTAGGTTTTATTTTTTACTTACTCTCTTACTCTGTTTCTTTGGAGTAGTCTGTGGCTTCCTCTTAGGTGGTTTAGAAGGGCGTTCTCTTTCGCAAGTAGGAAAGATGAAAGACAAAATTGATTTATTTTTATCGACTGTAAAACAGGCTATGGGTCAAATAGAATAATTTTTGGTGCCGAGGACTCGTCTTGCAATGTCTCAAATGGTTCTTCCAATGTAATTGTCTTTGCTCTTGATGCACGCATATGCCCCAAATTTGAAAGTTAAAGGTGGATTAGATATGTAAATATACTACCCCCTGCTCAATTGTTCAAATTTTTGATGTATTATAGACTATCTTTTGTGATACAACACAGAAAGACCTCATAAAAGTCTTAACAATTTGACACCAGTTGATTTTCTAATAAAATATTATAGCCAGTCTCAAATGTATGTAAAGCGTACAAATACTTGAAAAAAAAGGCAAAAATGGTGTAAAATTAAGAAGAGTAACTGAAGACTTGTTGGTTAATGGTAAAGAGAAAATATCTCACCTTAATTAAAAGGAGGTAGAATATGGAACATAAAATTCACGAAGGCGGTGCCTCAGGCGCAGTTTATGGTTTGGGTTTTATTGGCACAGCAGTTTATTTTATTTCAAATGCCACTACATTTTGGATGGGCGTACTGGGGTTTTTGAAAGCTATAGTTTGGCCGGCCTTTCTGGTCTACGAATCGCTTAAATTTTTAATTAAATAGGAATCCTCTATGAGGAATTGGAAGATGCTTACAAAAAATGGCAAAAAAAAGAAATTTCAGAAAATTCATGGATTGTAAAAGCGGAGGATATAATCAAACACGAGTATGATTTATCAGCAAAGAATCCGAATAAGGCAAAAGATATCGTTGATAAAGACCCCAAGGAGTTAATAAAAAATGTCACAGAGAAAGAAAAAAGAATTAAGGAAATTTTAGAAAAAATAAACAACGATTTAGGAGAAATATAAAAAAATTTATGAACAATGAACAAGCTGTTATAAACAAAATAATAAATTCAGATTTTCCCAATATTAGAGTGCTTGGAGGTCCAGGAACAGGTAAGACTTTTCAAATGATGCGGCGTATAACCCGGTTATTAAAGGAAGGCGTTGAACCTAAAAAAATCTTCGCCGTGACATTTACTAGAACAGCTGCAAGTGACCTAATAAGGCAGCTGCGAAACCTCAAAATAAATGGATGTGAAAAAGTTCGTGCTTCAACACTTCATAGTTTTTGTTTTTTTATATTAAATAAACAAGAAATTCTTAACTTGACGGAAAGAGTACCAAGGCCTTTGTTACAATTTGAAGAAAGATTTCTTCTTTACGACTTACCAAATAGACCAGAATTTGGAGGATTTAACAAAAGAAAAGAACGTTTAAAGGCGTTTGAAGCTGCCTGGGCAAGGCTGATTAGTGAACAACCTGGTTGGCCTAAAAATATTGTTGATCAGAATTTTCAAAACGATTTATTAAAGTGGGTTAAATTCCATAAAGCAATGCTTATAAGCGAGCTAGTTCCTATAACACTTAATTATTTAAAAAATAATCCAGAGTGTGAAGAAAGACACCTTTTCGAACACGTTTTAGTTGATGAGTTTCAAGACTTAAATTCAGCAGATCAACATCTTATAGAGTTAATTAGTGAGAATGCAAATTTTTTTGCGGCCGGAGATGATAATCAATCAATTTACAGCTTTAGATACGTCCACCCTGAAGATTTTAGAGAGATTCCAGCAAATACTGAACTGTTAACTCTTCAGGAATGCGAAAGACTTCCGCGTATTGTGGTAGAAATCGCTAATGCCTTTTTCCCAGATCGAACTTTGGTTCCACTTTCTCAAAATCCAGAAGGTGAAGTTTATAATCTTCAATGGCCATCTATAGAAGAAGAATCAAACGGCCTGGCTAAAATTATTGATTATTATACAAAAAACAAAGAAATAGAAGCTGGACAAATCTTGGTTTTAGCTCCAAATCGACTTGTTGGTTACACAATTCGTGATGCACTTAAAAACTTTAGTATCCCAGCGCGTAGCTATTTCCAGGAAGACGCGCTTTATTCCAACGATGCACAGAAAGCATGGTCATTGCTATCACTTCTAGTAAATCCACAAGATAGAGTATCTTTACGTTGCTGGCTAGGTTTTGATAGTCAATCGTTAAGAAAGAATAATTATAAGGAAATTTGGTCATATTGCGACGAAAACGATTTATCACCTTGGAAAACGTTAGAGAAACTAGAAAATAATAAAATAAAAATTTCTGGAGTAAAAGATATTCTAAATCAGTTCCAATTATTCAAAAAAGAATTAGAAAATTTAAAGGATTTATCGTTTTCAGACCTAATTGATATGCTTCTACCAGAAAAGAATAAAAATTTAGAACAGCTTAGAACGTTAGCATTAGAAATATCAAGCACTGTTAAAAGCATTAAAGAACTAAAAGAAGAAATGCAAGTGCGGATTACGCAACCAGAGTTGCCCACTGATTGCGATTTTATTAGAGTTATGAGTTTATACAAAGCTAAAGGATTAACGGCAGATTTTGTAGTAATAGCAGGTTGCGTTGACGCGTTCATTCCACGAATTAGTATTAATATTTCTGCAGATAAACAAAAAGAGCAATTTGAAGAGCAAAAACGTCTATTTTATGTAGCTCTCACTAGAACAAGAAATTATCTCTTTATATCATCATTTTTGAAATTTCCCTCCGGTGAAGCAAGCAAAATGGGTGCCAAATTTAGATACCAAAACAAGGCTATAGGTCTTACGTTTGCCTCTAGGTTCCTCCAACAACTTGGGGGTAAAGTTCCATCAGCAGTTTCGGGTCAGGAATTTATAAATAAACTAAATATATGAGGGAAATTATGAAATCTTGGCAAACAAAAAAAATATCAGAATTAGCCAACGTAAGAATGGGTTAAACTCTAATTAAGAAAGATTTAACAGGCAATGGAATTCCTATTTTTTCAGCTGGCATAGATATTAAACCTTGGGGATTTACAAATAGAAATAAACTTATTTTTGGTAAAAATAGCATCATTTTAAGCGCTAGAGGCACTATAGGAGCACCTCGGCTACCCTTACTGGAGAAATTTACCTCAACCCAAACCACAATTGTAGTCAACTTCTGGCTCGTAAACATCAAAGCCTAATAGAGTAAATTCCATTTTTGCAAAGTATTCTGCATAACGGCCTAATTGTAATGATTTTAATTGTCCCCAATCAAATTTCTTCATTTTCTCCTCCTACTCTTTTTTTATTACCATTCTGACTTTGATAAGCCTTACGCTTATGTTCATGTCCTTTATATAAACATTAATCGCCTTTAATTCTCCCAGTACTGTGTGCCGTTCATGTCGATGTAGCCAATATTTGTCGGTATGTCGCCTCCGTCTACCATGCTATCCTTTCCAATAAGCTGGACTAGTGCTAAACCATTTTCAAACTTGGATAGTTGGTAATCGTTTCCGTCGTAAATTGCGGATACAACCATTTTGCCCTTTGTATTTATAAAGCCAATCTTACCATTAAGTTTAACCTGTGCAAGGCCTCTATCAGTCTATAACCCTGAACTTGTTTCAGGGGAATAGTCTGACTTGCGTAACACCAACTAAAATTCTTTTGTTGTTAAATCATTTAAAAACAATCATTTTAAAACATTTCACAGATATGCTGGTGTGCAATGCTTCTTAAACGGTTTTTGAAATGAGCTTGCGAATGAAAAGTCCGTTTGCATTGTTAAACACCTGCATAACTGTAAGTAAATTGTCTTTGCAGTGATCTTTGTTTTGTCTTTGATATGCCGGTTTGCAGTGCACTCTTAAATGGTCTTTGAACGTCGTTTGTGAAAAGTCCATTTGCACTGCCAACATCTGCATATCATCTTTAATCTTCTGTAACCTGCAATCTTCGTGAGCAGGTTAATATAATTATTCAAGCGGTATGCGCTCTTTTTGCATACGGCTTGTAGTAACTTCCTTTATTAGGGTGGGGGAGGGTTTTTAGTCTTTAATTCATTTGTCCTTTATACTGTAATTTTTCTTCTAAAAGTAGGGTTCAGAATTTCATAAAACAATTTGCGAATTTGGGGAAATCTTTGATTTCCCTTTTATCCGCTGTTAGGCGATGTTTCTGGCTAATAGTCTCAAGAATCATTGTGAGAATCAACCCATTTAATAGCGTCTGGAAGTGTTTTAAAAGCACACATTTTGCGAGTACGTTCCATTTCAAATAAATTCTTTTCAATCCCACATCTACGAATATAATCCCAGATTCTTTTATCCGTTGAAAAGGCATCACAATATGGGAGGGCAGTTATATGGATAATATCAACCATCTCTGAAGGGAACGGAGTTGAAAGTTTATCTTTGTTTATTTCATCTTTGATCCGTAGATAGCAATAAAGACTGGGGCATTTCTTTATATCAAGCCATTTAAGGAAATCTTCAAGAATTTCATTAGTAAGAGTAGGGGTAGCATAGGCTTCTGACACCAAATACCGTAAGAAGTCGATTTTTCCCGGCAAAGGTCCCTTGGCTCTACCTCTCCAAGATGTTGTAAATTCTGGATAAGCTTGATGTATTTCTGCTAGCATGGATGGTATCTTGGGATCATTCTCAAACGCTTCCAGCATATCAGTAAAGCTCTTTGGAAGGTCCGAATTTTCGGAAGTCTTTTGTTTGTCCATCTCACGATATACCTGAGCTGTTTCTATGATCGATCTCCGAAATGGGCAGAATCGATATTGTTTACTACCATCATGACACTCCACCAACTCGGACTTAAGTACTTCATCATCTCCTTGGTAGGGCCAATAGCACACTACTGGCACTCCTAGATATTCCCATAGCGCCGTTATTATTTCTTCCATAAACAGATAATCTCTATTGATTATCCAAAGAGGGGAGAGAGAATCCGCAAAAACAGCAACTTTCCGCCTCTCAATTCGATTGGCATACTTCCATGTTTCAATGACATGCATGAACGATAAAACAACCCTTACTCTTTTCGATGACAATAGCTCATCTAACTTCTTCTGAATCACAGGATTCTTGCCATTCAAGAGGTCAATAAGATCTCGTTGATCGAGATATAAGTATGTAGTGCTCATTCTTTCTTCAACCACCAGAAATGTCGCTTAACGGCTTCAGCATAAAAAGAAGTCCTGCCGAAAGCAAAATTTGGGTGAGTACCGAAAGGCACGAAACCAGATACTCTCTGTTAGGCGACGCCTCATCTTCTTCTTTCTAACCTTCTCAAAGCAGCTAGAGCAGTCAAAGTTCTATGGTCTGCAATATTAGTGACCACTGCCCATGCATTATGAACTCCTGGGCCTTGAACACGAATAGGTAAACCTTCAACATTGAACATAGCATAACGTTCAGGGATAGGTTCATCTGGATATCGACAAATTCGCTCTCCCACGTCCCCCGGAACTTTAATTTCCGATAGTACTTCACCCGAGTTTTCAAAATCGTCTACTCCAAGAAATTCTGCGTGGGGATGGTCATCTATCCATATCACTACCCTGATTCGCTCTCTTCCATAGGTATAACGTTTACCAAAGCCTATTTTTACATTATGCTTACCATCTTCAGCCGTCGCCTCATATTCTACAAAGTGATCATACGCTTCCGTGCCCTCAGGCCACTGATACGTAAAATTCCTTCCAGCATCCTTCATTTTTATAATACGCATTTCACCAACCTCCTTATTGTTTCACTTCTGAGATGTCGCCTAACGTCCACTGTTAAGTGACAGAGCGTAGCGAGGCAAGGTGCAAAGCACCGCAGAGTTCGGAGACTCGGTATAATTATATATGCAATCCATATTCCTCGCTTGCTCTTTTCTTAAACCATTCTATAAAATTTGGAAATGTATCCTCTCTTATGATATCTTGCACATCAATAAAGTGAAGATATGCATATCTGGAGGAGTATATTCCTAATCTTTTTATTCCACAATTTGATAGCATACCGTCAATACCTCCAATTTTGTAGAGAATATAATAGCCTATTAACTGATCAAAATATCTTTTCATCAATTCAAGCTTTTTCGTGGTTTTTATATCTATTATTGCATCATCTATAACTAAATCGCAATCTGCTCCTCTAACTAATTGAGATGCTTTTCCAAATGTCGGATTCAATATGCATATTTCCTTTGCTTTGAAATATTCTGGTTTTACTATTGATATTAAATTTCTCAGGTCTTTTATATCCTCTTGATCGACGTTGCCTAAATTTTCATCTACAATTTCGGCTCTATATATCACATCTACCTGAGCCAGCAACAATACTGCTTTAAATAAATCAGAACTCGTGATTCCCTTCTTAATATATTCACTATAAACTTTCTTCGCATCCTCTACTATTCCTTCAGCCTTTTTATAAACAGCAGGGTCATATAATGCTGAATCTGGTGAATCTTTCGGTATTCTTTCGCTTAATTCAGGCGGTAATTGTCTCATTTCCAGTCTACGAAGAGCTACTTCACTTACCCACTCTTTTTCTATTACATTGGGATTTATACATTTTATATAAAAACGAAGTAGGTAATCAAATGCTGTGCCAACTAGTGCGTAATGATTTGTTAAGGGAGGTGCTAACAATTCTGCTTGAATTTTGAATGGAGGCATTTTAAACTGTTTAAAAGCTTCTTCTACATCTTTGATTTTTAGGAAAGACGTTAAACTCATAAACCGAGCCTCCGAATTTCACTTAACTCGTTCATATGCAAAGTAATTTGTATGTTGATCCCTTTGTCTAAAATATTTATGCCAAGCCTCCTTTGCCTAAATAATGCAACATACCGTAAATCTCATTAATAAAACAAAATCTAATTTCAATATTAATTATTACTGAATGAAAATCTCTGTCAAGGCTAACTGAAAAATATTTCGTTTAGAGTATAAATGAGGTAACAAGTGGAAAGTCCATTATGCCCTGCTACACACTAGCATAACATCTCTATCAATTATTCAAGCGGCATTCCTTTGCATACTGCTTGTAGTAACTTTCTTTAAGAGTATGAGAAGTTAAAGTATTTCACTTAGATCTTTCCATTCACTATAATTTGAGTCTACTTTATATTCTTCATTGTTGTTTATTTTCCAGATTTCCGAAACTTTTGAGATAATACCCCCTTTAAATTGGTATTTTTTCTCCTTTTCGTTCCGTTCTTTAATCCATCTCTGTAATGTTTCTGCTTTTCTTTTTGTATCTGGTGAACCAACCGTTCCACTCAATCCTTGTTTTGTGTCTAAAATTAGTATTACATTTTTGATTTTAATGATCCAGTCAGGATAAAACAGTTTTTCTTTTTTCTCAACATCGTCATAATAAGATATTGAGAAATGTTCGCTTCCATAATCGCCGTTTTTATACCACCAATCCACATTTTTAGACTCAACATATTGGATAAATGCGGTTTCGTTTTTCTTACCAGTGTAATTTTTACCAATATAAAAAGGAGTCATTACACTTTTATTTAAGTCTTTTATCTCTTCATAATCATCTGTATAGAACATTGCAAGCCTTGGAATTTCTAATTCTTCAGTCCTTCTTGCCCTTAACTCCTTTTTCTTAACCTCATCTTCTCTTATTGGCCTATATTTTTCCAAAGCTTCGCCAACTACTTTTCTTAATACACTGTCTTGATTTAAGAAATCATTAACTATTATCGTATAATATGCACTTCTTTTTTCTTGTAATTTTTCGGTGAACCAAACATCAAGGGCAGTTTTTAGCTTTCCCCAAGATCTTTCAGGTGCAAACTTTTTATTTTCTTCCTCTTGCTTGGCAATTATATTAAAACATATAATACTATACATTCTTTGTATATCGTGTTTTGATGTTTCCTCGCTTAGATCTTCTCCTTTATCTCGTATTTCTTTGACAAAATTATCGTAATCCTCAATTTCAGCATCTACTATGAGCTTGTTTTCAACTTTTGCAGTTTGTATTTCCAAGCCTTTAGAATTAATTTTTCTTTTTGTTTCTTCAATGGATTCCTTTCCTGAAATACCGAAAAAACTATCCGCTACATCTTTAAATGTAGTTTGAAATGAATCACCCAAATCATTATAGTCTATCCTACTTATAAAAGTAGATTGAAGAATTATTGTTTCTATCCCTTCTTTTCTCTTGCTCTCAAAAATGGAAGGCTTATTTTTTCCAAGTTTATTATCTGGTAATTGTATTTGATTTCTTTCATAATTAGTATATAGATAACCAATGTTTAGTTCTGGCTTGGGATAGTGGACTGCTTCTGGCATTCTTAGAATCCTACCTACAGTTTGTGTGTGGAATACTGGACTCTTTATCTCTCTGAACATTACTAAAATAGATGCTCTTGGGCAATCCCAACCTGTAGCGGCAGCTTGTTTGAAAATTAAAAATGACACTGAAGAATCATTTTTCTCAATCTCTTTAAGGTTTTCTTTCTCTTCTGCTAACCAGATTGCAATATCATGCTCATCAATGCTCTTATCTTTTAGAAAATCTTTTACTATATCTAACTTTGATTTATCGAGAGTTTCTTTTCTTGCCTGATCATCATTAGGTAATTGAATCAGAACAAGAGGGTTAATATCTAAACCTAATTCCTTATATGCTTTCTGCAATTCTATTCTTTTATTAAAAGCTAATTCCAGCAAAATTAAATCCTGGTCGATTTCCTTCTTAGTTAACTTATCTAAATCCTCCTTTGTCTGTGTGTTTATTTTCTCTTTGATTAAACCAGCATCAATAACATCCTCTCTCAAAACTTCAACAAAACCAGCTCTTTTTTGGATAATATCTGATGCTGTTGGCTCTGTTCTCGGTGTAGCGGTTATTTTGAGAATAATTCGTGGATTAATCAACTCAACTAAATCATCCGCAAGTTCCGTATCGGTATCTCTGTGGGCTTCATCTACAATTAAAATCAATTCCCGGTTATCCTCTTGTGTTCTTTTGATAAATTCGTCAAAAATACCGTTATCTCCTGTAGTGTACTCTGTTGGTGTTCTGAGCACTCTGCCGTCTTTTGTAGAAGATTTTATTTTTTGCCAGTTTATGAAGAAAACATTATTTTTCTCAAGTTTACCCTTGCTTAAATCATTCAAGTCAAGCAAAGTTAATTCATTAGCCCCGCCATAATAATTAAAAAGCTTATTTTTGCTTTGAACACAAGACTCCTCGCTGAAACTGAACCATAAAAACGCCTTATCAATATCAAATTGAGGATCATTGCTAATATCCTTCAAAAATTGTGCGACCATCACAGTTTTCCCACTTCCTGTTGGCGCTTTGAATATTAAAGGAAGTTTCCTGTTTGCAGTTTTCCACAACTCTAAAAACTGCTTTCTTAAATCAGAAATTGTTTTTTCTTGAAATGGTTTTAAGTTTATTGTTTTCATATTCATCACCCTAAACGGTTTACTTCTTTATAAACATCAATAATTGGCTCCGGAATATCATCTACTCGTATATTTTTATATTCTGTAAATTCATTCTTGTATTCATTCTTTCCCCAGCTAAAGATGTAAAGTATGATTTGTTCTTTAAGGCTTCCTAACTTTTTAACTAATTTATTCAACTTTGATTTATCCTCTTTAAAATAGATTGCAGTGTATTTTGTTTCATTTTTGAAAATCTGCCACCACTCATTTTTTTCAATTTCTTCAAAAGTGCCTTCTCGCAAGGCAAGCATTTCTCCTGCTTGATAAGTAAGCTTAATTTTCTGTTCATCAGAAACATGAGAAATATGGTCAATATCTAACAAGTCAGTTTTAAAGTATATTAAATTCGCAGGAATTTTAGTTATGTCCGGCCAATCTTTATGTCCTTCAATGACTTTTTTAATTCTTGGGTAGCATACCGCGGAACAAATACCATACTTTTCTGCCCACTGCAACCATTCTTTCTTATTTTCTTTCTGCCATACCCTCATGGTTGCTTCATCTATGTTAAATTTCGTTTTTAACTCTTTTTCTGATTTTTCTCCGACTTCGTTGTTGGTTGCTAAAATAAATTTCCTATTTCCCCCATCTTCTTCATTAAGAAGCATTACTGCATGACCAGTTGTCCCAGAGCCAGCAAAATAGTCAAGAACAATTGCATTTTTTCTTTTGTATAAAATTGGAGCGATGCAATCATAAGTGTTCCAAATTGATTTAGGAAAATCGAAATCAGTTTCAGGAACTAAAGCATGAACCAATTTAGTACCATATTCGGCGGCGTCATACTTACTATTTTGCCAAACAGTTCTGACAGTTCCATATGGCTTACCGATTTCAATTTCAATTCGATCTTTAGATTTTTTTATTCTTAATAAATCAACAATAGATTCAACGCTCTGTCTTGCATATCTCCATTTTCTTTCAACGCTCTGAATATCAATAGGCCAAATAAAATATTTACCATCTTTTTCTTCTGTTTGCTTTTTTGGGTGATGTCCATTCTCTAAAACATCACCAAATCCGATAATTTTTTCATTTTGAACAATAATTGGGTAAAAACAATTTCGTGCATCTGTTCGCAAAGATTCCCCACCCCAATTTCTTAAGTTGCTCCAGTATATTTCATCTTCATTTAATTTTCTTGAACCGATAACTTTCAAACCTTTTCTAAAAACGAAATAAGCATATTCATGAGTATAAGAAAAGTTATCTCCTTGTACTCCACGAGGATTATGAACAATAGTTATGCAATGAATTTCATAGTCTTTAAAGACCCCCTCTAACAATACACCCAAGTGATGTACTTCGTTATCATCAATAGCACATATAAGTACTCCATCTTCTTTCATAAGATTCTTTGCGAGCCATAGTCTCTTTGACATCATATTGAGCCATTTGCTATGGCGATATAAGTCGTTTATATCAACATAATTATTGTTATACTTCCAAACTCTCGCCCCCGTATTGAAAGGTGGGTCAATATAGATAACATCAATTTTCTTCTTATGGGTGTAATTCAAAACAGAAAGAGCATGATAATTGTCTCCTTCAATCAAAATATTAACAGGTTTTTCTTTATCCGTGATAATTTCTTTATTTTTAACTTCTTTAAGAATTGGTATCTTGATTTGACAATCTAAAACAATCTGTTCTGGTTCCTTTTCTTCTTCCCATACCAAGCCGTATTTCTTTCTGGCTTTCAGAATCTTAACCTGTCTCTTTAGTTTTTCTACTTCTTCCAATAACTCTTTATTTCTCTTTTCAATTTCTTCCATAGTTACCCTTAATAATGTATTGATTATTAATATTTTTCATTTTAAAAACCCTTGTTATCATATCAACTTTATTATATGCAGATAACATTTTTTCAATATATTTTTTCTCCAGATCTTTGGCAGTCTCGTATGCATCGCAACTTATTCACTCATAAAATTGCTTGTTTAAATTTAAAAGTTTGCTATTATTATTTTGATTCATGGAAACGAAAAAAGAAGAAGTTATAAGACTGCTGAATTCAAAAAAAATAGCTGAGGCAAAAGAGCTGCTTGAAGAAATGATTATAAGCAGCCCTGAAGATACGTTTGTGCTTTACAATCTTGGAATGTGCTACAGCGAATTGGGAAACTACCAGGCTTCAATCGAAACTCTGGAAAAGTGCATTGAATACGATCCCGGCAACTCAAATGCCTATGTGGCTTTGGGATTTTCATACATGAAGGCTTCCAGAGAAAAAGATGCAGAAGAATCATTTTTGAAGGCGCTTGAAATCGACCCAAAAAATATCTACGCGCTTCAGAATCTGGGCAGTTTGTACGCCATGGAAAAAAATTATGTTTCTGCAGTCAACACTTTCAGAAAGGCCGAACTTATAAACCCGAATTACCCAAATATTATTTACGGTCTGGCTTTGGCATACAAGGAAGTTGGCGACATTAAAAAAGCAGACTCGTATTTCAGGAAATTGATCGTGAGAGATAATGAAGATCAATTCACCGAACTCGCAAA
>Ga0315282_10004831_pt1 | contig 23266 bp, 21 predicted proteins | sample YL17G07_20_MG_FD_203693 | JGI IMG/M metagenome (GOLD analysis project Ga0315282, IMG submission 203693) | Sediment microbial communities from Yellowstone Lake, YNP, Wyoming, USA - YL17G07_20 | ecosystem: Environmental > Aquatic > Freshwater > Lake > Sediment | place: USA: Wyoming | collected... | reverse complement strand
GTGACAAAGATGCCCCACTTCACTGAGGGCCTTGTTAAGAGAGGATACAAGGAGGACGAGGTTCTCAAGATACTTGGAGGAAACTTCTTAGAAGTCTTCAGGAAAGTCATTGGGTAACAGACAAGACGAAGCACCTGATTCATAACCTAAGTCTTCGACAGGATCAATGTGTACGCTAGCAACTGCGAGAGCTGCTTGGTCAAACGTCCTCCTGAGCTGGGTCTGCCCTGCTAAATCTCAATATAGTAGAGTCTGCTCATCTATCTTGGTGACCTGCTTGAAGAAGCTAAAGGTAACCACCTGTCTAGTCGTATTCAGCGTGATGTTACTCGCTATATCCCCTGCGAACGCCGTGACAATCAACAGGAGATTCTCGTTAGCTTACTTCGATGTTGATGTCGCCTATCCGGATAACGGAAAGCCCGGTGAATCTGTCACGATCTCTGTGGTGGCAACAGCCAAGAAAGATTGTGAGGTCCAAGATTTGTCCGTTGAACTCTTCGCCTACTCCACCGCAGGCGATCCTAGGCTAATAGGGAGCGCGTCAGTCCTCAAGCAGACTAGTGCGGTCTCCGGTAACTCTTTCCAGAGGACCGTGGCGATTGGGATTCCAGCCGATGTGCCCCGGAGCTTCTTGATGGCTGTGGTGTCGGAAAATGTTAGAACCTACAGCTACTCCTACTCGTACTATTACTCATACTACTACCCGTACTGGTGGTCATACAACGTCTCGCGTTACTGGTGGTCGTGGCACCCCGTCTACTACGGCTACAGAACCTACGTTGACACCGTAGACAAGGAAACTGGTCCACTCACATACGTCTTGGCCACTACTCCAGAGTACACGCAACTGAAAGCCAACTACGACCAGCTAACGGCCGACCACGACAAGCTGACTAAGGACTACAACAAGCTTTCCTCGGACTACTCCACCCTAACTACGCGATATGCCAATCTGAATGAAGAGCATCAGAAACTGCTCAAAGATTACGAAGACCTAACCCAAACACTCAACATTACGAAGACAACTCTGGTCCTGACCGCGCTTGCTGTTGCCATCGTCGCGGCGTTAGCCTACCTAAAGAAGAAGGGTAGAATCGTCATAAGCTTCCAACCACGAGCGAAGCAATGATCCTCCCCCTTTTCTCACCATTGCGCTAGGAGCCTCCCCCTGGCTTACTTGGAAGGCTCAGCACCCTAAGCGGTGAAGGCCCTACTCCGCTTTTCATTTAGACGTTTCAGCTAGTTCTTAGAAGCTTGGCGTGAACACAGACAAGACCCGACAGTAAGCGACACCGTCAGGGGCATCATAAACATGGTCAGAGAGCAAATGGATTCATCAAGCCAATCTCCAGCAGCAGGCCAGACTCTCCAAGCCGACAAGGCTCAGCGGCCATAATCGCTGCGAGTAGTACCATGACGACGCCTCGCGTCCGTATCTCTCGACATGAAGACAGCGAATGTGTCGTTCGACTGTGGCAAGAATTCCTTTAAGCTGACAGTTAAAAGACGAGAGCGCAGATCGACCCCGCATTGGTGATGAGCTGTGCGATATCGAACTCTAGGTAGGACCAGCCTCAAGGTTTCCGAAATAGGTTTCGGAGGCATCCCCATACAGACGGTGAGTGGGAACGAGGCAGTGGCCGTGGTCCGCCGAGCTTTGGATGTAGGAATCAACTTCATTGATACGGCTAGAGCCTACACGACAAGCGAGGAAAGGATAGGAGAAGCAATCAAGGGACAACGAAGCAAGTGCATCATAGCAACCAAAACGGGTGCCCGAACCGCCGAGGGTGTAAAGAAAGATCTGAAGACTAGCCTCTCCCTGCTTGGAACATCAAGTGTTGAAGTGTATCAATTACACAATGTCAACAGCGATGACGCCCTGAAGGAAGTGATGAAGAGCGGCGGAGCCTTAGACGCCGTCAAAGCGGCCCGAAGAGAAGGAAAGATCGGGTATATCGGCGTGACCAGTCACCGGCCGAGCGTTCTCGTCCACGCAATAAGAAGCGGCGAGTTCGACACGGTAATGGTTCCCCTAAACTATGTGGAGCGCACACCTCTCAAAGAACTCATTCCACTTGCCAACAAACAGAACGTAGGAACCATTGCCATGAAGCCACTCGGGGGAGGAGCCTTCACAAACGCAGTAGAAGCTTTGAAGTTTCTACTAATGCAACCAATATCAACAGTCGTACCAGGTGTCTGTTCGATCGAACAGGTTCAAGAGAATGCGAAGGTCGGAACCATGCCGCTTGAGCTGAGCAAGGACGCAATGGCTCGCTTGGAGGAACAGGCGAAAGTTCTGGGTCGACTCTTCTGTAGAGCGTGCGAATACTGCCAGCCATGTCCCGAGAACATTCCTATCTCATCGCTGCTTAGAGTAGACACATTCATCAAGCGAATGGGTTGGGAAGGGTGGTATGACCGAAACCGAGATTCCGTGAAGAAATACGAGAATTGTCAGAAATGCCGACAATGCGAATCGAGATGTCCATATCAACTTCCGATATTGGAGCTCATGGCAGAGAAGATCCAGTGGCTTCGTAAGGAATATGGACAACGATTTACCTGAGTGAATATTAGAGGGTCGCTGAAACGCAGACCACATCATCGAACCCAAGACTGAACCGGTGGAGGTGGACTGGGCCACCGGTTGTATACTTGGGATCCCTCGTTACGCTGGCCGTCAGCCAAGTCGCAAACCAACGCGTAGGAACATTCCTTTCATATGTTGCACTTCAATCTCTGATCTTTGCGATACCAGTCGCCATCACCGTTTTCTACGTGAGAGTTGTTGAGAAGGCGGGACTCTGGGCCTCCACCGGATTTGAGAAGAAATCTTGGCCGAGAGTAATAGCTTACACATTGGCCTTGAATTTCCTGTCTTTCCTCCTAAGTGTACTCCTTTTCTCGGCCGGCGAATACTTGACGCCGAAGCTGCCGGATGTGGCGAAGTATGATCCTACGGCTGTGCAGACCGCGTTTCAGAGCCTTCCCCGACCAGCGTACTGGTACATGGTCTTCACGTCCGTCGTGTACGCCGGTTTCGGAGAGGAGTTTATTTTTAGAGGGTATATTCTGACGAGACTCCTCAAGAAGGGTAGGCTCTTTGGGGTTCTGACTAGCGCAGTCATGTGGAGTTCTCTACACCTTTGGTATCTTCCTACTCTTGGGTCGACGGGAATATGGCAGCATTTGGACGTAATTCTTACGGGCTTACTATTCGGGGTTGCCTATGTCAGAGTCAGGTGTATATGGCCCTTCATCGCGGTCCACGCGTATACAGACGTCTTACTTCCGTTGAGTTTTCTGTATCCTGGAGGTACAGTAGACCTAGTCGCATTCATTGTACTGATACTCGGTTTGATAGCCGTCGCAGCCTTGATGGCTCACTATGTTTACAGCAGGTTTCTCCGAGCGACGCATCCTTCTACTGGCCAGAACGACAACCTTGGCCCTATTCGGGGGCCTCCTCTATGATTTTGACCCCAGAAGACGTTCCGATTCTGGATGCACCCGCTTCGATCATGGTAACCGCTTCACGGTAGGACTTTATGCCACCTGCTGCTTTCACGCCCACACGGCGTCCCACCGTCTCTCGCATAAGTCGAATGTCCTCGACCTTTGCCGCTCCTGCGAATCCTGTGCAGGACTTCACAAAGTCGACACCAACATTCTCCGCCAAGCGACACACCACGACTTTCTCCTCATCTTTGAGTAGGGGAGCCTCGATTATCACCTTGACAAGCCTCCCTTTCCTCTTTACCAGTGAGGCGACGGATTGAATGTCACGCCGAACATCATCGAGGCGGCCGGACCTCAGCGCCCCAATATTGGAGACCATGTCTATTTCAACGGCGCCGTTGCGCATCGCCTCCTCCGCTTCAAACATTTTTGTTTGAGAGGTGCCTGCACCTAACGGAAAACCAACGACGGAACACACAGCAACCTCTGAGCCCTGCAGAAGCTTTGCAGCCAACTGAACATACACGGGATTTACCACGGCTGCTTTGAATCCGTATCTTCTTGCCTCTTGGCAAAGGCGCATTATCTCATCGTCTGTGGCGTCCGGTTTCAGGTTTGTGTGATCGATAATTCTAGCGAGTTCAGATCGATTCATCATACTCACCCAGTAGTCATCCAGACTCAGTATGCAAGTTGAGGTAATACACTCGCTCTTGCAAGACAGTTACGGCTTGGCCCTGAGTAAAAGCTTGCTCTGCTTGATGAAAGGTTCAAGAAAGACTACGACCAATCATGATTCAGGAACTGGAAGCAGGACATGGAGAGACTTGAATGTCAGAGAAGGCTGTGGCCGCCGTTAAGTCCATCGTGGCCGCAGGCTACCAGCTGGACAAAGGATGTTTAGAACTCCTTCAACTCATGCGAGACAAAGTGGACGTAGAGCAACTTGCAGGAGAAGTCGTGAAGGAGGCGGTGGCGGCCAAGCTTTGGCCACCAGTGATCAACAAGTCTCTTCTGGAGAAGGCTGCCTTCAGAATTAGTCCAGAGAGAAACTTTGCCACTGAGGATTTGCAGTCGACAGTCGTGGCGGCGCAGGTTCCTTTCGCCAAAGAAGTGGAATCCCAAATTGAAGTCCTCGATGATGAGAAAGCGCTTGTACGATCGAAGGCCACCATGGAGGACTTTGTTCGTTACTTTCGGACAAGGTTCAGAAAAATTCACGAGATTCTGAATGAGAGACTAGACGCCCGAGGTGCGGGCACGGTTGGACAGGCGTTGGAAGCATCGCCGAATGAAAAAGTGCGCTTCATCGCTATGATCATGGACAAAAGACATCGGAAAGACCGTATTTTCCTGAACGTCGAGGATGAGGAGAGCACTGCGGTGTTAATGGTGCAGAGGAGCACTGTAGAAGCCTTCGAAGCCGCTCAAAGCACCCCTCTAGACCAAGTTGTTTACGTCGAAGCCATTCGAGGAAAAGGCGATTTCTTCATCTGCGAAAAGATCTGTCTCCCTGACATTCCTGATCACAAGCCCCAACGGGCCGATGAGCCCGTATACGCAGCGTTGCTGTCAGACATCCATGTTGGAAGCAAATTCTTCCTTCGCGAAGCCTTTGCCAAACTGGTCCTCTGGCTAAACGGCAAGGTCGGAACGCCGAACCAACGAGACATCGCTAGCAGAGTCAAGTACGTGATCATCGCCGGAGACCTAGTTGATGGCGTCGGAATCTATCCCGGCCAGGAGCGAGAACTGGAAATCCCAGACGTCTATGCGCAATATAAGCTCGCGGCCCAATACATCGAACAAATTCCCGACTACATCGAAGTCATCTTCATTCCAGGCAACCACGATGCCACAAGACAAGCCCTTCCACAGAATCCAGTCCCCAAAGAATTCGCGGAACCAGTATACGCTGCCAGAGACATCAAAGCCCTAGGAAACCCCACACGCCTCCAGCTACACAAGGTACGCTTCCTCATATACCACGGCCGCTCTCTGGACGACGTAGTAGCGACAGTACCAGGAATGACCTACCAAACACCTGACAAGGCCATGGAACACCTTCTAAGATGTCGCCACTTGGCGCCAGAATACGGACAACGAACACCCATTGCTCCAGAGCAAGAGGACAGACTGGTCATACGCGAGGTACCAGATGTCTTTCACTGCGGACACGTACATGTCGAGAAACACAAGGAGTATCGAGGAACGATGATCGTGAACTCGGGCGCCTGGCAGAATCAGACTGAATATCAAAGAAAACTGGGCCTAGCCCCAACTCCAGGAAGACTACCTACCTTGAATCTCCAGACACTGCAGGTAGGAGTAATTGACTTCGCGAGCGCGTAGTAACCGTGTCCGAAGAATCCTAGCCGTGGAAGATGGCCCATTCTTGAGAGAGGACATACATTGTCTTATCTTGGGAGTTGTGACAGCAGACAGTTCGATCGATCAGATCCTCATGAACCGCATCTGTGTCGACGGAGAGGACAGCACGGAGAAGGTCGCGTCCCTCGTTCGCCGCTCAGGCAAAGTGGATGTCCTGATGTTGCCCTCGATCTCACTTGGAGGGTTCAACATCATTGATCCATATGAACTCCACCGCGAACTGAGACTGCCCATCTTGATAGTGAATCCAAAGAGACCCGACATGCGCATGGTCCGAGAGGCTCTTCAACAGCACTTCGTCGACTGGGAGGAAAGGATCAGAGTCTTCAATCTCATGGGCTCGCCCAAGGCTTTCCATCCGAATAGCCGAATCAGGACCTACTACTACGCCGTAGGGGTGTCTCGGTATGAGGCGGAATCGATTCTGCGTGTTTCGTTGCGTTTCGGAAAAAGGCCCGAGCCTCTGAGAGTTGCGAGAATTATCGCACGTGCGCTAGGTGAACTGTCGTCTATGAAAGCGTTGGGGAGAATGTGACATGAGACTAGAGATCAAGATTTCTTCAGAGAAGGCGTCTGAGAGCGCCTTAGGCGAGATCCCCAATCGTATCTTTTTCGTCCTACCGTACCGACCAAGACTCACGACGCGGGCGTTCAGAATCCCCATGATGTCGAGTTCATTCAATAGGCCGCTGACTCTCCTCTGAGTCAGTGGTTCCACCTTGATTATCCCACAGAGTTCCTTGTACACATCGTAGACATCGCCAGTGATCGCGCCTTCCTGCATGCGATTACCGATTAGGTGTGTCGCTACAAGAACTATCTTTGAGTGAAGAGGAAGAGACTTTAGAACTTCGGCAACTCTGTCATTTTCGATCTTCTGCTGCGCAAATTTTACGTGCTCCTCGTCAACGGCCGTCGCGCCTTCCCTTTCCGCCAGCTCCCCAGCAACACGTAACAGATCAAGCGCCCTTCTGGCGTCTCCATGCTCGCCGGCCGCTAGGGCCGCGCACAAGCGTAGGGCCGGATCGAGCAGGGCGCCTGGCAGAAACGCTGACTTAGCTCGTGCAAGCAATATGTCATAAAGTTCGTCAGCCGGGTACGGCCGGAAGACCAGTTCCTCCTCGCTCAAGGAACTCAACACTCTCGGGTCAAGAAACTCCTTGAAATGAAGATCGTTAGATATTCCTACAAGTCCGACCCAGTTGCCCCTCAGCGACTCATTGATTCTCGTCAACTCGTACAGCAGGGTATCGTCATGCTGCCGCTTGATCAAGGCGTCGATCTCATCGAGCACCACAACAATGCTTCTCTTGGTCGACACCAAGGAGCTCCGAAAGCGGTCCAGAACCTCGCCAGATGCAAGGCCCGTGAACGGAACATTCACAGATCCAGAGTTGCACAGCTCTGCCAGAATCCGGTAATTGGTTCCGGCCAATCGACAGTTCACGTAGCAGATCCGGATAGGTGTTCCAGTGTCAGCGGCCCTTCGCTCAAGGTGTGAAAGAACGAACCTAGCCACGGCCGTCTTACCTGTGCCCGTCTTCCCGTAAATGAAGACATTGGAGATCTTGGATCCCGTAAGTGCCGGCGCGACGATGGCACCTAGCTTGTGAATGTGTTCGTCCCTGTGCGGCAAAGCTTCAGGGACGTAATCATGACGGAGAACATCTCGGTTAGCGAATATCTTTGTGCCCGAGAGAAACTTGTCAAATACGACGTCCAATATGTTGCCGGAACTCAGTTGAGAAGCCTCCAACGGACGCACCGGTGATTTAAATATTAACCGTTCTTGTACACGAAAACCGACTTACAACAACAGATCTCTGCAGTCAGCAGGAGCGGCGGGGGTCCTCCCATCGATCTATCGAGGACTCCGGGACCCCTTGACTTCCACTGGAGTCAGCATAGCTCATGATGTATTGGTTGTGATGTATTGGTTGAGTTGTAGATAGAAACATAGCTCGTAGGGTTTAGTTGCGTGTAATAATTAAACGGCTTCGCTACAGTTCTGTGTATGGTCTGCACTTTCCTAGTAGTTTAAGCGCTCGATCCAACAGACGGTCTGTCCATCGGAAACGCAGGGGTTTGGCTCCACTGGAAATGGCTTGGTGATCTCTTGTGTGACACATGTGTGGACGCGGCAGAGCATACCGATCTTCCCAGAAAAGAGCTGTTTCTAATTCATTTTTAGTGAACTAGGGCGATTCTCGCTTTAAGCTGGCGCGTTGGCCCGATTCATGAGGATGGCTGTCCGGACCTGCGGGCATTTGTGAACGAAGTTGCTGTAAGTTCACCAAAAAAGGTATTAACTTGTGAACGTAGAAAGTGAGCGAAAGTAGGGTAGATGAGACGGTGCCGGCCCGTAGAGTGAGAATAGAATTCTTTGACCACAGTGGTACCAAGCATACCATTACTGTCGAGGGGGCCGTCACTAAGGAGAAGATCGCTAAGATTCTCGACTACGTGGAACTGATGGGCGATCTCCCGACCTCAGTCGGAGACGGTTCCGGTTCGCGTGCTGAGAAGAAGTTCGAGAAGCTCCGGGAACTGCTTTCGGGCTTCCAAGGAAGGGCCTTCCGGTCGGATGACATGAAGGAAGCGTACGAGCAGAGGTACGGGGAAGCGATTCCACTGAGCACAGTGTGCACCTATCTGGCTCGTTTCGTGGATCGAGGAGCCGTTTTGAGGTCGGGATCGCCAGCTCAGTGGCTGTATACGGTCAAGCCTCCCGGCACGTTCTCGTGGAACAATATCATGCAGAAGTGACTCTGGAACTCTCCAGAAGGTCCCTGGCTACTTTTGTCAATACGTACCTCGGCGGGTACTTCTGAGACTCCTTCTCGAAGAGTCCCAGCTCAACCATTCTCCTAACCATTCTGCTGGTGTGCTCCCTGCTTCGGCCAAGGATGCGGGAGATCTGGGTCGGCGACTTTGACCCTTCAGCTAAGGATTGAATCATGGTGAGATCCGCATCCGAGAGTGGTCGTTTCGCAGAAGCTCGCATGGCCCAGACTTTGGGGTCGCCCTTGATCGTAGCCATCTCCGCTCTGAGTTTCTCGTTTTCTCGGATGAGACTGGAAACAACCTCTCGGATCTTTATCACGCTGTCAGCGAGCCGCTTGTTAGCGGCGAGCGCTGTCTCCACGTTCTGCGCTAACGCGTTCAGTCTCTTGATCTGCGCGTCGTCGAGAACATCCAAGGCTCGCTTGGACTTCATTTCCTCCAATTCACTGCGGACCAGTTCAATCGTGCGTTTCTGGTCGTCAAGGCGTTTTACGATTCCCATCACCGTCCATCTTCCTGGTTCACCTGATTGAGATTTGGATTCTTCCTCTGGCCGGGACAATGATCAGAACCCCATAACGTGATTTGGCAGCACAATGTATATGTACGCTCTTAACAACGATTTGGATCTTCTTCGAGGCGTCATGGCTGGGGCTAGGGTTGAGGAAGACAGGTGCCGAGTTGCGCTTCAAAGGAGTTGTTCAGGGAGTAGGCTTCAGACCGTTTCTTCACAACCTTGCGGCCCGACACCACCTGCTCGGATACGTTCGGAACCTTGGTGACGCTGGCGTCCAAGTTCACATAGAAGGAGACTGCCGTGAGGTAGAGGGATTCATTCAGGAACTTAGAACAACTTCGCCCCCAATATGCCAGATCCGCGATCTCCAAGTAGAAGATGTCGACTACTCGGGGCGATTTCATGGATTCGCCATCTACCCAAGCGACAAGCAGCGGTCAACCTTCGGCTCAGTGATCCCTCCAGATATCGCAATCTGCGGTCAATGCACTAAGGAGATCTTGGATCCGACGTCGAGATGGTACCTCTATCCGTTTACCTGCTGCGCTTCTTGCGGCCCGAGGTTCACCGCGATAAGAGAACTTCCGTACGATCGGGATCGCACGAACATGACTTCCTTTCCGATGTGCCCAACCTGTCTAACCGAGTATCAGAACTCAAGAGATAGACGCTTTCACGCCCAAGGGATCGCCTGTTCATCATGTGGTCCACACGTCAAACTCTACGATCGGGTGGGTCAACCAATCGAGAGCGGCCGGCCTCTGCAGAATGCATCTCGCCTGTTAGATGAGGGAGCGATTCTGGGCGTCAAGGGCATAGGAGGGGTTCACGTGGCTGCATCAGCAATTCTCGACGGCCCGTTGGATCGAATCCGCGCACGGAAAGGGAAACCCTTCCAGCCGTTCGCAGTAATGTCGCGGGATCTCGGTGAGATTCGCGGGTTCGCGGAGTTCTCTGATCTTGAAGCTCAACTTCTGCAGGATTGGACGAGGCCGATCGTTGCACTGAGGAAATCGTCTGGTTACTGTCTCTCCAAGTTGGTGGCTCCTAACCTTGACACAGTCGGAGTCATGCTTCCATACACAGGCATACATCTCTTGTTGACTCACTTCAGCCGCAGCAAAGCACTCGTTATGACAAGCGGAAACATCACAGGAATACCTATGGCAATCACAAATGAGGAAGCAGTTGGCCAACTTTCAGATGTTGTTGATTACTTCCTTCTTCATGACAGAGAGATAGTGACGCGCTGCGACGATTCAGTGATACGTGTCTTGGGCGGGGTCCCAACCTTCATTCGCCGATCAAGAGGTTACGTGCCGATTCCAATCGAAGTGCCTTTCACCGTGGAGAGCGATGCGATTGGTTTCGGGGCCGAGCTGAGAGTCACAGGAAGCATTCTTCACAAAAACCACTGCTACCTCACTCAGCACGTAGGAGATGTGGATAACTTCGAGGCCGTCAGTTTCCTTCGAGGTGCAATTTACCACCTTTCCGATCTAGTCGGCATTTCTCCCAAGGAAGCAGTCATCGTTCATGATGCGCACCCGAAATATTTGTCATCGAGACTGGCCGGAGACTTGGCACGGGAGTGGGGAACAAGGGTCCAATCGGTTCAGCACCATCATGCTCATGCCGCTTCCTTGATGGCTGAAAACATGGTGCCGCCAGACGAATCAATGGTCGTGATAGTTGCCGATGGTGTGGGGTATGGTTTGGACGGAGACATATGGGGAGGAGAGGTCTTAGTCGCGTCTTACAGGGACTTTGAGAGAGTGGGGCATCTGGCTAGGCAGCCTATGCCGGGGGGAGATGCATGTACTCACTTTCCTTTGAGAATGTGTGCCTCTATACTCTCACAGCATCTCGATGACAGTCAGGTGAGGGCGATCATTCTATCAAGAAAAGGAAGTGGCTGCTTGAATGAGGATGACTTGAATCGATTAGCGGCCCAAATTGGGAGTGGAGTGGGAGTGAATTGGACATCGAGTACTGGAAGGGTACTCGACGCAATGGCCGCTGGAGCAGGCCTTTGCCTTGAGCGAACGTATCAAGGCGAACCCGCAATGATCCTTGAGGCCGCCGCGGGAAAAGGGAACCCTAAGGCATTTTCACCAAGCTCCAACTTGATAGTCAACAGCGGTGGAATCCAGACCGTGGACACGAGTCAGCTGTTACTTGAAGCGCTTCTGGCTATTGATAGGATTGGGTTCTCGAATGTTTGTGCATCATTTCAGCGTATTCTCTCGAAGGCTTTGGCATCCATCGCGACGGAGGTCGCAAGAGAACGAGGTATCAACCGAATTGGTGTCTCCGGCGGAGTCGCAGTGAATGTGAACATAGTGGAAGCGATGCGGGAACACATAGAGGGGGAGAGATTTACGTTCATTCAGCACAGAGCTGTTCCGCCAGGTGACGGCGGTATAGCACTGGGCCAGGTAGTGATAGCCGCCCGCGGACTGTGACGCTGTGACGTCACACTTCCTGTCGGCGCACTCCACGTGCCAGATCCTCGACAGTCCTCCTTAATTCGTCACCGATAAGCCTCATTACCCGTGTCTGTTCTTCTGCAGTCATTTCGCCTGACGCTTTTCGCTGGTCCACATAGGACTTGATGCGACTAGATACTTCAAGGAACGGCTCAAGTTCAGGTTGATCGAATAGGCCCGTATAGCCAAGAAGAAGAAGCGTATAGATTGACGCCACCACGTTCCTTCGGGCTTGAGCTACGGTTCTGTTGAATGATCCTCGCGTTAAGTTGGTTCTTGATAGGCGGAGTCTGACCTTTTCTCGACCTATGAGAGGCTTTCCGGTTGCATCTTCCCCTAATGCGGAAATTAAGAGGCTTTCAAACTGGATTCGTGTTAGATTTGAGTATTTCAGAAGCGTCTGAACGATTGGGTCGTAAAATGTGCCTTTCAAGATGTGCTTGGCCTGTGTCAGGGTTGGGGACAAGGAAAAGCCCTCCAGTGGATACACTTCCGTATCCACTGCAACATAAGGATGCCTGCTGAAGGTGAAGACAGTTCTCTATACCTACAGGATCCAAGTCACTAATCGGGTTATTCGACGTTTTTCCACAACTCCGGATACCTGCCTTTGATTGCCTCCTCAACAATCACCGCTAAAGCCTTGGAGATGTTGAACTCCGGAGTTGTCTTGCGCAAGTAGACCAATACCGCTTTGGACTTGCTACTCACAAAAGTCATGCGTGGTTCCTCCTCCGCGAGCCCGATAGCTTCACGCCAAACCTCAGCATCGGCCTTCACCCCAGTCGTTTGCGCTGTCCTGTCTCTTTCTGTCTCTCGTGGTGTCTCCTCTGGCTGTACACTGAACAGGCTTTTGGCGACATGTCCAAGCCTGCTCTTTTCATGTAGCAAGCTTCAGTACCTCCTCCTTGACTAACTGTCTGTATGCTATGCTCGCGGGCGACTGGGGGTCGTAGATCGTGACCGGCTTGCCGTGACTGGGGGACTCTGCCACTCTCACCGCTCTAGGAATCACTGTCTTGAAGACCTGCTCCTGGAAGTTTTGCCGAATCATGTCTGCAACTTCCGAACTAAGCTTGGTTCTGACATTGAACTTGGTCAACAGAAACTTCGTTTCCACGTTATGGCCAAGCCGATTCGCAACAAGATCCCGAAGTTGCATCATCATCTTGACGCCGGCCATCGGATAGAACTCTGTCTCTACCGGCACCACAAGATGAGTTGACGCAGCCAATCCATTGATCGTTAGAATTCCGAGTGACGGAGGGAGGTCGCACACGACATACTCGTAGTCGCCGATCGCGGGCTGGATTCTTTGCTTGAATATCTCCTCTCGCCGAATAGCCGAAATCAGCTCGTATTCAGCAGCAGCAAGGTCGATGTTACTCGGCAGCAAATGCAAGTTGTCAATCTCCGTTGGAACGATAGCGGGTTTCACTTGACTGTCTTTGCACAACACGTCATACATTGTATGTTCGAGCTTGTAGCTGTCAATACCGAGGCCAAGACTGCAACTTCCTTGAGGATCCAAATCACAGATCAATGTCCGCTGGCCCTCCTCAGCTAAGCACGCTCCGACATTGACGGCGGATGTGGTCTTCCCTACACCTCCCTTCTGGTTCCCGAAGCTGATTATTCGCGCCAAGGCGTTCCTGCTCCTTTGTGTGCCATTCCTTTAGATGGTATACGATGTACGATATATTCCGCTTATACAGTATATGGTATATCTTTCGAGAGGGACCGTCAAGCTTTGCACATGAACTGCCAACAAGCCTTCTAGGAGTGCCAATCCTGTCAATGAAGCAATGCTCTGGGTGAGACCTGATGAAACATCCTGACTGAGCGACAGTCCTCTCCGGCCGGACACGGCCTGTCGTGGGCCAGACATCCTTCCCTTTTCACCCTTTTTTGGAAGGATGCGATCCTCGTCGACTAGTCTTCTAAGCACCACGCCGTGCCTATGATTTCTAGTCAAAAGTCTGAGGTTGGTGGCACTAGACATATCTATCGAGGCTGGGACAGGAACTCGGAGTCGAACGCCTTGAAGTTGACCTCTGGACTGTTGAGAGTAGAGCCCGTAGAGACGGAAAAGAGGATCACGGCCTTCATACGGGACTATGTACGTACGCAAGGGGCTCCAGGCGTCGTCTTGGGGATCAGTGGAGGAATAGACAGTGCGGTCAGTGCGGCGGTCTCTGCCAAGGCGGTTGGACCCTCAAGAGTCCTTGGATTGAGCATGCCCGAGGTTGAGACGTGGGACGCTGAGGACATCAAGGACGCAGAACTCGTCGCGAAGACGTTTGGGATAACCTTAGAACGCATCGACATATCTCCATTGGTTAGAGCGGCGTTTGACGGAATTCCCGTCTTCAACTCGAGCGATAGACTGGCTAATGGAAATGTGAAGGCACGCATGCGAATGGTTGTGCTCTATTATTATGCGAATCGAACAAGACATCTTGTCGTGGGTTCCTCTGATAAGAGTGAGTTCATGTTGGGATACTTCACCAAGTGGGGAGACTACTGCGCAGATCTTTCTCCTCTCACTGACCTTTACAAGAGCCAGGTTCGCCAGCTGGCTCTGCATCTTGGTGTTCCAGCGAAGATTGTTGAGAAGCGATCTACTCCTAATCTCTGGCCGGGTCAGACGGCCGAAGAGGAGCTGGGGCTGAACTACGACCAGTTGGATCTTGTTCTTTTCGGCTTGGAGCACTCAATGGCGGCAGAAGAGATAGTGCGAGAGCTGCGACTTTCGGCTGATGTTGTGAAACGTGTTGAAGTGAGATGCCGCGCTTCAGAGCACAAGAGAAAGCCCCCGGTCACAGTGAAGCTCGGATAGATCTAGGAGTAACGGGCTCAGTCTTCATCGTGCTTACGCAAACTGAATCAGTGGCTTTGGAAGATTGAAATAGACCCGTTGGGAAGACTCCAATAGTTGTCGAAGGTGTAGTACATGGGGCGTCGGCGAAGGCGAATAGTAAAAGTAGTCAAGAAGAGGCTGCCCACAGTCTTCTCGTGTCCGAGTTGCGGTGAAGAGGCCGTCAGAGTAGTAATGAGTAGGAGCAAGGGCAAGGCTATCGTTCAGTGCGCTGCTTGTGGGCTCAAGCAGGAAGTGGGGACTTCTCCGTCAGATCAGATGGTCGATGTCTACTGCAGATTCACAGATCAGTTCTATGGAGTCAGGGAGCCTTCTACGCCCATACCGCCGCAGGCACCCACGCAAATCGCTCCAGAAGGGCAGGCTCAGCCTGAAACGCAGGAAAAGGCTCCAGAAGGAGCTGCCACTGAGGAAATTCCTCAGTCGCCTCAAGAACAACCAGACGAACCAGAGGCTGCGGAAGCGGTGACTGAGGCGGAAGAGACTGCCAGTGAGGACGCCCAGGGGGAAGAGGTAGCTTTCTGAACCTCGATACGGTCAAAATTATAACTACGTGACGAATTAATACGCTCAAAGGAAGGACTTTCGGCTGATATTCGCTTGAGTGCTTCATCCTACGTAACTGAGATTGAGCGAAAGTTTGCGGAGATATACTCGATCGCGGAGCAAGCCCGATCTAAGGGAATAGACCCTTCTCTCAAACCGGAATCAGCCGTTACGAGAGACGTTGCTGAACGAGTTGAGAAATCTGTGGGTCCAGAGGGCGTTGCTCAGCGCATTCGCGAGCTTACCGAGACCATGCCTCGAGAAGAGGTGGCGTTCAAGATAGCGGAAGAGGTGGTTCTCGGAAAGTTTGGCTTGGATGGAGAGGAAGCTGCGGAAAACGCAATTCGCACCGCGCTATCTATCCTTGACGAAGGAAGAACAGTGTCTTCCATCCAAGGAATAACCGGGATTAAGGTGAAGACAAACCCAGATCGGTCAAAATACTTGGCCATATACTTCGCGGGACCGATCCGGTCGGCCGGCGGGACCGAGATGGGGCTCACTCTCATCATTGCAGACTATGTGCGCAGACTCATGGGCGTGGATCGATACAAGGCAACGGAAGAGGAAGCAAGACGGTTTGTTGAGGAGGTCAGATTACACGAGCGCGAATTGACTCGCTTCCAATTCAAACTCTTGGACTCTGAGCTATTCAACGCGGTCATGCGCCTGCCAGTAGAGGCCACGGGCGTCGAGACAGACCCAGTTGAGGTCGTTTCATTCAGAAATTTGCCGCGGATAGAAACCAATCGTGTTAGAGGAGGCGCGCTAAGAGTCGTCAATGATGGACTGATCGGCCGCAGCAAGAAAGTCATCAAGATCGTTGAGAAGATCGGAATAAGCGGATGGGACTGGCTGAATGATATTCGCACCGCGCCAGTCGAGGAGGAAGACGCACACGAATTTGCCTTCATGGACGATGTCATTGCGGGGCGTCCGATCTTCTGCTTTCCGAATACACATGGAGGATTCAGGCTTCGTTATGGGCGGTGCCGAAACACAGGGCTTGCTGCACTTGGAATGCATCCGGTTACTATGAAGATCTTGAGGAACTTCATTGCGACCGGAACTCAGCTCCGAGTGGAGAAACCGGGAAAGGCGGGGATAGTGGCACCAGTTCAATCAATTGAGCCATCAGTCGTGAAGTTGAAGGACGGTTCAGTCGTCCGTGTGGAAAGCCTTCAGCAAGCCTCAGAGATTGAGGACTCTGTTCAATCAATACTCTTTCTAGGGGATCTACTCGTTGCGTTCGGTGAGTTTCTGGAAAACAACAGACCTCTGCTGCCGTCAGGATTTGTTGAGGAGTGGTGGGCGAAGCTCCTTGAGGGAGCGATCGGCGCCGACAGAAGCGACTCTTCTCTCTCAGGAACGCAACTGTCATATGAGAGGGTCCAGAAAGTTCTGAGCGATCCGCTTCGTGAGATTCCCTCAGAGAGCGAGGCTCTCTCAATCTCGCATGTTTTCAAGGTGCCGTTGCATCCTCGCTGGACTTACTTCTGGGAGGCACTTAGCTTCGAGGACCTAAGCTATCTCAGAAACGTTCTTTCATGCGCTAGGGAAGCGCGTGGCACCGACGAACCTCTGACCGCTTCAGTGAGCGACTCGAGGCTGAAGAGCCTTCTTGAGACTCTATGCGTTCCTCACTTGGTGAGACAAGGATCTATAGAGATCTCGACATCTCACAGCCGAATTCTTGAGCGCTGTCTGGGACTCGACAATCTCGGCACTGCACTTGATCCTCAACTCTCTGTCTTGGAGAACCTTTCTAGGATTTCCGGGCTGAAGATCTACAGGAAGGTCGGAGCATACATCGGGGCGAGAATGGGAAGGCCTGAGAAAGCTAAGAGGAGAGAGATGAGCCCACCAGTTCACTGCCTCTTTCCTGTCGGCTTACATGGAGGTTCTCGACGTAACATGACTGAGGCGGCCAGCAATGGAAGTCTGATCTCCCTTGAGATCATTAAGCGGAGATGCCCCTCCTGCAGGATCGTGACCCATCAACCTAGGTGTGGTAAATGTGGATGTCGAACCGAGATTGAATATGTCTGCCCTAGGTGTGGAAGGCCAGTTCAGACTGAGAAGTGCCCCGCTTGCAAGTCTAGGGCGACGCAATACGAGACAAGGTCCGTTGACCTTGGAAATCTGTTCAGGTCGGCGTACGTGTCACTGGGACTAGATCGGCCGCCGGAACTTGTAAAGGGTGTTAGGGGGCTCACGAATGAGTCGAGGACGCCGGAGCCGATCGAGAAAGGGATCTTGAGAGCAAGGTTCGGTCTCTCAGTCTTCAAAGACGGAACCATCCGATTCGATGCCACTGACGCACCTCTCACACACTTCAAAGGCAGTGAGGTCGGAGTGAAGGTTGAGAGGCTCAGGGAACTGGGTTACACTACAGACTTCAGGAAGAATGATCTGGTAGACGGAGATCAGCTGTCCGAGCTACGACTTCAAGATATCATAGTTCCTGAATCATGCGTGGATTACTTAGTGAATGTGGCAGGATTCGTTGACGAGCTTCTTCAGAAGTTGTATGGTCTACCGCCGTACTACCATGTCAAGACTAGGGAAGACTTGGTTGGGCACCTCATATTCGGCATGTCGCCTCACACGTCTGTAGGCGTCGTAGGGAGGATTGTTGGCTTCACGAAGTCAAGCGTCTGCTTTGCGAATCCCTTGTGGCATGCCGCGAAGAGAAGGGATTGCGATGGGGATGAAGACGCGATAATGCTTGCGCTTGATGTTCTACTCAATTTCTCAAGGTCCTATCTGCCAGCGAAGATCGGAGGACTGATGGACGCCCCTCTTCTATTGACACTGGTACTGAATCCTGCCGAAGTTGCTAGACAGGCATTCAACATGGAAGTTGTCGAGGCCTTTCCGCTAGCATTCTTTGAAGAGACATGTCGGGGAGCTGATCCAAAGCTGGTTCAGGAAATCGTTGAAACCGTTTCGAGACGACTAGAGGTAGAGGGAGGCGGAGACGAGATGGCGATGAACGGTCTTGGATTCACACATCTTGTGGATGATTTGAATGTTGGAAACCACGAGAGCCTCTACAAGACTTTGGGAACGATGTTGGAGAAGGTTAAGGCCCAACTGCAGCTTGCCGAATGCATCGTCGCGGTGAAGGCCAAGGATGTTGCCAGCCGCGTGCTTTCGACGCACTTGATGCGCGATGTCACGGGCAACTTGAAAGCCTTCTCAACCCAGAAAGTGAGGTGCATGAAGTGCAATTTCAAGTTCAGACGTGTTCCATTAAAAGGTGTTTGCACTAGGTGTGGAGGAAAGCTGGCGCTTACAGTGCATAAGGGGACGATTGAGAAGTATATTGAGGTCGCGCGCGACCTTGTAACGCAATATGATCTTGGGAAGTATCATGAGGAGCGACTGCAACTCATAGAGTACGAAATTGATACCATATTCAGTGATGAGGAAAAGAAGAAGCAACGAGTATTGGGCGAGTTCATGTAGTGATGGAGCATGCCGAGGAACGCGTACAATCCTAGGGCGTATCTTACTACCACGAAGAATGTGAGGGCCGGCCTCGTCGCGAGAACGAAGGTGCTCTCTTCTGTGGAGCGGGGTGCCAAGACGATCTCTGAGATCTCAGAGAAATCCGCGATTAGTTATGCATGTGCCGCGCACCATCTTCGGCTTCTAATGAAAGAGCGAATAGTCACTCGGTCAGGCAAAAAGCGAGGATATGTCTGGACACTAACGAAGTTTGGACAACAGAGCCTTGTGATCTAGGTCGAATCCAAGGACTTGGATCAAGTTTTAGACTTCACGGCCGAGTAGTGTGTGTTACGAGATACTGCAATCATGGATGTAGGAGACCTGCTCTTGCGGTGAATCACTGAGTCACAAGTCTCTGCATGTACAAGGGACTCGGCAACATCTAGGACATCCTGTTCCGTATTTACCAAGGAAAGCCCTCTCAAGATCTACGTTAAGGAGATTGCAAACACTACATAACCAAGCGAGGATATCTGCAGCTTCGGCCTCAATTTGGAGTCGCTCGTTCCTTAGAACGGCATCCAGGAATTCCCCTACCTCAGAAGTCATCCATAGTAGGGTCGCGTACGTTCCTCGCTTCTCATCTCTGTGGAGATACGTCTTTTTCATTAGCTCCTGGCACTCTGAGATCGTTGTCATATCCTGATCATCAACGGGAGTTCGATTCTCGAGCCTGCCCTCATTTTTCTTTCTTCAATTTGCGTGGTTAAGTTTGGTCTTCTTAAGCGTAGCATGAGGCATCGCTAGGAAACTCTTCGTAATGGTCGCAGATATTTATTGTAGGCTGCACTCCTCTTGAAGCCACGAGAGATGTCTGAGGAGAGAAGGATGAAAGGGAAACTTCCGGCAAGCTTTGAGAGCTATCTTGGCGCAGCGGCGTTCGCCTGTGGAGTAACCTGGTTTTGGGATTACTTTGCGTCGTTCTACTTCCCGGGACAGATGGCGTTGAACCTGACGTTTCTCTCCGCTCTAGTATACTTGGAGGCCGCCTTCCTGAGCGCTTTCGGTTTGACACGCAGAATGCAAGCGAAACAAATCCCTGTTGGGATACGTGTTGGACTTGGCACTTGGATGACGAACATGGTTTTTCGCCTCATAATCTTTGAACTGGACGAAGCCCTTTGGGGAGTAGCGGTGTACTTTGTGAGTTTTATGATAGGTGGATTCCTTGGAGGCCTCTTCGCAAAGACGCTTCATAAAGCAGATGCGAGTGGGGGCGAAAAGGCGCAAACTTCACCCAGAAAGGTGTGACAGATCAGAAAGCGTTATAAACGAATCAGGCACCACTGCTTGTCTTGGAAAAAAATAGGTGAAGCTATTGTTAGCAACAGGAAGAATTTTCGGACTAGGAACGTTGATCGCTATATGGATTTTCGCTCTTGTCAGCATGATGATGGCAAAGAAGAAGCTTCCTTCTTTTCGAAAGCTTGCAGGGCTTGACGCGCTACCGGAGATGGTAGGCAGGGCTGCTGAAACCAACAAATCGGTGCATTTCACAACAGGCGGTGGAGGTTCGTTGACTGACCCTGTGCTACCTCAGCTCATCGCAGCTATGGCTGTTCTCGGACATGTTTCCGAGTTGTGTGCCAAGTATGGCGTCAAGATCGTCTACACAGTCTTCTTGGCAGAAATGATGCCAATCGCAACTGAAGTGATGAGAACAGCGTACATAAAGGAGGGCAAGGCTGATGCGTTCAACGCTGAGAGCCAAGTTATATACATGTCAGGTGACCAGTTCGCCTACTCATCCGCTGTGCAAGGTTACGCCGAGAGAGAACGCCCAGCGGCAAACATAATGATCGGACCTTTCTACGCAGAGTCACAGTTATTCGCGGAAACATTCTTTAGAGTCGGCTCTATCCAGTTGGCCGGTACCGCTAGAGGATACCAGATCCCGTTCTTCGCCGTCGTATGCGACTACCTGCTGATAGCCGAAGAGATCTATGCTGCAGGCGCTTATCTGTCGAAAGATCCCGCGCAAGTCGGCAGCATACGAGGCCAAGATCTCGGCAAAGTCCTGGCATTGATACTGACGATCCTCGGTCTCCTCGCTACGATGGCTGGCAGCCCCTTCATCGTCAATCTTCTGAAAATGTAGGTGAGAATATTGTCTCTATTAGTTAGAAGGCAATTACCGATCCTAGTGCTAAGCATCGCCGCTGTGATTGTGATGGCGGACTATTTCTTGAAGATCCCAGGAACGAGCGCAGTGGTCACAGACCTACAGAACTGGGGCGTCATACTCTCAGCGTTCGCACTAGGCTTTGGCGCAGTCAATTTGTTCTATGTTCACACAAGACACATCTCCCGACGCACTCCTGGACAGTGGCCATACAGCATTTGGTTACTCGTCATGCTCGTATTGTTCACTGTTGTCGGCATTTCCTTGAGGTATACCGGGCCTGAGTATCAATGGCTATACAACTCAACACTCTTCGCACTCAGCGCAACAATCTACTCTTCCACGGGGTTCTACATTGCTTCTGGCTGTTATCGAGCCCTCAAAGCGCGCAACTCGGAGGCAGCAGTTCTTATGATCGTGGGACTGATAGTTCTGTTGAAGAATGCTCCGGCGCTTGCAGTAGCTGCTCCAGTCCTTGTGACCATGGAGAACTGGCTTAGCGCGGTTCCGACAACTTCAGCGCAGCGAGGAATCATGATGGGCGCATCCCTTGGAGCCATGGCTCTCGGAATACGAACGATGATCGGCAGGGAAACTGGATTCCTTGGCCGACTAACTGAAGCTGAAAGGTGAAATCAGACATGAGCAAGCAAGAAAAGAACATCTGGGAAAAGTTGGAAAACCTGCCAAGGGAATTCCTGTACGGCCTTCTATTGATAGCCTTCATTCTGCCCATGATTAACCCGATAGGCCTTCCCCTACCCATAACACCTGAAGTGAAGAAATGGTATGACACGATTGAAGCACTACCCAATGGCGCTGCAATTATCATCGACCAAGGATACTCGGGTGGAGGAGAACCAGAATGTGGCCCGTTTGCCGTTGCCGTGTATCACCACATTTTCAAAAAAGGAGGACTAAGAGTGATTGGCGTGGCAACGACCCAAGAGGGACCGCTGCTTTGGGACAAGGCTATGGCTGAAGTCAACCCTGAAAAATACGGCAGGAAGTACGGCGTTGACTACATCATGTTGGGCTATTTCTCCGGGGTCGAGACAGCAATGGCAGCTTTGGGAAAGGATCTGAGAGCGCTGACCTCCACCGACTATAAAGGAGCCTCGCTTGACCAGTATCCAATCATGCAGGGGATCAAAGGTGCCACCACCTTCGACTTACTGATATGCTACACGACAGGAGGCGACCAATCAGAAGGTTGGGTGCGACAGTGGTATACACCGTATAAGACACCTTACCTCTGTAATGTGTTGGCTCTTATGATGCCGACGATGCTGCCATATCAGAAGGCAGGTCAAATAGTTTCGCTGACAAAGGGTGCGCAAGCTGGTGAAATGGAACTGCTTGTCAAAAAGCCAGGACGCGGGATAGCATCAGCTGACGTAATGACTATGACTGGACTCCTCGTGACCGCATTCGTCGTAATCGGGAACATCGCATACTTCGCAAGGAGGGCTTCTAAGAAGAAAGCATAGGAGGTTAAGTTGATGGCAATGGATCTAGCATCTGTTACTTCAATATGGTTGGCTGCGCTATTCACGATTTGGGCCTACAGCTACACTTTCAGGGACAACATGTGGTTCAAGTTCGCCGAGCACACTTACGTGGGGGCGGCAGCTGGGAACCTCATCGTATTAGGAGTCGACAACGTGATAAGGTACGGCTGGATTCCACTCACGAAAGGATCTATGCTCTACATTGTCGTGTTCCTGCTAGGAATACTCCTCTTCTCAAGGTACCATGGGAAGTACTTCTGGATCAGCAGGTTCCCACTAGCATTAATGGTTGGCATAGGCATCGGATTATCAATGAGGTCCACGGTCACTTCTGAGTTCATCGCGCAAATCCAATCCACCGCCACAATGAAGGTTCTCGGCGTAGACCCATGGACCGCCTTCAGCAACCTAATCTTCATCATCATCGTACTATGCGTTGTCTACTTCTTCGTGTTCACGTTCCCTGGCATACACACGGGTCGTAAAGGGTACATCTCAAAAATCGCGCGGTACGGAATGATGGCGGCATTCGGCTACTCATTCGCCAACGGATTCCTATCAAGAATCACCATGATCTTCGGAAGGCTTGACTTTCTGAAGGCTCAATGGTTGCCGCTTCCAGGAGCCATGGTCGCACTGCCAATAGTGTTGATACTATTGGTGTACGCCATGATTCCGGCCGAGAAGCGACCCTGGCCCAAACCAAAACCAGCGAAATAGTGACAGTACAACCTAATTCTCCCTTTTTCTATCTTTCATTGAATTCTAGCCCTAGCGTACGCTAGGATACTTCATGAACCGAATCGTTCTAGGGAACTGACCTCAACCTTCCCTCAAACACCTTTGAAACGCTCTAATGTGATGTGAGCTGAACGAAAAGGGAAACCTCTTCTTCTGCTGAAGACCGATTAGTGTCTTGTGTGTTGAGTACGTGCCCTGTATAAAGCAAAAACAGAAAAACATGTCCTTGCCAAATTGTTGGCTGTCAGTGATCGCAGATGGGTGACATAGTCATATCGAGTGGTCGTGTATTGGACGGAACAG
>Ga0315282_10004830_pt1 | contig 23267 bp, 27 predicted proteins | sample YL17G07_20_MG_FD_203693 | JGI IMG/M metagenome (GOLD analysis project Ga0315282, IMG submission 203693) | Sediment microbial communities from Yellowstone Lake, YNP, Wyoming, USA - YL17G07_20 | ecosystem: Environmental > Aquatic > Freshwater > Lake > Sediment | place: USA: Wyoming | collected... | reverse complement strand
TTAATTTATAAATAAACCGTGAATCAAGTTCGAAATATTGCAAAATTATGGTTATAAATGTTTAGCCGAAAAAGCCATAAATATAACCGGCTAAAATGGTTAAAACCATAATTGATCCCAGATAAACTAACATCTTTTTAGTACCAATTAACTTTCTGATAATCAAAAGTCCTTGCAAAGATAAAACTGGGTCGGCTAACATATATGCCATTAGAGGACCTTTACTCATGCCCAGTTTCAAAAAGTTTTGGGCGATCGGCACCTCCACCAAGGCCGGAAAATAGGCCAAGGCGCCAAATAAAACGGCAATAAAGTTGGCTAAAAGAGTGTTTTTGCCAGCCAATCTTTGAAATTGCTCTTTTGGTATAAGAGAAGAAATCGTTCCAGCTAAAAAAACGCCAACTAAAAGCAAAGGAATTATTTGCTCCATAAATTTAATTGTTTCATTCCACCAAGCGCTCCTTCTTTTGGGGGAAAGCCAGGAAAAGGTCATTATCAATTGAATTATCAACAAAGGCAAAATTAAGGCATACCTTAAATTGTGACTGATTGGAGCAGTGCCAACTATTAAAATGGCAATCAATACTCCCCAAAACCACAAACTTTTTTTGCCCTCAAGTTTATCTAAATCTTCTGTCAGAACCTTAAGACCTCCTTCTTTTTTATCGTTGCGAGCAAAAAATTCCATTATCAAACCAACAAGGACGGCAAAAAGCATTGAGAGAATAAAACGCCAAATAGCAAAATCCCAACCAATCTTTTGACCAGTTAAAATAAGAGTTAATAAATTGACGGCCGGACCTGAATAAAGAAAAGTGGTGGCTACTCCTAGTCCAGCACCTTGTTTCCAAATTCCGGCAAATAAGGGCAAAATAGTGCAAGAGCAAACTTGAACCAAAAATCCGGCCAAAGAAGCAATCAAATAAGCCAACCATTTTTTGCTTTTAGCACCCAAGTACTTTAATATCGCCCGCCCCTCAACTAAACTGTTAACAGCCCCAGCAATAAAAAAAGCTGGAATTAAACAAAAAAGGACATGGGCAGACAAATAATCCACCAAACCTAACCAACCCTGATATACTGCCTGCCCGATCAGATTTTGAATAGTTTGGCTAGACAAAAATCCAGAAATTCCCCTGCCCCACAAAAAAATCACTAAATAGGCGCCGGCCAAAAGCACTAAAACCCAATTTTTCTTAATTAAATCGAAAATTTTCTTCATGTATATTTTTTTAATATCTCTTTAATTTCCTCGACTTCGGGAATTTTCCCGGCAATAACTATTTCATCATCAATTGCCAAAGCCGGGGTTATCATTACGCCCATTTCAATAATTTTGTTCACATCGTAAAGATGTTCTACTTTTGTATCTTTCAAGTCAAGTTCTTCAACTGCCTTTTTGGTATTGGCTTCCAATTTCTGGCAATTAGGGCAGCCAGTACCCAAAATTTTTATTGTCATAGTAATTTATTTAACCTTTTTAAATAATTTTTGATAACCTTTTGATTTAATTTATAAAAAACTTTGAGGCCAACTTTTTTTGAAGAAATTAATCCAAAATCTTTTAAAACTTTTAAATGATGGGAAACCAGATTTTGGGGCAATTTTAAACACTGCCAAATATCACAGACACATTTTTCTCCTTCTCTCAAAAGACACAAAATTTTGAATCGATTCTCCTCGTTTATAATCTTTAAAAAATCAACAACTTTTTTTAGTTCAGTGATTGATTCTTTATTTTTACAACAGGCAGATTTCATAAAATTGAACTATATCAATATATATTGATATATTAGTCCCGCCAAGTTCCTTTGTCAAGTGGAAATCTCAACAGCTAAAACAAAAAAGAGATAGCCCAACTATCTCTGCGTAACGTCATGGACAACGTTAGAATTATACTTCAACGGCAAACTGAGTATATTTACATCCCAGATTTGAGTCCACAAGCCTAATAATAGGTTATCATATTTTACCCTACTCCTCAATTCACTATTTTAAAATAAACTAATCCGATGGTTGATTTAATTGCCACCATTTAGTAAATTCGGTAGTATCATCATAATTTAACTCTTTGGCAAGCTTACGTAAATCTTCTCGTTGAATATCATTAAATTTTTCTGGATATATTAAAGATAGAATAAAACTACGGATTATCTGTAGTTTATTTTCTAAATCCTTATAACCCTTGTCTTTAATTTCTTCCAGCGCTCTATTGATTTCGCTTAATTGATTTTCTAAAAATTTCTCGTCCATAAATTCACTTTAATTATACTATAAGCCGTTGTTGATAACTAATTTGACTTGCATTTTTGAAACACTTTGATAATATAAAATAAAGGTTCCGCCCCGTTGATAAGAGCCCTCGGGCTCTTCTCGCAAGAGATAGACGGGGCGGTCATTTTTTATATTGATAATATTCAGTATTGCCTCTCGCAAAAATATCAAAACAACTCTTTAGTCTTTTACTGATAACTTCTAAAGGACGATGTTCGTTTCTTTCTATCTTAACAAATACTGCCCAGCCACAGTAATCTGCAATCTGACAGTTAATATCGGCACAAGCCCTATGAAAATAAATATAAAATGGCTTTTTAAATTTTAATTTCAGATACTGTTTTAAACTCTTCAAAATATACCCCCTCTTTTTATTTGTAAAAAGAGAACCCAAAACAACCACAATTTCATTTACAGTCTTAAAATTTTGGTAGCGGTTAAAAATATACCGTAAAAGCGTCTGCGAAATAAGCTTATAGAATTTTTCTTCATAATGAACTGTTTTAAATACAATTTCACCGTCTTCTTTCTGCCAAATATCATGTTCAATGTAGAGTGAGGGGTTAGTTTTATTTTTCTGAGCCAAAACGCAATCAATATCAAAATCATCAAGTTCTTTTATCTTGTTAAATATTAAATCTCTAATTTCTTGTTTATCTTCTGTGGCGTGAAAATACTCCTGATTAAAGCCGGTTTTCAAAAGTTTATATTTTAATTCTAAAAAATAATTCCTTGATTTAAGTGGTTGAGTTGTTGTAATAGCAGTTAGAACAAAAAATTTTGTGCCATTAGGAGTAAAGTCAAAATTGCCAGCCTCATCAATGAAGATGTATAAAGTTTTATTATCTAACTGCTCCATCGTAAATAATTATAAGCTAAGAAATAAAAATTGCCCAGTGCTGGGCATTTTTACTTTCTCAACTTCGGCCTAAATTTTGCCCTTTTATTTTCTCAAAATGGGGTTTGAAAACATTGTAGAATTTTATCATATATTCTAAACCCCATTTTTTAATTTTTTCTATCTCGGACTTATTACTGAGATTGAAAATTCTTCTCTTAAAGATTCTGGCCCATTTTACCTTCTTTCCCCAAGGATACTCAAAGTATAAATCCTCACCTAATTCCTTCTTTAAATTATCTTCTTGAGTTTTAAAGTAATTAAATATTTTTTCGTTATTTTCCTTTTTCCCTTCCATGTCGAGACTGACAGAAAGACTTGTCTTAGGTCTTCGATAAATTTGCCATTCTAAATGAACTCCTGACATTCCTATTGGGATAGAACACCAACTATATGGTAATGCTTTTTGTTTTGTTATATTTGGTAATCGTGTTTTAAGTGCATTCAATAACTCATCAAAAAATTCTAAATATTCTTTTTGTTTCTCTGATAAAACTTTAATTTCTTTAGGTAGCTTACCTGTTTCTAATAGATTTGGAATTTTAGTTTTTAACTCCAAAATTTCTAAGCCCTTTGGACTATCTTTCCAATCATGTTCCCAACAGACAATCATATGGCAATTCTCACCATTATACCGGTGGTTTTTAATATGCTCTCTAAAACCACTACTTTTATATTCAAATTCTATACCAATTTCAGTGAATTGGTCTTTTCCTATTTTTATGCGACCGATAGCGTCTGGGAAAGAATCTCGTATACATTGCAAAGCTTCTATTCCTAAATTTTTATGATATTTCGCAAAAAGGAAAATCACGCCTTGTTCATTCACTGGTGTATAATCTAAGCCTAATCCAGGAAGCATAAGGTTTCCAATAGTTTTCCTTTTCATATTACAGATATGCTTCTTTTATTTTACTAATTCTCCTTTAAATGTAAATGCTTTATCTAAAATTGATTGTTTGGTTTGTCTTAATTTTTTGTGAGCCAATTTATTTTTAAATCTTTCGCCATGTTTCCTCTAATTTCATTTTAAAACCGGCGAGTTTATTTTGAAACTTAGTATTTAAAATGCACAGCCAAAACAGAAAAGCAGTAATGATCACAAAAATAAATATCTTCCATGACCACAAAATAGGAAGAATATCGATTATAAAACTAAAAATAGATATTAAAGATACAAATATAAACCAAAACCAATTCCAACTTGTTTCTCCCCTCTTTATTTGCTTTTCTAAAGAAGGTTTTGGCTGGATTTTTACTTCAAAATTTTTTTTAAAAAGATTTGGTGTTTCTTTTTTACATCTATCACAAAATTTCGAAGTCTTTTCAACTCCACATTCAGCACAAAAAATTTTATCTGATTCTATCATAATTATTTCTCAATTAATTCCTCAACTTTTTGCTTGGCTTTTTCTAATAATTCTTTTGCTTTTTTAATTATTTTTTCTCGCTGTGTGGGCATAGAAGTTCTAAACTCATTTATAAGATTTTTTTATCTACTCTAGTGATAGCCAAACTATTACTCAGTTCCCTTAAGGCCGTATAAAAGTTCTTTAAGGTATTAAAATAACTGCGATAAAAACTGAAAAAATCTAAAGTATTTATATCTTTATCTAAAAACTCTAAATCCCTATAGTTTGATTTTATTCTATACCAATAAAAGAATTCAGAGAGATTTAAGGTAGAATTTTTAACAAAGTTCTGTTTTAATTCTTGGGATTTCTTAGTTTTAAAATTATCTATTTTCCGATCCCTTTGAAAATCTTGAAGCTTATAAAAAAAGAGTTTTCTAATAACTTCCTTAAATCTGATTTCAGGATCAATGCATCGTGGCGGTTTTACACTATATCGGGACGGCAATTTCCATCTTTCGATATCTACGCAAGGTATAATTCTATTTAAAAATTCATTATTAAAAGAGATTTCTTTATTTTCTATATAGTTTTTAAACTTTTCTAAAATTGCTTTATGTCCGGATTTAAAGAAATTCTCATTGCACCTTATTAAATATTCAAGAATCAACAGTGAATTGAATATAAGGTAATAAGCTTTAACCGCTATCCATGGAACACATATTTCAGAAAACTCTATATTGCTTTTAATAAGTTTATATTCCCCGTTAAGACTTTTTACTATTAATTTTATTAAGTTGACTTTTTTATTTAATAAATCGCTGACTTTGGTAATTTTCTTTTTTATATTGAAGTTGTGTTGAATTTTTAAGTTATTTGTCATGTCTTCGAAAAACCATACATAATTAATATGCGTTTTAAAAGCTGGATCTGGACTTATAATAACTTTTTCGCCGTCAAGTATTGCTTTTTTTAATAATTCTCTGCAAACTTTCATAGTTTTATTTCTTACCATCAAGTTAACAGTTTAATTATTGTGTAATCTGAATCTTCAAATTAATTTCGAAATTGCAAAAAATCAGCAATTAGCTGATTTTAATTTAATTTTTCCCGAAAGTCAATTTTTCATTTTCACCTCTAAAATCTTTAACCCTTTATAATCTTCCACTCCTTCTTTCAATTTTCCAGATGCCTTCGTAAAATCAAAAACAAATCCTTTTGGATAAATTTCTTCATTCTCTTTCAATTCCTTTTTTAACTCTTGCATGTATCTTTCAACCTGATTTTGACTGTCAACATTGAGTTCTGAAATTGACTTTAATTCAATAACCACTGCGATTTTCTTTTTTCCTTTTTTAAACCAAACTATCAAATCGGGAAATCCCTTTCCCACTACATAGCCATCAAACGAAATCGGCAGAGTTCTCTGGGCTTCATATTTTATTCCCTTTTCTCTTAATGCCACCTCCATTGCCTTTTGATAAATTTCCTCATCCCACCCACTCCCCAACTCTCGATAAACCTCCTTCGCACACTCTTTCACCTTCTCTATTAAATTTTCAATTTCTTTGTTCATAAACTTTTTATCTCTTATATTTTTTTATTTTTTGTTCAGAATCAAACCAATCTTTCACTTCTTTATAACTCATAAAATCACATACCTCGGAAAGTCCACTTTCCGCAAATGTCCTTCTTGTGATCTGTGTTTCAAAAAGTCGTCTTTTATTTTCCGGTGCCACAATTGTTGCTTTTGGTATTGGATAATCTATGTTTATATCATTTACTCGTAATAAACCAGAGTAAATCGAGCTGGTATGCTCAACTTCATAAAATCTAACCGGTCTAGCAGTTCCTTTTTTAAACCATATTACATCTATCATACGTGCAATCTTTAATATAGCTGGAGCCGCAAATTGAGGTAAATCAGGAAGACAAAGGCTACTGAATTTTTCCCCTTTATATTCTCTATTAAAATCATTTGAAGCAACCCATACATCGTGACCTTCCCATTTCCCAATTTTTATAAGCATCCATTCCATTTGAATATGGGCTTTCTTTTCTTCTACTTCCTCAGAGGGCGCTACTTCTATTGGAGGAGTCACTTCAATTTCTCTTTCAGGAATTTTGAGTATCCCGTGAAAAATTAATTCTACAAATTCATCCACTAAACTTAAATCTTCGAAGTTACATTGTTTCGCCAAATTTTTCAAAACCTTTACTATTTCTACATACAGCTGCCCTTTGTTTTTCTTATCTTTTGGTGGTAATAAACCTAAAATTTTTAAACCCCCATCTATTGCACCATTCCAGATACCATTATTTTTGTAATCTAATAGAAACAAGAGTGTCGAAGCAAAAGCCCTACCTACCCCATTTAATCGATATTCACTCTCTGGATTCTCTACAAAATTATAAAATCTTTTTTCTAATGGCTCATTCCCAAATAAAAGATATTTAAATGACTTTCGTATCTTTTCAATCCCGTTTTCCTTAAAAGTTTTAGGATATAATCTTGGTCCACCGACGGTCATTTCATTATAAATTTTTTCTGCATCTGCCAAAGAAAGCTTATCGATGGCATTCGGGCTTGCGATTAATGGTCTTATATTTTCCATTGGTTTATCAAACCATTCTCTTCTCCTAGTAATATAACTTTTCCCATTGAATTCGGGGCGTGGTTTAGAAAATTCTTCTACAAGCTGTTTTAAAATTTTGTCACTTACCATATTCTAAATAATTATCTTAAGCTTTTTATTTAATTTATTCGACCTTTGCTTTGATTTTTTGTAACCACTTTATCGTATCTCCTTTAAATGCTTTGTCTAATCGATTGTTTTAGTTTCAGCTAAATCCTCTCAACCGCCTCCTCGTGCTTCTGCGGCGAAGAGGCGGATGAAAAGATTCAATGACTTAATTCACCTTTGAAGGCTTTGTCTAAAATTGACTGGTTTAACCTATTTTTGTTGGCCAAGGTGATTTCATAAATTTAAGAAATATCTTTCTCCTTTCTCTTTAATTTTTCTAAATATTCTGCTATTTAGTGAAAACTTCTCTAGGGTATCTAAATTATTTAGAAAGTGTTTCTTGGCTTCTTCATTTTGAAGAGGATTTCGAGAGGCTTTCTTTACTACTCCAAATTTGCCATCAGGAATTGCAAAAATTACTCCTATAGGAAGCAAATTGAAAATTCTTTTCTCATATTCGGGAAAATTTTCGATTTTATCTCTTGGATATACTAAATAAACGAAATCAAAAGCGCCACCCTTAAATTTATCGAAACGCTCTATTGAACCCTCAGGAGCTTTTGAATCACTTACATATGGTAAATTTAAATATGCTAATGCTTGCCCAACTCCATCATAAAATGCTGGCCAAGTTTCTTCCGTTTTCTTATATTTTCTTACACCTTTTAATTCATATGCATTAATAATGCCATCTTTTTTAACCTCGATTATATCAACTTCCGGCGCGCACCAATAATTCCAATCTCTCCCGGTTTTTATATCAATATTTTGAAAAACTTTAAAAAATACTTTACTTTCCTTAGAGATATAATTTTTATATAAAGCATACGTAATTATATCTTCACTAAATATAACTTCTTTTTCTCTTAATTTTTTTGTTGGCCAGGTCATATTATTTTTTAAGAATTTCCTGTAACTGGTTGCTATTCCATACAGTAGATTCAACATTTTGGAGGAACTTTTCTAAGGCCACTTTAGTAGTTTTCAGAAATGATTTTAAATAAATATAAGAGATATTGTTTTGAATTTTAAAAACAGGATAGCTCTTACCTCCTATATCCAAAACGGTGTTAGTCGCTAATACTGCATTGTGTGTAAGCAAGCAACGATACCTTTCATAAATTATATCGATTGATTTTTTATCTAAATTAAGATTGTAATAACCTTTATGATTAAGGATATCAAAATGTTGCCGGGTATTACCACCAATTACATAAGACCCGATACTATCTGCTATTGCAAACAGTAAAATCGCGGCAGGATAACCATAACAACCGTGTGACTTCCAAGTTTTTGGGTCTTTACGAAAATTTATGCAATCTCTTGCAACTAAAAACATTTCAACCAATGATTCTTGCAACATTGATGGAATTGAAAAGTGTATCGCCATAGTTTGTTAACCTAATTTTTTTGTTGGCCAATTAGGTTTCATTTTAAATTAATCCCCCACACAAGCACCGCACTTCCCTTTAATAACCCCACCATATTTTGCTCTATCTACAATTTTAATTTTGATCTCTTCGATTATTTCATTACCTTTCTTTTTTAAATTTTCAAAATCTTCATAAAACTTCCAAACCTCTTCTTTTTTCAGATCAACAAAATTTTTTATAAATTCCTCAATTTTGATACATAAAACAGCACTTGCTTTAATTAAAGTCGCTCCTTGCCATTTTAACTCTATAGGTTCGTTATTTTGTAATTTCTCGAAAGTAGGTTTCGAATACTCCGGGTTAGGAAACCAAAAAATCAAAATTTTCTTAAAACAATCATTAATGATTCGATACTTATATAAGGTTTCAGGTTCCGGTAAATTATTTTCATTTCTTTCTTTTTCAATCAATTTGTCAAGTTCTATTACAGAATTCTCTATAAAATTTATTAAGTGTCTATTAAATAAACGTACAGATTCAGCCCATTTACTATAATTTTCATAAATTTTAGGATAACCACTTTCTAAATGCTGTTGTAGATATTTAGAAAATTTTTCGATCCTAAAAAATTGTATATATTCTCGGTAATTTTCCTTTAAATCTCTTGGATCTAATATTACTTTATCTAATCCTTGCAAAAAATTAGAAATTTCTTTTGCAATTCTTTCGCTATGAGGTTGTTTTAATTGAGTTTGTTGAAATGTATAATTTTTCCAAGCAAAATATCCGGTGATAAAAATTAAAACTATTGTTGATAGTGTCTGGATCGCAGCGGAATTTTTATTTAAAAAATCTATTTTTAAATAAATAGTATAGCCAATTTCTAAAAAGATAATAAAAATTAAAATTATATCTATCTATTTTGAAGTTTCAAATTGTTCTAACTCCTCTTTATTTAATTTTTTCATTAACTTACTTAATATTAAATAATTGTCTTACCAACTCATCATTTTCTTTTTCTAATTTTTCAATTTCTTTTTCTTTGCCTTCGGATTTGAGTTGGTGGCATTTTTTGGAGATTTCGGAAAGTTTTTGGTGAAGCGGATTTTTGAGATCGAATTTTGGAATAGCGACATGCTCCATTACTGAAGGTGTGCCAAAACCACGACCAGCAGAAGAAAAAGACTTAATAAAATCACGGACTGGATTTGAATTGATAATGGCACAGAGATAATGGGCTTCGGATTCGTTATCGGTTGCAATTAAAGCAGTCGTTTCCAAAGGAATGATAGTTTTATATCCGAATAGTGTTTTTGATTGTGAAATAACCGTTGCAATTAAATCAGTAGTCATGCGTTTCCACACAACTTTATATTTACTCATTGTGTAATTTGCTACTCCAAAAACTGCATAAAAAGAAGTTCTCTTTGCTAGATCTTGCAACATCTTTGATGCTCTTAATTGTAAAATTTCTTTAAATCTCGTTAGATATCCATAAGTTCTTGGCCACTCTTTTTTCATAATTGTTTCTGGATATGGTTCTCGCTTAGATGGATCTTGAGTGAGTAAAACATGTATTTTAGGAGTTGCTTGCCACCTTTGAATATCTGAACCACGTAGACCGGGATGAACTAAATACTGTTCAATAATTTCTTCAACTTTAGGAATTTTTGTTTTTCCTTTTTCAGTAAGGTTTTCGATAAGTAAATTACCGCTAGATAATACTTGTTTAATTTTCAACCAAAATATTCCGTAGGGAGAAATATAGGCACCGGAATGTGCAGTATAATAATTTTTGCCTTGTATCTTTTCTAAATCCTCTAATTCTACAGGATAGGTTTGCCAAGCACCAACACTTGAACCAATGGGTTTAGCACTATATCTTTTCTTCTGTAAAAGAGGTAAAACTTCATCTAATAGCTTATCTGTCGCAATTCTACCAATACCTTTTTTCTTGTTCCAAACAAGATAAGGAATTGGGTATTCTGTTTTTTCTCCTTTCTTGAGAATAATTGCGGCAGTTTTATTAGCCGCTCCTTCAAATGGCTGAACAGAAACTAAGTCGTGAGCTTTTAACGCTTTTAGATACTTTTTCTCTCCTAATTGAAATCTCCTAAAACCTTCGCCTGCGCCTTTTGATTTAAAAACTTCTTGGGTTATGAGAAACCCTAATTTTGCACCATCTTTCAAATAATAATCAGATGAGGCATAAACAAAGAGCATTGAAAAATCTTTTTTGCCGCCACCGAGGCGGGTTTGGAAGCCTTTAAGTGAAAATAGTCCATAATCTTTCCAGAGATTTAATGTAGCATTACGATATTCCTGTGATAAATAATCCCACCTAATCCACGGCGGATTACCAACGACAAAATCAAATTTACCAGCAATCGTTGGTGCAAAAGCATTTTTCAAAAATCTTGCCCAGATTCCGTTTTTACCTTGTTTTTCAAGTTCTAAAATCTCGCTGTAAAATTTTGATACTATCTGTTCATTTGGTGGGAAAACCAAGCCCTCTTTTTTAAATTGCTCCATTGCTTCTTCCGTAGAATAATTTTGTTTTACCATTCTTTCTAGAAGAGGTGCGGCCTGTTTCATTAAAAATTCTTCTTGGACCCAAATTCTAGGTACACTGAACACTCTTACTGAAGTAGGAATCTCTGTATGTAATGAGTCAAAAAGAGCACCTCCTGTTCTAGCCGGATTAAGAACTGAGTCAGTAAGATAAATTGGTATTTCTATATGCTTTAGTTCATTAGCTAAGTCGCCCAAAGCAAACAAATAATTAGTTCGGGCAGCGATGACAGCCAAAGGATTTAAGTCAAATCCCCAAATGTTGTGAACAATTCTTTTTGCAGTCTCGAGTGGTCGCCACCCTTCTTTTTTGCCGTGCTCCTTTGCTCTTTGGATAGCAAGAACCAGAAATGTTCCCGACCCACAAGCAGGATCTAGTAATTTTTTAAGTGTATTTCCATTATAACCAACTTCATTTAATAATAATTCTGCTAACCAATCGGGTGTATAATATTCGCCAAGACGATGACGAACTTCCTGCGGGACTAAATACTGATAAAGTTTTTTGAGAAGATCGCGAGTTGATTCAGGATTGAGAGTACCGGTAGCCGGCTCAAACTCTGAAAGCGCTCTTGTAATTTCTCGGATTGCCTCCTTTAAACGCGGTGACCAAGCATCTAAGTACCAACGGAAAAAATCACCCTCGAGAAAATTCGTAATTCCTCGCCGAGCATAAATTCCGCCTTCTTCAAGATCTGTAAGTTGAACTTTCAACTCATCATCGGGAATATGAGTCAATTCAGAAGTAAACGAAGAACTAAAGACAGTTTCTCGCAGAGTTAATAGTTCTGCAGCAATGAGTTTCATTAAAAAAGCGAAATATGTATGGACAGAAAACAAAAGCTCTTGAAAATCTGTTTCTTTCCCTACTTTATATAAGTCTGCAAGAGTTTCTGCTTCTTTCGCTTGATAACCATTAAATTGCTCACCATAGACAATACCAAATAAACGTTTCCACTCATTAAAAAAAGCAAGGACTCTTTCGTTTTTCCAATTTTCTAAGGCATCGGCAAAAGCTGAGACCACCTGCGGAGCAAGTTCGCTTTGAGGACCAAATTTAGCGGCTAAATTCTCAGCAGTAAGTGGAAGTCGAGCAAGAGCACGAAGATAAATAAGTAAGGTTCGTGCAGTTTCTGGAGTGAAAGAATACGGCCCTTCTCGAATAAATTTTGTTTTATCTATAGTTTTGTTTTCTTTACCTCGATACCTAACAAAGAAAATTGACTCGCCATCAAATCCAATTCCAACTAGTTGAGTTATCTTAGAACTTTGGGCTTCTGCAGATATATAATCTACTAATTGATTATAAGCATGGTCTACATTGCGCTTCGAAGAAAATGCTCGCGGCGGCTCATATTCAATAATAACCTGTCCATGTATCGCATCCGGCCGTCCTTTAATGATAGTTCGACCATATTGGGGTATTAAATTAATAGAAAGTTCCTTACGTATTGGTTCTAAAACTTTTTCAAATTCGATTTTAAGCTCCTCTTCACTTTTAGCCCTTCTAAATAACTCACGATTAGAACTTACAAGTTTATCTGCAAGTATAAAAAGTGAATTTTCATTTATTATCTCTTCTTCTTTTGGTTTGTAAAATGGTTTTGGCATAATTCTTCTTTCAATTTAACCTTTTTTTTGGCATTTTTCAATTCCTCCAACCCCTCATTTTTGAACACCCCAGTAGTAGAAATTTACGAATAAATTTCGCTACGGGGCAAGTAAAATAGGGGCGAGGGAGCGAGCCCCCCGCACCAGAGCGAAGCTCGGTACGGGGTAAACTCAGCGAGCGACCGAGCCAATAGAAAAGGGGGAGAAACTTCTTTCCCCCTCAACAAAGAGAGTTCGTGTCTGTTGATGATGGCGGAGGCGAGAGGATTCGCCCCGAACAAAGCGGAAGGGGTGGGATTTGAACCCACGGTACCCTTACGGATACACATGCTCTCCAGGCATGCCGATTAAACCACTCTCGCACCCTTCCTTATCTTGGCAGGTTGGAAATTGTTTTGGTAAGGGTTGGGTATTGAACGGCCAATTTGTAATTGAGAAGTTTCAAAACGGTCAAGAAGTCAAAAATTTCTTCTCTCAAAGTTTCAGATCCAATTAAAATTTCAGCCGCCTCTTGGAATAAAACTTTGGCATAATTGTTCAAAATTTCAAAACCGGCTTTTTTCCTTAGATAGTCAATGATCCTTTTGAACTCTCCCCGATCTAACCAAACGCCTTTACACAAACTGCAAAAATCAACAATGATTCGGGAATCGCCATAATAAACTTCGTAAAGAGGGAGTCGGCAGGCCGGGCACAATCTTTCCCCTAAATAAACTTTAAATTTATCTTTCTTTTTCCAAAGGTCAATGTCTAACCAAACCAAGTTTTTATCCTTTTCATCTTTTGCCAATCTCAATTCATCCTCTTCAAACCAAAGACCAAGACAAACCGGGCAATAATCCACTTCCACTCCGTAAAAAATTGCCTGTTTTAATTCAGTTTTGCAAATGGGACACTTCATAATTTTAAATTTAAAATTTTAAATTTTAAATTTTTAAACCTCTCAGGGCGGCAATTCTTTCTTCGACTGGCGGATGGGTAGAAAAGAGTTTAGTAAACCAATTTTGACTTTCTTTTCCTCGAAATGGACTGGCAATGAATAAATGGGAGGTAGCATTATTGGCTGTTCTTAAGGGATTTGGATCAGCCGAAATTTTTTCTAAAGCTCTGGCCAGTCCTTCAGGATATCTAGTTAAAAGGGCGCCTGAAGCATCGGCTAAAAATTCCCTTTTCCTAGAAATTGCCAATTGAATTAAAGTGGCAGCCAGGGGAGCCAAAATGGCGGCTAAAATTCCAAAAATCATTAAAATCGCGCCGCCCGAATCTCTTTCTCTTCGCTCCCCTCTACCCCAATAACTAATTCTCAAAAAGAAGTTGGAAAGCATTGCCACCACGCCCACTAAAATTACAACAATTGTTTGCAATAGCATATCTTTGTTTCCAATGTGAGAAAGTTCATGGGCGATCACTCCTTCTAATTCGCTTCTTTCTAATTTTTCCAAAAGTCCCCGGGTGACGGCTAAAACGGCGTGATTTGCATCTCGGCCGGTAGCAAAGGCATTGGGTTGGGCTTCATCAATGATATAAATTTTAGGCAAGGGAAGGCCGGCAGTAATACAGAGATTTTCAACCAATCGATAAAGTTCGGGATTATCCTGTTTTTCAATTGGTCTTGCTCGACTGATCGCCAAAACAATTTTATCTGAATACCAATAACTGAAAATACTTTGAAAGAGGGCGAAAATAAAAGCGATGATCAAAAAAATTTGATTTTCTAACAAATAACTAAAAAGCCAACCCAAAAAAATAATAAATATCAAAAAGCCAGTCATCAAAAACCAGGTTTTCCGGATATTAGATTCGGCTTGTGTGTATAGGGTCATAATGTTGTAATTGCTGGAATGTTGTAGTTGTTGTAATGTTACGCCAAATAGATTAAATCCATATTACATTACAACATTTTAACGATACAACATTACTGTTTTTGGATAGATTTTTCTAATGCGATAATTTTAAAGTATTCTTCTTGTAAAAGTTGATTTAATAATTTAACATCCTTTTCGGCAATAAATTTTTCTTGGATAGCTATTTTAATACAGGCTACACATTCCAAAACTGATGATTTAGCTCGATGTAGATATACTGCGAATCCTTTTGATGTCGGTTGCCCAGATCCTTCTACGATATTTAGTACTATAGAAACAGCCGCTCTTTTAATTTGATCTGCTAAAGCAAATAATTCTTCTTTGGGAAATTGCTTCACAATTCTATAAATCTCATGAATAATTTTCATTCCTAGTTTCCATACCTCTAAATTTTCAAATCGATATTTCCTAAAATCAAAATTCGCCATATTCCATTACAACATTAGAACAATCGAGCATTAGAACTTAACGCTGGGGGCTTCTCTTTCGGCTTCGGCGATTTCGAAGAGTTCCATTTTCCCAAAACCAAAAGCGGCAGCGATAAGATTGGCCGGGAAACTTTCGATTTTGATATTCAGATCCCTGACATTCCCATTGTAAAATCTCCGGGCGGCCTGAATCTTGTCTTCGGTGTCTCTCAAATCCCTTTGCAATTCCAGGAAATTCGTTGACGCCTTCAAATCAGGATATCTTTCGGAAACAGCAAAAAGGGATTTTAAGGTTTCGGATAAGAAATTTTCAGCATTCCTTCTTTCTCTCATTGTTTTTGCTCCCATTGCCATTGTTCTGGCCTGAGTAACCCTTTCCAAAACATCTTTTTCATGAGCGGCGTAGCCCTTGACTGTTTCAACCAAATTGGGAATCAAATCATATCTCCTTTTTAACTGGACTTCAATATCTGACCAGGCCTCCTTTGCCCGATTTCTCAAAGCAACCAAACCATTGTAAGTCAAAACCAGCCAAAAAATGATGGCCAAAATAACTAAAATAATCCAGAAAATAATACTAATCATAGATTTTTCGATATCTTAAAATTTTTAATGACCTTTACCCAGTAGAGCAAGTTCGACAACCCGGCCCTTTCTAAATTATGCAAATAGTTCTTGGTCCAAATTATCTCTTAGATTGATTTTAAAATTTGGAAAACTCAGAAAAGGCGGGGCAAACATCGCGAAGCGAGTCGAACTTGTCTTACTGGGTTTCTTTTAATTATAATCCAAAGAAAAATTTTGGCAAATAAAGTATGCGAAAAGGCACATACGAATAGGTTTTTTGCAGGCAATAAAAAGCGGTAAGGCAAAAATGCCTGTCACCGCTTATAAGCCAGGACTGATTTAGCGGCTGATACAAATTTCGGCTGTTTCAGGAGGAATCTGAGTACCTTTGGCACAGATAGTAATTCTGCCACCTGCCGGGCGACGAATAGTATATCCGGTAGTCATCTCTGCTCCATCCGTTCCAGTATTATAATTTGTACAATCGGTATATCTTCCGTGTTGGGGATCAACGGGCATGGTGGCTACATAGTCAGGAACAACACAACCACAAATATTGGCTTGGGTTAGGCCACTTCCTATCGGGGTCTCTACGGTAGGTATCGAGGAACAATTTGCCGGCGGAGTAGGCAAATCTCCTCCCCAAGTACCTTTATTATCAATAATATTCTGATAGATAGCATTCATAATCGTCGTTACCTCACTCCATCGGGCAGCATTATTTGCCATAGCAAATTGCCTAAAAGGATTAATGGCTACGATAGCGGCCGCCATTAAAATCACAATAATTCCGATGACAACTAATAATTCAATTAAAGTAAAGGCCTTCATTTTTTAAAAATTTTAAATTATTTTAAGATCGACCTTTGGTTTACCCAGTAGTGAGATTTCTCTACTACTGGGTTTATTATAATTTTACTTCTTTTAACAAATTAATTCCAGCAATTTGGGGATTTTTTTCCAATCCCCTTAGAGCCAAACCGAGGGCGGTAGAATAAAAAATTGATTCGGTTTTTAATTTTTCTTTCAAACCGATCTTTTGAAAAGGATTGCCAAGAAAAACTTTTCTTTCCAAATTTTCGGCCAAATATTCTTTTAAATAAGGCAAAAGGGCTGAGCCCCCAATTAAAATTATTTTTTCTATTTCTTGGCCGGTTTTTTGACGAAAATAATTCTCAACTTTTCTTATTTCCTCAACAATTTCTAAAACCTCTTTTTGTAAAATCAAAAAAATTCTCCCTCCTTCCATTTCTGGATTTAAACCAACTCTCTTTTTGATATCTTCGGCTTTTTTAAAAGGAATATTTAATTTATCTGAAATTGCTCTAGTAAATCTTTCACCACCTATCTCAATTGAAAAACTTAATTTTAATTCCCCTTCTTCAAAAAGAACCAGATTTGTCGTTTTTGCCCCCAGATCACAAATTAAAATTGTCTTTCCCTTTTCTCCAAACAATCTTTGCCAAGCCATTGATTCAGTTTCTAAAACTAAAGGAGAAAGTTTACAAATTTTAAAAATTTCTAAATATCCATTAACAATCTCTTTTGGAATTGCGGCTAAAAAAATAAAATTTTCTTTTATTTGATAATCAAAATAAATTTCCTCCAGAGAAAATGGAAAAATCTCCGAGGCCTGAGATTTTACAAAATCGGAAATTTCGTTTTTTTTCAGACCTTTGGGAAACTCAAAAATATGTAAAAAACTCTTTGATTCAGGAAGAGAAAAGATTATTTTTTTGGTTTTTATTTTGCCAAATTGAGGATGGGAAATTAAATCCTCCAAAGCCATTTTAAAACTTTCTTTATTTAAAATCTTCCCATTTTCAACAACTCCCGGATTTAAAATTTTTCTACCCAAAGCAAAAATCTGGGGGTTTTCTTTCGAACCCGAAAGCAAGACTAGCTCAATTGAATAATCAGAAAAATCCAAACCAAAAGGCTTCGAAGGATGAAGGATGAATTCTAAAGGTTGAAGGTTGAAGGCTAAAGGTTGAAGAATTTTATTTATTTTTCGAAACATTTTTACAAATTGTAACTAAAATACTTATTATTTCATTACTCTCTTTTAATAAATCTTGCACTAAAATCTCTTTAACAAAATTACAAGCTATTAACATTTCTATCCAGCCTTTAGTCTCTTTCGCTTCTCTAGAAGCATTATTCATATAATTGGTAAATTCTTTTTTAGTTAAAGAGGCTCTGGCATGGATAATATTTGAATGGATTGAAGTCACTGATTCTATTACCTGTTTTCCAATCACAAAACAAGCAGTCTTTTTTGGCAAAACATCCACCATTTTTATAATTCTTATCGCAAAATTAAAAGTCCTCTTTTCAATATCTTGATATGGTTTCTTATTCTTCATAATTCAGGTTTCGTCCTTCAGAATTCAAAATTCATCCTTTAAAAGTCGGAGACTTCTTGCCAGGAAGAAATTAGCATTTGGGGATTAACTTGGCTTACTATTATTTTAATTTTTTTTACTTGATTTTCAAAATTGGCAATAGTTTTAATAGTCCATTTACCTTCAATGGGCAAAATCTGGCAATTCCCTCCTCCAATTTCAATTGTCTCACCACCTGAATAATTAATATTTTCTTTTAATTTCATTAAACTCTCTTCAGCACAAAGATTGGCCAAAAAATAGGCCTGGGAGGATTGGGATTTTTTCAATCCCATTTGGGCTTCACTAATACTAAGTAAACTAACACTTAGACCAATTAATAAAGCAATGGCAAAGATTATCAAAACTGTTACTAAGGCAATGAATCCAGATTGATTTTTGTAAAATTGAAAATTCATAATTAAGGCGCCGCTCCACCAGGGACTAAGGAAACGGTCGATTTCAAATTAATTGAGGCCTGATATTCCATTCGACCACTCGGATTTAAATATTCGATGCTTATTTCTATTCGAATTGTGCCGGGGGTATTTAAATAAGAGAGGTTTGTAAATTGAAGATTACTTACTATTACCGCATCGCTGGTTAGTTCATATGGTCCGGCCGTACCCTGAGTAATTCTCAATTTACCATCGGCGACATCAAAAACGGTCGGATTTAAAGAGGGGTCGGACATAGCTAAAGAAAGGGAATTAGCAGAGCTTCCGGCTGGAGGACTATTTATTCCCGTTGCTTTTTTTATTTCCTGGCTTATTTTAGTTAAAGCAAATCGACCATTTTGTTGAACCTCTTGATAAGCAGTTTCTTTGATATTGCCAAAAACAATATTCCAAAGAAAACCAGAAATTAAAACCAAAATCGAAGAAACAATAGCAATATAAATTAAAAATTCAATTAAAGTAAACCCCCCACCATTTTTAAAAGCAATAGTGGACGAATAAATCATATTCTTTAATTCTTGAATTATATTGAAATGGTGAGGGGTAAAGGCTTTTTCCATAGTTATTCCCAAGTCCAATAACAGCCCGATTGAGCTTCACAAGAAGGTTGGTTAGTGAAAGTTTCACAAGGGGTACAAGTTCCGGTACAGATTCCTAATCTAGCATTCCATCTACATCCATCTTGGGTACGACAAGTTGCTCTAGTTAAAAAGTTTTCACAGGGAGTACAGGTACCGGCGCAATAACCAATAGAAATTTTTTGCCAATTGGTTAGATAAGTGACTAATTTGGCCTCTTCAGTTCTTCCTCCATTAAACTGCCAACTAACTATTGAGGTAATTTTTTTTCTATTTGAATCAATATTTTCAACTGTGATAATTCTCGTTCCCTCTTTAAGTTGGCTACTAATATCTTCTGAGGTTCCCTGAAAAATCCAATGACCGCCAAAAATGGCTAAGCCATAATTTCCAGCAGTTAAATCTGACCAGGAATTGTCCCTAATTGATCTCACTGCTTCCAATCCTTCTTGGGCCAAAAAATCGGCAATGGTTATTTCCGAAGCCAATCTTCCAGCAATATAACTATTTAAAAGAAAAAAGATTAAACCAGAAATGACTATTGTAAAAATTCCAATAGCCACTATTAATTCTATTAAAGATTGCCCCTTTTCGGACCTCATAGTGCTAAATTTACTCTTCCCATTTCATTTATATTGATCGTTCTACTTTCGCCATCGCTCATTATGATGATATTTCCTCCCTGACTAGAGGGGTACCAAGTACAACCTAATTGAGCCTGGCAATCTGACTGATTTTGATAACTGTCACAGGAGGTACAGGTACCAAAACATCTCCGTAGCCATCTAATCCAAGAACAGCCATCTTGGGCTAGGCAGGATGGCCTATTGGTAAACTCTGAGCAAGGAGTACAAATCCCTCCACAATAAGCAGGAGTTCCTTTTGGTATCCCTTTAAATTTTAAAAAAACAACTTCGGAAAGACCACTAACATTGATAATCTCTGGCAAATCGAAAACTTCATCGTATTGAGAATCTCTGATGGCATAAGAATCGCCTTTGAAAAGAGTGAAATTTTCATCGGTTAGATAAACTCCAAAAGAAGAATCTAACTCAACTGACATTGCTTTTAACTGAGCTCTTCTCAAGGTTTGTAAAATTGTTTGGGTCTGGCTTTCCAACTGCTGGCTTTTGTAAAAATTTAGACCAACGGAAAAAAGAAAAAAGCCTAAAATAGAAATTAAAAAAATGATAATGAGAACTTCAATAAGGGTGAAGGCATTCATTTTAATTAACGAAAACGCAAAGATCCTACAAAACGATAAATTGGAATAATAATGGCTAAGGCGACAAAGGCAACAAAAAGACCAACCAAAATTAATAAAATTGGTTCCAAAATTCCCGAAAGATTTTTTAAAGTTGAATCAACCTCTTCTTGATAAAAATTAGCCAAATACAAAAAACTCTCTTCTAAAGTCCCAGATTTTTCTCCCACTGTCACCATTTGAGAAAAAACCGAAGGAAAAATCTTGGGAAATTCTTTTAAACCTTGACTCATTTTTTCTCCTCTTTCAACTTTTAATTTAACAAAATTTAATTTTTCTTTGAAAACCTCGTTGGGATTGGTCTCTCGGCAAATATCCAAGGCATCCAAAATTGGCATCCCGCTTTTCAAAAGGGTATAAAATGTTCGAGAAAAACGAGCCAAATTGAGATTTTTTAAAATCTCATTCAAAAACGGAAGGGAAAGGGAGATTGAATCAAAATAAAATTTGAAAAATTTAATTCTTTGAAGAATCTTAAAAAGAAAAAAGAAAAAAATTATTGCCAAAATTAAAGAAAAAAAATTCTTTTTTAAAAAATAAGTTGTCTTTATCAAAATTCTAGTCGCCAAAGGTAATTGAATCTCTAAAATCTGAAAAAGCCCGGTTATTTTTGGCAAAACAAAAAAGGTTATTGAAAAAGCAATAACCAAAGCCAAAATAACAACGATGATTGGATAAATTAAAGCCCCGCTTACTTTCTTTTTTATCTCATAATCTGATTTGAGTTGTTGAGCCAAATATCTCAGATTTTCTTCCAAGGTTCCGCTTTCTTCGCCAACCCTGACAACATTGCAAAAAAAATTGTCAAAAATTCTGGGATAAGTTTGAAGGGCCTTGCTTAACCTCTGGCCTTCTAAAATCTTTTTTGAAATATCAGCTAAAGACCTTCGAAAAACTCGAGATTTTGCCTCATTTTCTAAGGTTTCAATTGCTTCACTCAAAGGAATGCCTCCTTTTATCAAAAGAGAGAGATGTTCGGCAAAAAAAATTTTTTCTTTTTGAGAAACCATAGTGGTATCACAAAATTAGTCGCTCGCCCTCTCCAGCACTTTGTGCTGGCGCCCTTACGGGCTTCGGGCTCGCTCTTTAAAAACCCTCGGTTTTTAATATTTTCCTACACGGGGAAACCGAAGGGTTTCCCCGACCTCCTTCCGATATGAGACGTTATTTGACTGCCTTTAGAATTTCTTCTAAGGTCGTAATTCCCATTTCAACTTTCTTTAAGCCATCTTCAATCATTGTTTTCAGGCCCGATTTTATTGCCTCTTCTTTTATTTTACCGGCCGGAGCTTTTTCTAAAACCAAATTTTTTATTGAATCTTGCATTTCTAAAATTTCGAAAATGCCGATTCTGCCTAAATAACCGGTATCTTGGCAAAGAGGACAGCCCTTTCCTCGAAAAAGTCGGATTTTTTTCTCTTTTGTTTGGGGCAATTTTAAAGTCAGATCCCGGCCAAAAAGTTTTTCCAATTCAGAAAAAGAAACTTCATAACTCTCGATACAGCTGGGACAAATTTTTCTTACTAATCTTTGGGCAATGGCGATATTAATGGTGGAAGCAATCAAAAAAGGTTCAATTCCCATATCTAAAAGTCGAGTTAAAACAGTGGGGGCGTCGATGGCGTGGAAAGTCGATAAAACCAAATGGCCGGTCATAGCAGCATTAATGGCTAATTTGGCTGTCTCTTCGTCTCTGATTTCCCCCACCATAATGATGTTGGGGTCTTGTCTAATGATTGCTTTTAAACCTTGAGAAAAAGTCAAATTTGTTTTGGGATTGACTTGAATTTGATTGATTCCTTCGATGTCATACTCGATTGGGTCTTCAATCGTCATAATATTAACTTCTCGAGTATTCAAAATTTTCAACATGGCATACAAAGTGGTAGTTTTTCCACAACCGGTGGGGCCGGTAGCCAAAATCATTCCGAAAGATTTTTTTAGATTCTTTTTTATTTTCTCTAAATTTTCTTCAGCCAACCCAAGGTCTTCTAATTCAAATCTCTTAGTCCTTTCAGCCAATAATCTCATCACCACCTTTTCTCCTTCCTCAATTGGGACGATTGAAACTCTGACATCAAATTTTTCTTCCGGAACCTGAAATGAAAAATGGCCATCCTGGGCGGCTTCGTGTTCATCGGTTCTTAACCTGGCCAAGATTTTGATACGAGAAACCAAAAAATCATGAATCTCTCTGGGCAAAGTCAAAACATCGTGCAAGACGCCGTCAATTCGATATCTTAAGATTGTTCTATCGGCATAGGGTTCGAGGTGAATGTCAGAAGCCCGATTTTCATAACCATAATTTAAAATCAGTTCCCCAATTTTTATAATTGGTAAAACCTGGGGTGCTTTGATTTCAATTTTTTTAAATTCTTCTAAGGTTTTGCCAACAATCTCTTCGAATTCTTCTTTGATTTCTTTTTTATAATATCTCAAAGCCGAATTAATATCCCTTTCGGTCGCATAATAAGGAATAACTTTCTCGCCGGTTTTTCTTTCAATAAATTCTCGAGTTTCCAAATCTTCCGGCTGGGCAAGGGCAACTTTTAATCCTTCTTTAGTTCTTTCAAAGACGATGATTTTTTGTTTCTTGGCAACAATCTCCGGGACAATTTCTAAAATTTCTCTTTTTATTTTTATTTTCCTCAAATTAATGAAGGGAAATTCTATTTCATCGGCAATGAGTTCGCCTAATTCTTCATCTAAAATTAGCCCTTTTTGAATAAGGGCTTCTTGGAGAGAAATATTTTTTTCTTTTGCCTCCTTTTTTGCCAAATCAAAATCTTTTTGAGAGATGATCTCCGAATCAACCAAGAGTTTCTTTAAAATTTCCTCAGTTATTTTCATATTAATAGAGTGTTGAACAATTATTTTCAGCGTCAATCAGCGTTCTCAAA
>Ga0315282_10004829_pt1 | contig 23275 bp, 20 predicted proteins | sample YL17G07_20_MG_FD_203693 | JGI IMG/M metagenome (GOLD analysis project Ga0315282, IMG submission 203693) | Sediment microbial communities from Yellowstone Lake, YNP, Wyoming, USA - YL17G07_20 | ecosystem: Environmental > Aquatic > Freshwater > Lake > Sediment | place: USA: Wyoming | collected... | reverse complement strand
CACAAGCGCGATGCGGGCTTGGTCACGCTGTTCCCGGGAGGTCCCGCCATTGAACAAATCGTTCACGAAAATGTTCCGGTCGTTCCCGTCACGCAAGACGGTGGTTAACCCCGCGTTCAAATCTTCCCGGGCATACACCACTTCGCCGGAGTGATCGAGAAAATGGAGGGTCTGGGAGAAATCCCAGGGGCGGAGGTAGTGGCTCCACGCCAGGGCGGGAAGCATCGCCAGGGCGACTGCCCAGCGCCACCGGGTCAGACGACGCCCGAGCAGAACCAAACCCAACGCAAAGAACCCCAGGCCCACCGCCCGGCCGCTTCGTTCCACCCCCATCCGGGGGAGAACCAGGAAAGTCGCCACCAAGATTCCGGCTAAACAGCCCAGAGTGTTCAGGGCATATACCGGCGCCACCGACTGTGATGCGCTCCTTGCCTCTGCCAGGTACCAGCGCAGGACCAGCGGGAAGATCATCCCCATCAAAGCTGCCGGCCCCACCATGAATAAAGCCGACACGGAGAAGTCCACTCCGTGCAGAACCCAGAACTCAGTTCCCTGCGGATCAAGCCAGCGACGACACAGGATGGCGAAGACCAGCCCCAGGGATACCCCTATATACCAGGACGCCGTTTTGGCACGCGCATCCACCGCGAGCACCAAGGCGCCCACAAGAGCCACAGCAAACGCCACGCACCATGCGGGATGCTCCTCGGCCATGAGTCGTGAGCCGTCCCAGAAGGGGATCAGCGCTGTCACCATCAGTCCCGCACCCAGGCAGGCACGAGGGAGAAGGTCGGAGGCTGCTCTGGTGGCCAATTGCCGGGTGACGATAGCCGCCCCGACGCCCAACCCGGCAATCACCGCAAAGAGGGTGACCGCGAAACCGTACACGGTGCTGTCCAGAAACCGTCCCACCATGTTGGTCCAGACGAGCTCCAGGAAAAGGACCAGGAAGCCGCCGCAAAAGGCTACGAGCAAGATCACGCGGCTGCCCCCGCCACCCGTTGGGGTCATCTCTCCCGCTTTCTTGGTTACCGGCGCAGGAGCCTGCTGGCGGCTCTGCAAAACCATCGCGCAGGCGGCGACTGAGGCGTTGATGACGGCCACGAGAATCAAGGTATTCCCGAGTCCCCAGAAACGGATCAGCAGGAAATCACTGAGCAGGGTTCCCAGGGCCGCGCCCGCGAGGTTCGCGTAATAGAGTTTCTCGGCGACGTCCGTGCGATCTGCAACCGCTTGCGATGCCGCCCGCACTACAACCGGGTAGGTTGCCCCCATCAGAAGCGTGGGCAACAAAAGCAAGGTTACGGCCATGGTGAAGTGGCCCAGGAGCGCCAGGTTTGTGTCCGGCCCCATCCGGAAGGTCAGCTTCAAGTAGGGGGGCTTGAACTGTGCCATGAGCCAGGGGAGGCTCACCGAATACAAGCCCACCAGGAGCTCCATACTCCCGTAGAGAGCCAGCAAGGGCCTCCAGCGCACCAACCACTTCCCCGCCGCAAAGCTGCCCGCCGCCAGCCCTGCCATGTAAGCGCAAAGAACGGCTGCCACAGCGTAGGCGGTGTTGCCAGCCCAGTAGCGCAGCAGCTTCACATAGACCACCTCCAGCAAGAGAGCGGAAAACCCGGAAACGAAAAGGAGAGTTTGAACTTGCGCCACCAGCGGCGCGGATGGGGGAAGGATTGCCGTTTCGGGTGGCCCTTCAAGGGCGCGCGTGGAAGGCATGGTGACTCAGCCTCCGACAAGACGGGAGTCCAAGAGCCAGCGAAAAAACCCCGGCTGAGCTTGCCCGGGGGTTCTGAAACAAGCAGGTATGCAACACCGGCAAGTTGGCAAGCCGGGATAGAGAACAGACAGGGGGTCTACATGCCGGGCTTCGCTTCTTCCTTCTTTTCTCCCTTCTTCTTCTTCCCGCCTTTCTTCTTCTTCTCCGCCTTCTTCTCTTCCTTCTTCTCTTGCGGCGCCGAGGTTGCCCCGGCAAACGCCGGCATTGTCAGAGAGAACGCCACGGCCACGGTGAATAGCAATACGAGCACCTTTTTCATGGTCGATGGACCTACTTTCGGAAGGGTTAGTCGCTCCTTCAATATCACATCAATTGACGGATTGGAAGATGGAAATTGCCGGGCAGACCGTTTCTCAGCGCACGCATTGGCAACAGCATGAAGCGAATCCGCCGGACTCGCTTAAGGCCGCAGGGGGCGCGCCAGATAACGTGCTGCCTCTTGGTGGCATCGGGGCGGGTGGCGACTCACGGCCCGCAAGGCTGACGGGCGTCTTTTCCACGGCTAGATGAGTCCTCGCCGGATCGCCTGCATGACCGCTTCGAGGCGGTTGTGGGTATGAAGCTTCTTATTGGCATTGTGTATGTGATTGCGCAGTGTCTCCAGCCGGATCCCCAGGCCGCGCGCAACCTCTGCCGGGCTGTTCCCTTCCGCCAGCAGACCCAAGACTCTCCGTTCCTGTTCAGTCAAGGGAGAAGCGGGCGGCAGGGGCCCGGGATCGCTCGAGAGGGCAGAGACCTGCTTAGCTACCTGCACGAGCTTTTGAGTTAGCTGTTCGCTCTTTTTCCTCAGGCCAATGTTGCGAGCCAGGTGCACCACCAGGTGGCGATTGGTACGCTCGTTGTGAAACACCAAAATGGAGACGTTAACCCACATCCTTCGCCCCGATCGGACCTTGACCTCCATATCGTAGTTGGGGATCTCCCGGTGATCGAGCGCACAGTCAATGACGCAGCAGGGCTCGGTGCAAACCTGCGTGCTAAGTGCCCCGCGACCTTGGAACAGTAGCGCGCAAGGCTTGCGCAAAACCTCCGAAGCAGGATAGCCGAAAAGCTTTTCTGCAGCGCGGTTCCACGAGCAGATCAGTCCCTGCTCGTCTATAGTAAAAGCCGCGTCAGCGGTGCCCTTCAGCAGCCTGAACAATTCACTTTCCATTTCAACTACTGGGGCCCCACGGGATGCAATCGCGACACGCACATTCTGGTGCGCAAGCTCCCCGAGCTGAGGTGGTAAGGAGGCAGCTCAACTATGGACGTACGTTCGCAGATCTCGATGGTCTTCCACCTGGACAAGTGCATCGGCTGTCACACTTGCAGTATTGCCTGCAAGAACATCTGGACCGATCGCAAGGGACCCGAATACATGTGGTGGAACAACGTGGAGAGCAAGCCCGGCACCGGTTTCCCCACTCTCTGGGAGGATCAGGATAAATACAAAGGCGGCTGGGAAACCCACAACGGGAAGCTGCGTTTGAAATACACCGGCAAGGCGTCTCGAAAAAGGTCTCCCTCCAAGCAGAGTTTGCCGAATTCAAAGAGCACGTCAGGGTTGTCGGGTTCCAGCGTTTTGGCTTTGATCAAGAACGATAACGCCTTTTCCTTTTCTCCCTCGCGTTGCGCAATCTTGGCCATCTGCCGAAAACACAGGACGCAGCGATCATTGAGGTTCGCCGCCTACTCGTAGTGTTCGCTTGCGCGCTTGGAATCGCCATTGGCCAGATAGGCGCCACCGAGCGCGAACGCCAAGTCAAACGACACAGGACCAGTGCCTTTGGCCTTCTCGAGCACCTGGATCGCTTCCAGGGCGAGCCCCTGGTCGATCAAAAGCTTGCTGAATTCGATCGACAGGGCGGGAGGAACGCCCTCACCTAGAGTCATCCAGTCGGCAACCAGTGCCCGGGCCGAGTCTTTCTGTTCCAGACCCAGATGGTCCATCAACAAAAGCAGAAGGCAGTCTGGGGAACTGCGAAGGGTTGCCGATATGGGCTCGACCAGTTCGAGGGAGGCCTTGTAGTTCCCGTTAGTCGCTTCCAGTTGGGCAAGGTTCAAGCGCGGGATGGGGTTTGTGGGAGCCAGTTCCAGCGCCTTCTGGAACATTTGCCTTGCCCGGGCCGTTTTCCCCTGAAGGGCATAGACCTGGCCTAGACTGAGTCGTGCACCGACAAGGCTGGGACTGAGTTGGAGGGCCTTTTCGAGATACTGGCTGCTATCAGCCAGTTTCTTCTGCTGGAGTCGAATCGTGCCCAGTGTTGCCCACGCCACGGCTCGGGTGGAAGGTTTGGCCAGGGCTAGCCGAGCTTCTTTTTCGGCTCCGTTCAGATCGCCCTGAGTAATGAGCGCCACGGCGCGTTCAAGGTGGTTAGTGGAGGAATTGGTCGCCGAGACGGAATACGCCGGCAGGCCGAGCAAGGCTACGAGTAACACACAAGAGCCTAGTGTCAAGCTACAGTTCGAGCGCGCTCGGCGGACAATCCACTTGCAATCAGCTTTGGCACCCATCCTCTGCATTTGAATCGGCCGGAAGGCCAAGCGAAAGAGAATGAGACGCAGCGTCAAGCCAGCGACCACCGGTTGTTGGAGCCCCACCCACATCTTCGCGTATCACGGAGCAAGAGCCGAGTCGAGAATGTTGCCGTGAGAGGGCACCAACGGAGGTGGCGCGTAAGGTACGTGGCGTAGTCAAACAGCCAGGAATCAGAACTGACCTTGCGGTATAAGCACGACCGGGCACTTGACCAGCGACCGCAAGCCTGTAAGGATGCACCTCGACCATTGTGCGAAACATGCCCGCAGTCCGTGGTCTTTTCACCGAGTGTTCGTGAATGTTCTTGTATGATAAGAAACCGTGGGGTGCAATTCCAATGAAATACAAAACCTTTGCAATCCTTTCTCTATGTCTCGCGACCTTGATCCCCTGGCCAGGCCTCGGGTCAACATCTCCGAATCAGAGGAAACCCATGATTAAGAAGGAAGCTTTCGGAACGACCCACGATGGTAAAGCCGTTGATCTGTACACCCTGACCAACTCGCATGGTGTGGAGGTGCGCGTCACCAATTACGGCGGGATCATCACCTCGTTGCGAGTCCCGGACAAGGATGGTCAGTCCGACGACGTCGTCCTCGGCTACGATTCGCTGGACGGCTACCTGAAGAGCACTCCCTATTTCGGCGCAATCATCGGGCGTTACGGAAACCGGATCGCCAACGGCAAGTTCACTCTCGACGGCAAGGAATACACGCTCGCGAAAAACGATGGCCCGAACAGCTTGCACGGGGGCATTAAGGGCTTCGACAAGGTCGTGTGGGGAGCAGAGGCTTTCGAGAACAAGGACGGAGTCGGCGTCATCTTCAAGTATATCAGTCCAGACGGTGAAGACGGTTACCCCGGAAACCTGAAAACGACGGTCACCTATACCCTGACCGACAAGAACGAACTCATCTTCGAATATCACGCTACGACGGACAAGGCCACTCCGGTCAACCTCACCAACCACACTTATTTCAACCTAGCCGGAGACGGGAAGCGCGACATCCTCAGCCACGAACTCATGCTGAATGCCGATCGCTTTACTCCGGTAGATAAGACGCTGATCCCTACAGGCGAGCTCCACAGAGTATCAGGAACGCCGCTCGATTTCACTAAGCCGACGGCCATCGGTGCCCGTATCGCTCAGAATGATGAGCAGCTGACTTTCGGGCGTGGTTACGATCACAACTTTGTGCTCAACCGAGAAGGCGAAGGCCTGAGACTAGCGGCGCGGGTCCATGAGCCGTCCACTGGACGCATGATGGAGGTTTACACGACGGAGCCGGGCGTGCAGTTCTATTCAGGCAACTTCCTGGATGGGACGATCACCGGAAAGGGTGGGCACGTCTATAAGCAGCGCTACGGCTTCTGCCTGGAGACCCAGGATTATCCGGACTCTCCGAACAAGCCGGATTTCCCTTCAACGATCCTGAGGCCCGGGCAGATCTACCAGTCGCGCACGGTCTATCAGTTCTCCGTGCAGAGGGGCTCGGGGAACTAATCCTTGCGAAGGCTGGCCGTGCCTGCGCACGGACGAGAATTGAGCGCCGGGGCTTGATGGGCGGCAAGGCGCCAGAGTTCGGCCCTCGCGCCCCGGCGCCAACTTGGGCCAGCACACAATAGTTGGATAACCTCGCTTTCACGCCTTCACTTCCAGTTCCACGGCGCTGACCGACGCCGGCGGAAAGCGCCAGGTGGCTCCGAAACCCGCAGGCAGCGTTTTTTCTTTAGCCTCGAACACATCCGGACGATCCTCGCTCACAGACTCACGCAAGTCCGCTGGCGCGATTTCGAATACCTTTCCTCCCGTAATGGACATTCCCTCGACGGTGAATGTCACTCCAACGGACCTGCGGTGGTTGAGGTTGGCTACGTGAAGATACACCCCGCCTTCATTGCGGCTGGCAGCGATATCAAGATCCGAGGGAGATGCCTTGACCGCAATGCCCTGCTTCCCATTGTGCTTCTTGAACAGCTTCATGACGGAGCCCACCGGCATCAGGTAGCTGACGCCGCATGGGACCTGCATCATCACCGCGTTGACGGTCCAGCATGTGCCACAGAAGTCGGCAGCAGTCGCAATTCTTACCCGCGCTCCGTGGCGTTGATAAATGTTCAGAGCCTGCGCATGATAGACGCCAGTCAGCCATTCGTGAAGGATCGGGTTCGTGTTGTGAGGGCGCAGGCTAAGATGTCCTTCGGTGACCGCTATCCCAGCCCTCGATTTGTGCAAGGAGAGGACTTCCTCGAGTTCTGCGATTCTCGCTTCGATGGCACCGGAAAGCTCCAGCAATTCTTGCCAAGCCTGCTCGGGTTCTCGCTGATAGCGCAAGCCGCTCAGAAGGGTGTTTACCCTTTTGGGACGTTGCCCCATCATGTGGATGGCGATGCAATCGAGGTGCTCCCCCGCCCTGTTCAGAAGATCTCCCGCCCACAGAGGTGAGTTCTCTCCTGGCTGCCGGTCTCCCCATCCGATGAGTTGGATGGAACGATCCCTCTGTTTCATGGCTTTTGCGAACTCGACAGTGTGGGCAACTGACTCTTCTTTACTGAATCCATCGTTACCGTAGGAGGTTTCATTCCCGAGCTGCCATAATTTGATATTGTAGGGCTCCCGGACCCCATGGCGCCGTCGCTCCCGGTTGTCGGGATCGTTCGCGTACGATACCCACTCCGCTGCTTCCTTGGCGTCTCCGGCCCGGTTCAATCGCCAAAACGGGAGCCGCCCGTCACTTAAGAAATTCACACAATACAACGGTTCGCCCCCAACCCTCCGGCAGAAGTTCACAAATTCGTCCGTCCCCACGCGGTTGGTTTCTATCCCGCCCCATGCATAATTCCGCATCGGTGGTCTCGCGTTCACCGGCCCCACTCCTTCGTGCCACTTGTAATACCGGCTGAAAAGGCCACCGAAACGAACCACGCCGGGAGCTAGATCTCTTGTCAAATCGATCAACTCTTTCCGCCAATCGTCAGCGTCGTAGTCCCAAGCGGCCGCAACGGAACCATCGGTGACTCCAAGCGGCTCCATGAACTGCATGTACAGGTAAGGTGAAAGGTTGAAAACGGGACGTGGGTCAATGACAACCCTTTCCCCGGGTGCGGAGGAAGCGTTGGCGTGGGTCGCGAAGGCTGATCCCATCGCCGCAACACAACAGTCTTCCAAAAACCCCCTCCGGTTCTTCATATCGTATGCCTCCGCTTCTCCCCTTGCTCTTTTCGCTGGGCCCTTCTCATGGTCTGAGCTGCCTCTGTTCAAACGCCAGATCCTTACCGATGGTTCTAGGGCTGACTGACCTGCCCCCCTTCTTTGTACCAATCATAATGTGAGTTCCTGGGCATAAGTCAAGGGTTCTTGCCTCAGGGCGAGGGGCGTGGGGGGAGACGCCCCTCGCGCCGCCTGCGCCGCGAACTCCTCCGGTGTTTGATACCCCAGGGCGCTATGCGGTCGCACCTGGTTGTAGTCCCTCCGCCATGCTTCGATCCGCTCCCGCGCATCCTGTAAGCTCACAAACCAGTTCTCGTTCAAGCATTCGTCCCGAAACTTGCCGTTGAAGCTCTCGATGGAGGCATTCTGCACCGGCTTGCCGGGATCGATGAAGTGCAGTTCCACCCCGTGCCGGTGCGCCCACTGGTGCATCACCCGGCTGATAAACTCCGGGCCGTTGTCCACCACGATCTCGGCCAGCAGGCCCCGCCTCTCCCGCAACTCCTCCAGCACCCGCACCACCCGCGCCCCGGGCAGCGAGGTGTCCACCTCGATGGCCAGCGCCTCGCGCGTGCAGCCGTCCATCAGATTCAGCGTCCGGAATTTCCGCCCGCTCGCCAAGGCGTCTTCGGTGAAGTCCATCGTCCACACCTGGTTGGCTTCTGTCGGCAACAGCAGCGGCACCCGCGCCGCCCCCGCCAGCCGCTTGCCTTTCCTCTTCCTGCGCACCGCCAGCCCTTCCGCCCGATACAGTCGATACACCCGCTGGGGATTCACCACCCAACCTTCCCGTCGCAACAGCACCGTCAGCCGCCGATACCCTAACCGCCGCCGCTCGGCGGCCAGACTGCGCAACCGCTCCCGCAGCCCGGCGGCCTCTCGCGGGTGGGCGCCGTAACGATAGCTGGAGCGACCGATCCCGGCCAGCTCACAGGCCCGCCGCTCACTTCGCTCGTACGCTTCTTTCATCACGCCCACGGCTTCCCGCCGCGCCCCGGGCGTCAGAACTTTTTTCCCAGCACCGCGTTCAGCGCTTGAACGTCTAACGCCTGCTCGGCCACCATCTCCTTCAGCCGCCGGTTTTCCTCTTCCAGGCTCCTCAACCTTCGGGCCTCGTTGACCTCCAACCCTCCGTACTTCGCCTTCCAGCGGTAGTACGTCTGGTCGCAGATCCCCTGCTTCCGGCAAATCTCCTTCACCGGCACTCCCGCTTCTCCCTCTTTCAACACCCCAATGATCTGCTCCTCCGTGAATCGGCTTTGCCTCATGCCTCGTCCTCCTTTCGGGTTTATACCCCAGGAGAACTCACCTTTTCACTGGTCCAGTTTTCGGGGGGCAGGTCAATCCCCTATCTCATCCAGCCCGAAGAAATCACACCCGGCCGCGCGCTGTTCTACACCTCCACGTGTGGAGGGTGTAACGCCGGCTGTGGGCTGCTGGTAAAGAACCGCGACGGCCGCCCCATCAAGCTGGAAGGAAATCCCGATCATCTCCTATCGCGTGGAGGCCTGTGCGCGGTCGGTCAGGCCTCCCTGCTGGGCCTTTACGACTCGCTGCGCTTGAAGCAACCGCTGAAGGACGGGAAGCCGACCACCTGGGAACAGGTGGATCGAGCCATCCTGGCGCAGCTCGAGAGCTTCCACAGAGACGGCAGCGCGGTGCGCTGGCTCACCCGAACCACGACCAGCCCCACCACCCGCGCGGTGATTGAGAGTTTCCTGAAGAGCTTCCCCAACGCTCGCCAGGTAGTATACGATCCACTCTCCAATTCAGCCATCCTCGAGGCTCACGAACTCACCCACGGCGTTCGGCTCCTCCCTCAGTTCCGGTTTGAGAATGCGGAAGTTGTGGTCAGCTTCGACGCGGATTTTCTGGGTACCTGGATCTCGCCGGTCCAGTTCACCCGTGGTTACCGCGCCGGGCGCAGCCTTGAAGGAAAACCTCCCAGGCTTTCCTACCACGTGCAGTTTGAATCGTGCCTGTCGTTGACCGGGAGCAAGGCCGATGAGCGATTTCGCCTGGCCCCGTACGAGCTGGGACTGGTGATGACTCACCTGGCGGCGCGTCTGGCAAAGAACGCCGGTATTACCATGAACACCAGCGGTCCTGAGGAATCCCCGGTTCCAGGAAGTTCCCTCGATGCCCTGGCGAACCGGCTCTGGCGGGCACACGGGCGCAGCCTGGTGGTTTGCGGTCGCCAGGATGTGCAGACCCAGGCGCTGTGCAACTTCCTGAATCATCTCCTGGGTAATTACGGTTCCACTCTGGACCTGGAGCACCCTTCGCTTCAAAGTCAGGGGAGCGACAGGGAACTCGAGAGCCTGGTTCGAGAACTCCACGAGGGAAAGGTCGCGGCGCTATTTATCGATGACCTGAACCCTGCCTATGAGCTTCCCGATTCCGAGGCGCTCCCCGAAGCCCTCCGGCGTGTTCCATTGCTGGTGAGCTTTGCCGAGAGACTGGATGAAACGGCAAGTCTGGCGCGCTATGTGTGCCCCGACCACCACTACCTGGAGTCCTGGAGTGACGCCGAGCCGGTCAGCGGGATCCTGAGCCTGAGACAACCGGCGATTCACCACCTTGGAAACACGCGCCCCGTGCTCGAAAGCCTCGCCCTGTGGAGTGGCGTGCCGAACCGCGCTTACGACCTCATCCGCGACTACTGGAAAGCCAGGGTTTTTCCGCGCCAGACCCGCCAAGGCGACTTCGAAGCCTTCTGGGAAGGGGTTTTACAGGATGGCTACGTCGAGGTTGCGGCTGAACCGATTCGGGCCAAACCCTTCGATCGGTCTCCGGTCCGACCAGTCACGGGAGCGCCGCGGCCGCCAGCGGACGCCTTTGCGCTGGTTCTCTACCCCAAGGTCGGGATGCTGGATGGCCGTCACTCTCACAACCCCTGGTTGCAGGAGCTGCCGGACCCGATCAGCAAGGTAACGTGGGACAACTATGCCTGCCTCTCCCCTGCTGCCGCGGGACGTCTCAGTGTCCGCGACGGCGACGTAGTCCGGCTGGAGGCGCAAGGGCCGAACGCGCAACCTCGGGTGTTGGAGCTCCCGACGCTCGTTCAGCCCGGCCAGCACGATGCGGTGGTGGCGGTGGCTCTGGGTTACGGCAGCAACTTGAGCGTGCGGTTCAGCAAGGTCGGTCCCACCTGGATCGAGGCGCGGCCGAGCGTGGGAGAGGACGGCGTGGTGGGGAAAAACGCCGCGCCGTTCTTGGAGCTGGCGGGCGGCATCCTCTCCTCCCCGCGAGGCTTCATGAAGGTCTCGAAAACGGGGAAATTCCGCGAACTCGCTTCCACACAGAGCCATCACGCGCTGAAGGTGCCGGAGCGTCTCTGGCCACGGTAGTGAGCGAACGGCGGCCCATCGTCCGCGAAACGACCCTGGAGGCGTTCCAGAAGAATCCTTCCGCCGGCAACGAACGGCCGGAACGAGAGAAAGAAGACCTCTGGCCCGCTGACCATCCTTACACCGGGCGTCGCTGGGGCATGGTCATTGACCTTACCGCCTGCACGGGCTGCTCCGCCTGCATCATAGCCTGCCAGGCGGAAAACAATGTGCCTGTCGTGGGTAAAGACGAGGTGCGACGCCGGCGCGAGCTGCATTGGATCCGCCTGGACCGCTACTACTCGGGAGCGGGTGACGACGTGGATGTGGTTCAACAACCCATGCTCTGCCAGCAGTGCGAGAATGCCCCCTGCGAGACGGTCTGTCCGGTCCTCGCCACGGTGCACAGCGAGGAGGGTCTGAACGAGCAGGTCTACAACCGCTGCGTGGGTACCCGCTACTGCGCCAACAATTGTCCCTACAAGGTCCGCCGTTTCAACTGGTTTGACTATCCGCGCGATGACCGGCTGCAAAACCTGGCGCTCAACCCGGACGTGACCGTGCGCTCGCGCGGCATCATGGAGAAGTGCACGTTCTGCGTGCAGCGCATCCAGGAAGCCAAGATCGAGGCGAAACGCCGGGGCGAGAAGCTGGCGGACGGCGCCGTTCAGCCCGCCTGCCAGCAGTCGTGTCCCGCCCAGGCCATCATCTTCGGCGACCTGAATGACCCGAAGAGCCGGGTTGCGCAACTGGCGGCGAGCGGCCGTTACTATCGCGTGCTCGAGGAGATCAACGTGCGGCCGGCGGTGGGCTATCTCACCGTGGTTCGCAACCGAGTGAAGGGTTAAAGGATATCGCGTTATGGCTGTTATCTACTCAGTTTTGCGCCAGCCCCTGATCGAAGGCGACAAGTCCCTGGCTCAAGTTACCGAAGACGTTTGCTCGGCCGTCGCAAGCCGGCCAACCCGGATGTGGTGGACAGCTTTCCTGACTGCCTTCACAGTTCTGCTGATGGGGACGGCGGCGGTCTCTTATCAGCTTGCTACCGGAATTGGCACCTGGGGCTTGAACAAGACAGTGGGCTGGGCGTTCGACATTACCAACTTCGTGTTCTGGATCGGAATCGGCCATGCCGGGACGCTGATCTCGGCCATCCTTTTCCTGCTTCGCCAAAAGTGGCGCACTTCCGTGAACCGCTCGGCGGAAGCCATGACGCTGTTTGCCGTGATGTGCGCCGGTCTATTTCCCGTCATCCACATGGGGCGTCCGTGGCTCGCCCACTGGATGTTTCCCTACCCCAACACCCGCGGCACGCTGTGGATCAACTTCCGCTCGCCTCTGGTGTGGGACGCCTTTGCCATCTTCACTTACTTCACCATCTCCCTTACCTTCTGGTACGTGGGGCTGATCCCGGACCTGGCCACTCTTAGGGACCTCTGCCAGTCCGGCTTGCGTCGCTGGTTGTACGGATTCTTCAGTCTGGGTTGGGACGGTTCTTATCGCACCTGGCAGCGCTACGAGACCGTGTGCACCCTTCTGGCGGGCCTGGCTACGCCGCTGGTGGTTTCGGTGCACACCATCGTCAGTTGGGACTTCGCCACGGCCATCATCCCGGGCTGGCACACGACCATCTTCCCGCCCTACTTCGTGGCAGGAGCCATCTTCTCCGGCATGGCAATGGTGCTGACGCTCATGATCATCGTGCGGAAAGTCATGCGCCTCGAGAAATACATCACGCCCCGGCACGTCGATGCCATGTGCAAGATTGTGGCCGCCACGAGCGGGATGGTCGGTCTGGCTTATGCCACCGAATTCTTTACCGCCGTGTACTCCCGCAATCCCTACGAGGAGTTTGTCTTCCTCAATCGCGCGCTGGGGCCGCTGGCCTGGGGATACTGGATTATGGTGACATGCAATGTTCTCATCCCGCACCTTCTGTGGCTGAAGAAGCTCCGCGCCAATCTGGCGGTTGTGTTTGCCATTTCTATCTTTGTTGACATCGGCATGTGGTTTGAGCGATTTATTATTATCGTCACCTCACTCGAACGGGATTTCCTGCCCTCGAGCTGGGCTGGGTACGCTCCCACGGCAATCGAGGTCGCCACGCTGGTGGGAAGCGTTGGCCTGTTCTTTACATGTTTCCTGCTCTTCTGCCGCTTCCTGCCGGTGATTGCTATCGCGGAAGTCAAAGGGGTGTTGAGCTATGGAAAGAACACCCAGGGGGTGCACTCGTGAGCCGGCGGCTCTTTCTTGCTGCTTTTGAACGCGAGGAGGACGCCCTCGGCGCCACACAGGCTTCGCGGGAATACGGCTTCCGGATCGTGGACGTCTATGCGCCCTACGCGGTGCACGGCATGGAAAGGGCTATGCGGTTGCAGCCCTCCCGGCTGCCCTGGGTCTGTTTCCTGCTGGGGTTGATCGGAGCGACCTTCAAGGTCTGGTTCGAATACTGGACGACCTGGATCGACTGGCCGCTCAACGTGGGAAGCAAACCCTGGGATTCGCTCCCCGCTTTTGTGCCGGTAACCTTTGAGGTCATGGTGTTGCTGGCCGGGGTCAGCACGGTGTTCGCTTTCTTTCTGGTGTGTCGCCTCATTCCCGGCAAGAAGCCGACTCTCCCCATTGCCGGCATCACCGACAACCGCTTCCTTCTGGTGTTAGAGGAAACCGACGCGGCCTTTGATCCCCACAGAGTTCGCCGCTTGTTTGAAGAGTTCAACGCCGTCCAGGTGGAAGAGCGGGTGGAGGAGACGCGGTGAAGTCCCGAGTTCTGCTGAACACGTTTTTGCTGGTGGTGTTTATCGTGTCGGTGAAGCTGAACTGGTTGCGGCCACCCGATCCCGGCCGGCGCAACATCGAGTATTTCCCCAACATGGCCCACTCGGCACGCTACGCCGCCTTCTCGCCCAATCCGGAATTCCCGGATGGGAAGACATTACAGCAGCCGGAGCCCGGCGCGATCCCGCGGGGCTACCGTCCGGTTCACTATAAACCCACTCCGGAAGATGCTCTCCGCGCGGGCGAGGAACTCCAGAACCCGTTTGCGGCCGCCCCAGCGCGCCATCTCGACCGGGGGACATTCGTGTTTACCAATTTCTGCCAGGCGTGCCACGGCGCCGGCGTCGTTGGTGGCAGTGAAGGCCGTGAAGATGAAGGACGGCCAAATGTTCCACGTGCTCACGTACGGGCAGGGCAATATGCCCTCCTACGCAACGCAACTCTCACCGGAGGACCGCTGGAACGTGATTCTTTACGTGCGCTCGCTGCAAGAGCAGGCGGCGGGGCAAGCCCCAACACTCTCTCCGGCGCAACCGGCATTGACACCCTCGCACGGAGGGCAACCATGAGCGCAGAAAACGTCAAGCTGCCGGAAGGTGTGGCACGTCCCCTCAAGGTATTGATCGCGGTAGGAGGCGTCACCTTTCTTGCCGGTGTTTTCCAGGCGCCGCAGCGCGTCTGGCCGGACCTGCTGATGGCGAGTTTCTTCCTCCTGGGGCTCTCCCTGGCTGGAACCTTTTTTGTAGCTTTGCAGTACATCACTGGCGCCGGATGGAGCGTGGCTTTTCGGCGGATTCCGGAAGCTATGGCAGCTCTGCTGCCGATGGGGGCTGTGGGGCTGGGTGTGGTCTTGCTCCTTCACCCCAGGCTATACCCTTGGGTTGGGACTTCTGCGGTGGGCGGCGAACCCTTCCGGGGATTCAAACAGGTTTGGTTGAGCCTGCCGTTTTTCCTCGCTCGCTCCGCCATCTACCTGGCAAGCTGGATCGCCTTCACCCTGGCCATCGTGCGTACTTCCCGGCGGCAGGACCAGGACGGCGACCCCTCTCATACTCATCGCAACGTTCGGCTTTCGGCCGGGTTTCTCGTGGTCTTCGGGGTCACTTTCACGCTGGCCAGCTTTGACTGGATTATGTCTCTGGAGCCTCGCTGGTACAGCACTATTTTCGGAATCTACAATTTTGCTGGCATGTTCCTGGGCGGTCTGGCAGCGCTCATTCTGCTGCTTATATGGGTTCAGCGTTTGGCTCCTGCGCAGGTAGTGGTCACCGATGGTCACCTCCATGACCTGGGCAAGCTGCTTTTTGCTTTCAGTACCTTCTGGGCTTACATCTGGTTTTGCCAATACATGCTCATCTGGTATGCCAACATCCCCGAAGAAACGTCGTATTTCGTTCAACAGGTGCATGGGGCATGGGGGGCCGCTCTTCCTCCTCAACTTGCTCCTGAATTGGGCCGTGCCCTTCCTGGTGCTCCTGCCGCGAAGGACCCAGCAGAGCCCCAGCGTGATGGTGAAAGTCACGACCGTGATTCTGGTTGGAAGGTGGCTCGACCTGTATTTGATGATCCTGCCGCCCTTTGTGGGGCCCAGACCGGTCCTGGGGGTTTGGGAGATCGGCCTGATGGCCGGGGCGACCGCGCTGTTCGCCCTCCTGCTTTTCGACGCCCTGCACAAGGCGCCACTGGTCCCCTGGAAAGATCCCTACTTAGGGGAAAGCCTTCATTACCACACATGATTCAGCTTATCGGCTGCCTGAAAAGAGGCCTCCCAGATTGAGAACAACGACCGAGAGGAGGGTTATCGCGACGCCGGCGGCCAGCAGCCTCTTCGTTCCCGGCGAAGTAGCCTTCCATTCTCCCGTGAGGAACCCCAGCACGTTCGAAGCGAGGATCGTCGCGGCAATGTAAAGCGTAAATCCCACGGACGTGCCATATTTGCCCACAAAGGTGGCGCCTATCCCGTAGCTGACGATTGCCGTCACCCACAAGAGCGCCATGGCGACGGCGAGACCCATCTCCCGGGGCCAGTTCTCCTGGCTGAACAAGCGCCAAGTGCGACGGCGAAACAATAGGAACACACAATAAAGGAAATTGGGGACAAAGCCTGCGGAGAGCACCAGCGCCCAAACCGCGTAAGTGGCGGTGACTGGACTGGCTCCCAGTTCTAGGCTCCTGCGAAGGATGTTTCCGCTAAATGCGAAACCCAAGTTCCAATTCGAACCAAAGATGCCAGTGAAGATACAGATCGCGAGGCCAGCCTTGAAGCTTCCTCGCACTTCGTTTCCTCCGCTCTGCGGCGGCGCTTGTTCGTTCTGCCTCCGGTGGCCCGCTTTCCCGTAAAGAGCCAGGCCGAACAAGAGAATAGGCATGCTGATCAGCAACATGAGGCCCTGTGGACGGAGGAGGTCGGTGGAATTGAATGCCAGCAGGGGTACGAGCGAGCCGGTGAGGCAAACCAAGCCGCAAACAATGGCGAAGGCCAGCGCCATCCCAACCGCTCGGATGGCCAGGCCGAAGGTGGTCTGCGCGATGCCCCAAAGAAACCCAAAGATCATCGGGTAGAGGAGAGTACGCCAGCCAACTCCGCGGTAGACCTGGGACAGTTGAGGGACAAACCCCGCCGCCAGCACCCACGGCAAGACGAGCAAAGATCCCAAAGCGAACGCCAACCAAGTATTTTCCCACGCCCATTGGCGCGAGTACTTCATAGGCAGTGTGAAACTTCCGTTCAAGACGCCGCCAAAGAAAACGACTGCCATGCCCAACCAGAAGTGTTCAACCATAGGTCCTTACACCCGAAAGCTATTTTTCAAGAATCCCTTCCGCTCGCCTTGAGGACATACCTTCCTCCACAGGGAACGAAACTCATAAAACCGCGCCCGCAGTCTACATCGTTAGCTTCGGCGAAGTGGTGGATTTCTCCGACGTTCTTCGGAGGCTGCCGTGCTCGTGGCGGGCGCTCTCTCGCCTGCCTGGCTTTCAAGGCCATATGGGAGAAGGAGTGTGTGGACCGGAGCGGCGGGCCGGCGTGGCGTGCTCCGTGGACGATGCACTGGTTACCCCACGCGCGCTGGATTGGATTCCCGCCCTCGCTCATAGTAGTATTCGCCGGAAAAAGGAGGAGAGGCCAATATGAAATACGGCGTCAACATGATGGTCTGGACGACGCGCGTGGGCGAGGATCGCGCGCCCCTATTTACCCGCATCCGGGAGTGGGGCTTCGACGGCGTGGAACTCTTTCTTTCTCCGCAGGAGCCCGCCAATGTTCCCGCAGTGAAGCGGATGCTCGATCGAACGAATCTGGAGTGCACGACTTGCAGCGTTCTACCGCGCGATGCCCACCTGGTGAGTTCCCAACCGGAGGTTCGCGCCCGAGGAGTGGAGTTCCTGAAGAAGTGTGTGGACCGGACGGCGGAGCTGGGGGCACGTCTGATGTGCGGGCCGATATACGCCGGTCTGGGAGTGATGAGCGGTGGCCGGCGCACTCCCACGGAATGGAAGTGGGCGGTGGAAGGTCTTCAGGGTGCGGCGCGTCACGCCCAACCGCGCGGCGTCACTTTGTGCCTGGAACCGCTGAATCGTTTCGAGACCTATTTCCTCAACACCCTGGAAGATGCGGCCCGGCTGGTCCACGACATCGGGGCTCCCAACGTGAAAATCCACTTTGACACCTTCCACGCCAATATCGAGGAGCGGAATTCCGCTGCGGCCCTGCGCTCCGTGGCCAGGGAGCTCGGGCACGTCCACATTTCCGAAAACGACCGAGGTATTCCCGGGACCGGCCACAACGACTGGCGGGGAATTCTCCAGGCGCTCCAGGAAATCGGCTACGACGGCTGGCTGACTATCGAATCTTTCGCGCAGCCTGAACCCGACCTTGCCGCCGCTGCCGCCATTTGGCGCGACTTGGCTCCCTCCGGCGATGAGCTGGCCCTGAGGGGACTTCGATTCATTAAGGGCCTGGCCCGGGAGCTGGGGATTCCCTAGCCGCAACAGGATCCCCGGCACACCTCGGCATTGGCCCCGCCTCATTTCCTTATCTGGAGGAGGACTTCATGATTTCGTTCATCAGCAAAGTGCGTGGAAGTTTCAGGCGCGCGGGGCGTTCGGTGCGCCTGCTGCTGGCGCTCCTTGTGGCGGCGACCCCGCTTCTATGGTTTGCGGGGCGGGGCGGCGCTCAGGGCTCCGGCGAGATCCCTTTCCGCAAACACACGCTGGACCTGGGCCCCAGTGAAACTGTTGCCATCGCCGACGTAAACCGGGATGGAAGGCTCGACATCATTTCCGGCGAGAACTGGTACGCGCAAGCACCGCCCTCGCCGCCTGGCAGCGGTGCCCGCTGGATCAAACACCAGTTTCGCAATCTGCCTTACACCGAATTCTACCTGGAAGACTTGAGCGACCTGGCCATCGACGTCAACGGTGACGGCTATCCCGACGTGGTGAGCTGTTCATACTGGTCCAAGCCTCTCACGTGGTGGGAGAACCCGGGTGGCCAGGGCAAGCCCTGGCGCGAGAGGGTTATTGAATCTCGCTCGCCGGTGGAATTTGCCTTTCTCGTGGACATCCTCAACACCGGTCAACCCCTCCAACTCTTGCCCCAGTTCGGTGACGAGAACTTTCCGCTGACCTGGTATGAGTTGTCAGGCAAGGGGGGCGACGCGGCATGGGTGAAACATGAAATCAGCCCGAAGAGCTACGGCCACGGCATCGGGGCTGGCGATGTCAACCAGGACGGGCGCACTGACATCATCACCCCCAAGGGGTGGTTCGAAGCTCCTCCGGACCCACGCAATGGCCACTGGGTGTTTCATCCGGAGTTCGATTTGGGAACCACCGGATTCATCTACACACTGGACGTGAACGGCGACGGGCTGGTGGACCTGGTCACTTCCGCGGCGCACGACTACGGCATCTTCTGGTACGAGCAGAAGAAAGACGCGGCGGGCAAGCGCACCTGGATCAAGCATGTCATCGACAATAGCTGGTCGCAGGCCCACGCCGTGACGCTCGTGGACTTGAACGGCGATGGCCGCACAGACCTGGTCACGGGCAAACGCTACATGGCGCACAACGGCCACGATCCGGGCGAACGCGAGCCCCTCGGCCTCTACTGGTATGAACCCATCAAGGGCGAGGGGGGCCTGGAATGGAGAAGGCACGTCATCGACTACAGCACGCGCACAGGCGGGGGCATGCAGATCCCGGTGGTGGATATTGACGGGGATGGCGACCTGGATATTGTGGTGGCCGGCAAATCCGGACTCTTCCTTTTTGAAAACCTCACCGTCTCGCGCTAAACCACCAGGCGGGCGAGGCATGCCTCCTCCCCTACCCTGATGGTCAACGTGGTAACTAACGACCGGCAGGCAGGGAGCGGCTTGCCGTCGCGCCACGCTGTACCCAAGCTAGTGTTCCCTATGAGTGGTCGATGTCCAGTGTCACCGGGATCATCCATAGGCCGTACAAGCCATGGGTGGTCTCGCTGGTTGTCCAATCGCCCGCGACAAAGATCCAAAAACTCCGTCCATCAGGGCTGATGAATTTGCCGGGGATACAGGGGTTGTACCAGCCTTGGGGTTCGAAATCCTGGGTGTGGAAAAGAGTCCACGGCCCCCAGGGGGCGGGCGCCTGATAAAACTCCAGGCAGGTTGCTTTCCATCGCCGCGCTTGATCATCGAGGCGGGTGTAGTACCACTGGGGCAGTATATAAAGGTCCAGCGGGGCGATGTAATGGATACCCGTCATGCTCGTGTGCCCGGGATTGCGGAACGTTTGCAGAGCATTATCTGAACGGGGCTGCCAGAAGACGCCGCCCTTGCCATCGTAGCCGTGCACAAATTCCCAGTCCTGGGGGTCCAACCGCGCGATGCGGTCGCGCCGCACACGTCCCAGCGTCATCCAATTGCCGTTATTCCACGTTCCATCGTTCGAAACCGCGTATACGAACTGGTCGGCGCGGTCTTTGGTTCCTTGGCCGTCCTTGCCGTACTGCAAGAAAAACGGAGTGCTGAAAACTCGTCCGGGGAACATCGCCTGGTTCAGTCGGGGCGCGGCGCTCCACGTCTTGCCGTGGTCCGTGGACTTGATGATCGTCGCGTCCGAGGTCTGCTGGATCCAGGGATCGTAGTCGGGGTTGAGGTGGCGGCTCACCGAGAGATAAAGCACCCCGTCCACCGAGATCAGCCCGCAGGCCTTCCACATGGCCCCGTCGTCCTGGCGAATTTCCCCCCAGCCTCCGAATTCCTTCATCGGGTTAATCGTGACGCCGTGAATATCCGGAGGCATGCGCCCGCTAATCCGGTTAACGGCGAGATTGCTGCTGCAAGCCTTGTCGAGCCACCTCGTGTCGTGCGCCTGGGCGTCGAGTGGAAGTTTTAGCAGATGGGGCGTCGCGGTTGTCATTTAATTTTGATGTCATCACTGAGAGGCCTGTCAAGCGATCATTAGTCGTCGCGGTCGAGACACCGAGATATAACCCTCAGTTTTCAGGTTGAGGAAAAATCTTGGGAGCATAGCGCGCCATCTGCTCGCGACCTCACTGCTTTACGGACAACAAGCCAACTCACTTTAGAGTATTCCCATCCAACCGAACAGCGAACATATATTCGCAACAGGTTCGGGCGTCGTGGCAGGGTGAGCAGCGCCGATTTTTTAGTGGAGGCGAAATCAATGAAGAAAATTCCGTTGGTGTCTTTGGCACTCGCTTTCTGTTCAACGCTTGTGCCGGCAAAGGAACCGTCGAAGCCGGCAGACCTCTCGGGCACCTGGGTTTTGGATTTCGGCGAGACAAAAAACCCACCCGTAGGTCTGCAGGGCTATAGCATGGTTGTAAAGCAGGATCAGCAGCAACTCAAAGTGGAGACATCGCTCCAAGGCGATTTGCAGTCCACTCAGATCATACCTCGTCCCGAAAGCTACCCGGGAGGCTCGCCGGGTGGCTATCCCAGGAGGAGAGGAGGCCTGGGCGGCGGCATGGGCCGCGTGGGTGTGGGTATGCCGGGGGGCGGAATGGGAATGCCTGGTGGCAGGGGAGGTGGAAGGTCCCGCGGAGTGGAGGCGCCGCAAGCAAACGTTGCCGCTTACAAGCTTTATCCCCATAGCGCCGTCTACAAGCTAGATGGCAGCCAATCGACCGTGCAGCTTGGCGACCCAGATCAGACCGACGCGACATCAAAAGTAGAGTGGGCGAAGGACGGCAAGCAACTGAAGTTTTCCCTGGTGGGAAACGGAGGCTCTGGCCAGGGGAGTGGCAAGCTTCAGGTAAAAGACCATTGGAAACTTTCCGAGGATGGGAGATCTTTGAGAGTTGACCGGAGCATCGAATCCCCGGAAGGTTCAGGCACTGTGCACCTCGTCTTTTTCAAGAAATAAGTTGGTTTGACCAACGGTAATGGCCATACTCCTAAGGACTGAAGGATTAAACTTGGATTCAATGCGAACGGGGTTTTTGGTATGGACAGAAGCTCAAATTGGAGATTCTGGTTAGAATGTCATCCAACAGCCGGGAAACCAAAATCCCGGATAAAACGGAGATGAAGGGGCGATACGAGTTGAACAGAAACTTTAAGCTTAAAGCGCGAGTCAGCAGCTCTAATGCTCGGATCATCCGGCATGCTCTTGACGCATTGGTTCCGAAAGGCTCTGTCCGAAAAGTGGGTGACGAATTCGTTGTCGAAACTGAGATGGAAGGAGCTAGTGCAAAGGAATTGAACCGCACACTTCTTTCTGCTTTAAGAAAAGCAGAGAAAAAGACGACGCTTCGTGCAGAATGGACTTCCAATAACAATACCACTGAAAGATTCTTCGACTATGTTTTGAAGAAGACAATTAAGAATTAAACTGCTTTAAAATCGGCCGGGTGGCGCAGGCCGAATCCCGGACATACGCTACTTCCGTGGTTCTGATGCGGCAACGAGTGAAGATGGGCACTGCATCTTGCGACGGCGTCTCAAGACGCGGGGCAAGTGGCTGGCTAAGACTCTGCCTTCTGCTCTCGGTGGTTTCCCTCTTACTGCCAGGTCGGCCGCTGCGAAGCCAGCAGCTGCCGACCATCTCCGTCGACGTCAAAGTGGTCAACGTGCTTGCCACGGTGCGGAACAAGGCCGGAGAGATCGTCCGCAACTTAACCAAGGATGATTTCCTATTAGCGGAGGACGGTCGTCCGCAAACGATTCGCTATTTTGCGCAAGAGACCGATCTTCCCCTGACGCTCGGTCTGCTCGTCGACACCAGCATGAGCCAGAGGCGTGTTCTCGACCAGGAACGTAGCGCCAGCTCCACCTTCCTCGATCAGGTGCTGCGCGTAAACAGAGACCTGGCCTTCGTGATTCACTTCGACTGGGAAGTGGAACTCCTGCAGGACCTCACTTCTTCGCGCCAGAAGTTACAGTCGGCGCTCGCGTTGCTGCAGACGCCGCGGCCCACCCAGGGACAGGGAGCCAATTCGCCGGGCTCCCGGCTTGGCTCGCGCCGGAGGGGCGGCGGTGGTGGTGGCACTTTGCTCTATGATGGGGTCTACCTCGCGTCGAACGAACTGATGAAGAAACAGCAGGGCCGCAAAGCGCTCATTGTCCTCTCCGATGGGGTGGACCGCGGCAGCAAAGAGACTCTCGCGAAAACCATCGAGGCGGCCCAGCGCGCCGATACGCTGGTCTACTCTATTCTATTTGCCGAGGAGCAGGCATACGGGAATCGAGGAGGTTTTGGTGGTCGCGGTATGGGCGGCATGGGGGGAATGCGTCGGCGCGGCGGTGGGCGTGGGCGATACCCCCAGGAAGCGCGTCCGGATGGCAAGAAAATTCTCGAGCGAATTTCCAAGGAAACGGGCGGTCGTCTTTTTGAAGTTTCCAAGAAGCAGCCGATCGAGCAGATTTACGATCGCATCGAAGAGGAACTGCGCAATCAGTACAATCTGGGCTACACGCCTGACAGAGCGAATGCCGGACCCGGCTATCACAAGATAACCCTGACGACCAAAGAGAAACATCTGATTGTGCAGGCCAGAGACGGATATTATACGGAGCAGTAGAGGCCTATTCGCATTTTCTGCCTGTCCATGCCAAAAATCTCGTTCAAATTGAAATCATTGATCTTATCGAGTGCCCTTGTTAATCTTCCCGGCCCATGTTTACTCCTCTTCTTTCCGCGTTTGTCAGCATCCGATCGTGGTTCCGATCTCGCGCAGCGCTGCAGGTTGAGATTCTGGCTCTTCGCCACCAGCTATCTGTCCTCAAGAGATCTCAGCGCGGCCGGCTTCGTCTGAATTCTGCAGACCGACGGCTTTGGGTTTGGCTCTCCCGCTTCTGGTCGAATTGGCGCTCGGCGCTGCTCATCGTGAAGCCCGAAACGGTTATCGCTTGGCACCGAAGGGGATCCCGCTGGTATTGGAGATGGAAGAGTCGGCACGGCGAACCGGGAAGGCCGACGATCGACTTGGGGGTTCGGAAACTAATCCGAAAGATAAGTTTGGCGAACCCGCTCTGGGGAGCACCGCGTATCCATGGGGAACTGCTCAAACGCGGTATCGAAGTATCCCCAGCCACGGTCGCGAAGTACATGCCGCGCCAGCAGAGGCCGCCATCTCAGACGTGGCGTGCTTTCCTTAACAACCACGTGCAGCAGTTGGTCTCGACGGACTTCTTCGTCGTGTCGAC
>Ga0315282_10004827_pt1 | contig 23278 bp, 15 predicted proteins | sample YL17G07_20_MG_FD_203693 | JGI IMG/M metagenome (GOLD analysis project Ga0315282, IMG submission 203693) | Sediment microbial communities from Yellowstone Lake, YNP, Wyoming, USA - YL17G07_20 | ecosystem: Environmental > Aquatic > Freshwater > Lake > Sediment | place: USA: Wyoming | collected... | reverse complement strand
CGCGGACAAGCTTATAGAGCTTGGCATAGTCACCGATGAGCCGTGGGACAGGGAAGAGGGGTCAGACCAGATGTTTGGGGGCGAGCCGCGTTAGATGCAAAGATCTCTTTTTTTTATTCTTGCCGTCCTTCTTTTCCTTCCTTCTGTTTGTTCTGCAATGGGAAGCATTCCCCAGTCAACGCCCGAAGTTATATCAAATGTTGATTTTGTCCGCGAGATCGGCTTTGCCGGCGCAGGCATTGCCCAGTTCCGCCTTCCCTCAGATGTATTTGCCGCCGTCTACGGCGACATCTCGACCGGGCTCGGCGACCTCTTTATCGCCGACACGGGCAACGAGAGGATCGAGAGGCTTAACCAGAACGGGGATTTTGTTTATCAGTTCGGGCAGTTCGGCCTGGACAGGGGGAAGTTCAACTCCCCGAGGGGAGTTGTTGTCGATTTCAACAACATCATCTACGTGAGCGACAAGCAGAACAACAAGGTCCTGAAATTCGACATAAGGGGGAACTTTCTTGACGAGTTCGGCTCGTACGGCGTTGGCAACGGGCAATTCCAGGACCCCTGCGGCATATGCATGGACAACCTGGGCTATATTTATGTCGCGGACTCGTCAAACGACAGGATAGAAAAATTCACCGACAGTGGCGTCTTTGTTAATTCTTACGGGGGCTTTGGGGTGGGGCTTGGCTTCTTTGACAACCCGCAGGACATTGCCGTGGACGTGAGCCGCAACATGTATATTTCCGACTCGGGCAGCAACAGGATACAAAAGCTGGATGAGTTCGGCATGCCGATCACGTCGTTTGGCTCAAAGGGGACAGGGAACGGGGAATTCGACAGGCCGACAGGCATTGCGGTTGACGACAGGCACATCTTTGTTGTTGACAGCGGCAACTGCAGGGTCCAGATATTTGACAAGTGGGGCAAATTCATCTTTGCGTTCGGAAGCCGCGGCAGCGGGCGGGGGCAGTTCTCAAACCCCACGGGCATCACGATAGGGCGCGCGGGCCACATTTTTGTCGCCGATACCGATAACAACAGGGTACAGGAATTCAAGCTGGTATTCTGATCCTCTTCATGAGCGCCCAATGAAAAAATGTGCGATCATACTGCTCGTTCTCGTCCTTATTCCGCCTTTACCCTCTCTTGCGGAAGATCTTGCCGCATCACTTGAAGGCGTATCGTTTGAAGCGGCGCCGTCCGCGGAATCGAACCGTCTTATACTTAAGGGGACAAAAACGCTGACCTTCAGGAATTACTCGGTAGAGGGAAGCGTTGAGGGCTTTCCCGAAGGCTCCACCCTAAGCCGCGACGAATCTCTCAAGTTAAATATTTCCGGGCGTGCCGCGGATACTGATATCGACGCGACGATCATAAATACCAGCTCTACGGGGATGAACATAGAATCGGAGCAGGAAGACAAGGTATCCATACTTCTTCGCAGGGGCTCAACAGAAGCTTACTTCGGCGATTTCACAGCGAACTTCGATGACACGGAATTTGCGCGTCTTTCAAAAGAACTCTCCGGCCTCAGGGTGAGCGGAGACTATAGCGCGTGGACGTTCAAGGCTATTGCGTCTTCACCCAAGGGAGAGTCAAAAAACGTCAAGCTCTACGGCGACGGGACGCAGGGCCCTTACGCGCTTGGCATCTCCCCGGTCGTTGTTAACAGCGAACACGTGATGGTTGACGGGGTGGGGCAGAGGAGGGGGGAGGATTACGACATCGATTATGAGGGCGGGACCATCACTTTCCGCAAGAGGACGATAATAGCCACATCCGTGATCGAGGCGGATTTTGATTTCAGGGATACCCCTTATGAGCATACGACATACGGCCTGAGGTTAACTGGGAACGTTTCGGATAACATGCGGCTTGGCGCGACCTACATAAACGATTCGGACTCCTTAAACGGCGCAAGGGAAGAGAGGGCGAGCATGACCATAAATCCCGTCGATCCCATAAGCCATTATCTCATCGGAGTTGACACTGATTATACGCTGGGGCCCCAGCTAAAGCTTAACTCGGAGTTCGCGTATTCGGACAGGAATTCTAATCTCCTCTCGACAAGGACCGAGGAGACCATAAGCCGCGACTCGGCTTTTAAGATAAGCAGCGCTTCAGTTTTCGGCCCGCTCTCTTTTGATGCGAGATTTAAGAGAATAGGGCCGGCGTTCTCCTCCATTGCCGATGCGCTTCCCAGAGAGGACCTCTGGGGCCTGGGTAGCGATTTCACGTATAAGCCGGACGGCGTGATCTACTCCGACGGCGCATATAATAATGAAAGCTATGATCAGGGAGGGGTAAGGTACAAGAACAGCCTCATAGGGAGCAAGACAAAGCTGGCCCCGGCGGGGCTTCCCACCCTGGCATATTCCTATAATGAGCTCCGCGAATCAAATGACCCGGTGAGCACGGACAGGATCGACAGGTCGACAGTGACTAACGCGGTCGAATCGACCTATCAATGGGGCTTTATAAACAACGTTGTTGACTTAAGCAATGAGAGAAGATTGTATACCTTCCCGAGCGAAGAAGCAGTAAATTACAGGGTAGCCGGATACGGGGTCTCAACGGTAGGATTCGATAAATTTTCCGCGTCGGGGAATTTGGAGCTCAAGGAAACCGATGATCCTTTTGAAGGGGATACGTCAACAAAGACCTATGTCCTTGACCTCTCCGCCAGCCCGGCAAGAGAATACTTTGCCTCCGCCTCGCTTAACACGATTGACGATTCAAAACAGGGGATCACTACCGTGACGGATCTCGGATACAAGGCGAACCCGATAAGAGAGATAAACGCGGAAGGAAAGTTCACTGTCATGACCCTCAAGGAGGATTTCGGGCTGACCCCCGAGGTAGTGTCAAAGCAGGTCGGCTCTTTCAGGATAGATCTAAGGCCAATACCTGAGCTCAGGCTCCGGCACACCTACAGGCCGAATTTCGAGATCATCCCGGCGGCAGGGCTTCTCTCGTATCAAAATAACTCCAACCAAAGTGAAATAACCTGGTCGCCCCTTAGGGAGATTTCAACGGGCGTTGTGTACAAGGTGGACACGCTTTATTCGCTCGACACATCGGCGCTTTATCTTGACCGCAGGGATGAGGAAAGCGACAACAAGACGACGACCTTTACCATAAAGGCCGCGCCGATCCGGATAATGTCCATAGAGCTGAACTACACATACGCCGATCTTTTTGATTCTTTTCTCACATCAAGTTCCGAACCCACCTCCTATACCGATATAACAGGATCGGACAAGAACTTCGGCGCGGCCCTTCGTACGTCCCTCTCCGAGCAGTTCTCGCTCGACTCGGGATATTCGAACGAAAAGATCGTCAAAATATCCAATGTTGCGGAAGACGCCGTTGATGAGCTTGTTCAGACGGGGACGGTGAAAGGGACATGGAACCTTAACGATGAATGGTCCGTTTACATGACGGGAAGCTATTGTGAAACGACGGATAACCTGGCATCGGAGGAAGGTTACAGTTATTCCATCGCTCCGGGAGCAGGGTTTATTTTCAGGATCACTAATCTGCTCCGTCTTGAGGCAAGCTATTCTTATTCCAGGTCTTATGCCGGCTCCTCCGCCGAGAAGACAACCTACACCCTGGACGCCAAATACGACATGAACGAATATGTACACATGACGCTGAGCTTTGACGAGGAGCGCAATGTTGAACCGTATTATAAGATAACGGACCTTGTCGGGAATGTTGAGATCGACCTGTAACGCCCTACCATTTAAAGTCCGCGCCGAGCTTCCACTTTGAGAGGTTGAGGTCTGAGGCGTGGAAATAATCTTCCACCCTGTATTCTCCGTTCAGATAAGCCTGGATGTTCTCCATAAGGTACTTGTCGACCCTTAAGGAGACCAGGCTTTCTATCCTGTCCTTCCGGTCGGAGGAGGGGAATTGGTAATAACCCTCCGATATGGTGCCCGTCACTCCCCATTCTTTCCTGATCCTGTACGTTGCAAAGACGGAATATTTGTCCTTGAAATGGGAAAGGCTGTCGATATTTGGATATTCCTTTTCCGTGTAAGTGTAATCAAATCCCGAGTACAAATTCTCAAAAGGGCTGTATCTAAATGAGGCGCCCGTTACGAAGCCGGAGCTGTTGTAGCTTCCGCCCGTGTAAGTCTTTTCAAAGGCAGCGTAGAAAGGGGACACGCTTGACCTTTCCGTGAGCGGATGCACCGAACCCAAATTGAATTCAGTGAAATGGTAGTCGTAATTTAGGTCCTCCTCGTAGTCCTCATCCATCCTGCTGTTGCGCAATCCCGCGGTCAACGATGCCGAAACCTCAGAGAAATTAGTGAACGGCAGTTCCAGGGCCGCGCCGGCGCTGTTTATTAGCTGTGTTCCGAAGTGCGCCCTCGTTGAAGATGTGGCCCTCGAATAGCAATTGAGCGTGAGGGTCTCGTCAAAAAGATATTTCTCGCAGGCTATTTTGCCGTCAAAGACGTTCTCCGATTCCACCGAGGAGGTCAGATAGGAAAAATTGACGGCCGAAGCGAAGCAAGAAAGCTTGTAAGACCCTTTTTCCTTATAAGAGGTCATGGCGCCAAGCCGCGTTTTTGAATAATCAAGGTCTGATATCTCAGAAAAGGTCTTGTTTTGCCAGTCCACATAGATCTCGGAGCTCCTCAGAGCCCTTTCATCTTCCTCTCTGAACGCCAGCGCGTTCTTAACGGTCAATTTGGAGTTATCGAGGCCGTCCTCGCTTGTCGCGTAATCCTTTGACCCGGAGGAGACGGTGAGCTTGTACTTTATAAGAGGCAGGATCTCCTTTGAGATCATTATGGAATTGTTGGTGAAATAATAATCGACGTCAAAGTTCTCTTCATCATCAAGGGTCTCAGCCCGCCCCGAGGCAAGGTCCACCGCCACCTCCCAGGTCTGGGCGAGGGCCGAGGAGCTTAGCGCGAGAAAAAAACAGAGTGCAAGAGAGAACGCATGCTTCATCGGCATGATTATATCATACCGGGCTTGTTCGATTTTTATTCAGGGCGGCGGTCCGATAATGGTGTCAACTAACCTGAGCGGTATAGATATAACGCGGTAAAATTCCTATGGCTTGATGGAATCGTCAAAGGTGAACCCGAATTGCGGGTTGGCTGTAGTACCGTCAAGCGGCCAGCCCATGAACAGGTTGATCCATCCGATGACGGGAGAGAGTATCCTTATTCCTGCGCCGCCCCACGGGATGAACTTGAAATGCAACTTGCTCAGTTCAGACGTGGCCCCGGCCTCAATATAAAGGTAGGGCTGCACCTTAAAGCCCGCGCCAAGGTTGAATGTCTTGGAACGCAACTCCGCTCCTCCGATGAGCAGTAAGTTCCCGATCTCGGGTTCGCTGAGGAACCCGTGGAACTGCTGCTGGTTCCTTCCGATGAAGAACAGCTCATTGCTCGGAAGCCCGGCGGTCCCCGCGCCCGCTCTGCCCAGTATCACCAGGGTTGAGCCGTTGGGCAGGGGAATGTTTTGCTTCGCGTTTGCCTCTATCTTGAAGAAGGCGCCGACTGCGGAAGCGCCGGGGCCGCCGTAGATAGAGAAGAAGGTCCCTTTGTTGTCTTTGTCTATCCTTGAATCGTAGGTGAACCCGAAGTAAAGGTCAATTATTCCGATCGTGCCTCCTCCGTCCCGCACTCCGTACACCTTCGGGTTCAGCCACACATTGGTGTTCTTGTTCTTCCCGATCTCGGTTCCAATCTTTATCCCTGCACCAGTCATCTCCTCGTTGCGGTCCTCAAGGTAATTTATGTAGGAGTTCTTAAAAACGGAGATGTCCGTAAAATATTTCCTGTCGTTGATCTCGATGAAGTCGGGATCGTAGAACGATACGGAGCCGTCGACGACGGTCTTGCCTTCAAGCTCTCCCGCCGAAATACCTAAGGCAACGTCCCTCCCCGAGGGGAATCTCCATTTAAAGTTGGCGATCCCCCTGATGTCATCCTTTCCGGAGGTCGAAGTGAGGGCGCCCACTTCGATGTACTTTCTCATGTCTTCCTTGAGGTCAATGTAAACCACCGCCCCGCCGTCCTCTTCCTCGATCCACCATTTCCAATCCGACGGCGACGGCTGAAAGGTCCCGAGCCTGCCGCTTGTGCAAGACATCGCGGCGTTAAGTTCGTTGACATCGAAGGGTTTGCCGGGAGCAAGGGCGCCGGATCCCATATATTGTATCCACTCCGCCAATTTTTTGTTCTTCTTTTCACCCACAACCTTCAGTTCCTTGATCTTCACTTCATTCAAGGTCAATATGTTGTTTTCCAGCACTATTGACTCGGGAATTACTATCCGGCCTTTTTCATGGAAGAAAGAAGCTACGGCAATGTTGGCGGCCATGGGATTGTCATTAAGGAGCTTTAAAATGCTGCGCAACCTGAGCATGTCTTCGCCGGAGAGGTCAGCTCCGTTCACTTTAAGATCTTCGCACTTGCCGGAATTAAGTATGGAAAGCTCTTCCCCGCTTGACTCAAGGAAGACCTTTTTGGCCTTTTCGATCTCTCCGGCGGCAAGGTAGGCGTATCCAAGCTCCACGGGATGGGTTTGTTCGCCCGCGGAAAGTTTTTCATAAGCATTTAGCGCCGATTTGTACTTTCCGATGGCGACCAGCTGTTTTCCGATCGAGGCGAGAGTAGCCTTGTCATCTGCAAGTTCGATCTCTGCAACGTAGGCTTTTTCGCAGAGGTCGGTATACCTGCCCTTCAGGGCAGAGGCGTTCGAGCTGTAAGAAGGGATGTTGATCGCGAAATTGGTGAGAGTGTCTCCCAGGAGAGCGAGGGCTTTTACGTCCTTGTTTTCCTTCGCGGCCTTGATCGCGTTCTCGGTCACGAGCGGGTAGAAATAGGTGAGGATGGATATGTAGCTGTCCCTGGTCTGGGAAAGCCGCACGTCGCTTGGCAGGTTCTCTTTATCCCTTGCATTCTCTACCTCGTCGAGTTTTTTTTCCATCTCAGAGTATTCGCCGATGACCTTGTTGTTAAGATCTATCAGGGCATTGACGTCACCCGTCTTTGTTAGGTCCTCAACGGACTTTTTTGTCATCTCGTCAACCCTGCCCTTGAACTGCATGAGCTCATCAGGCTTGTACTCTTTTCTTTCCACAAAAAAGGCGTCGGAAATTATCTCCCCTATAGCGAGGTCGACAATGCTCTGGGGGTTAACGGCGAGCTTGATAATGGTGAGAACACCCTTGAGCGCTTCCTTCCTTTTTTCCGATTGCGCGCTTGCTATCTCGCTGTTGAGCAGCACGTCAAAACGCACCAGATCGTAAGATATGGCTTCGAGGTCGCACGCCTTGCCGGTCTTTTTTGCTTCCTTAACGGCGCCCTCATAGATCTTGATCGCCTTGTCATATTCTCCCAGCATTATGTTAAAGCCCGCCTCAAGCATTGATATCCTGACATCAGAGGGGGCGAGCTTTTTGGCGTCTTCAAAGAGCTTTTTTGCCTCTTCCACGTTCTTCTTTTTGTCGGTCCTGGTGAGGATAAGCGCTTCCCTTGCCATGTAATAGCCCTTGTCGGGGTTATCGTTCCGGAGGTCTTGTACCTTCTGCTCAAGGCCGTTGAGGTTTGAGTTGTTGATCTTGATGGAATTGTTCTCAAAATCGCCTATCACTTGCTCAACGGTGTGGTTTTCGCACGTGATGTTGTCCCTGTCAATTTTCCTGTGCGGGTTGAACTTGTCCCTGACCTTTTCCAACTCTTCCCTTAATCTTGCTTTGCCCTTCAAATTTTCTTTGACGGGGGGTTCGTTTGCGGCCGGGGCTTGAGGATTATCTTCGGTTGCTTGGGCGGTGGAGGCATTCTGTGAGGGATCCTCATTGTTCGCCGGCGCCGGATTGCCCTCATAGTGTTCCGGGTCGTAGATCGCGGGGGAATCCGAAGCAGGGGCCTTCTTCAGCTCCTCTTTAAGTTTCTTAACCCATTCCGGCTTTTTCCAGTTCTTTGGGTTAAGGCGGGAATCATTATTAACTGTCGTGTTTGCCATAGGTATCTGGTCGTACCTTCCTGTGTATATATCGTGAGAAATCAGGGGGAATTTCAGGGAAAATAAAAGAGATCAGAATATCGGCGGAGGCGGGGGAAGCCCTAGTTGGTCCCCATTTCCTTGAGGATCATTGCCATTGAGGTGGCCACTTCGCGGGACTTGGCATCAAGCAGGTCTTCAAAGGTGAATATCTTTCTTCCGGAGTCCAGGTCTCCCTTGACGTCCCTGGAGTTATAGAGGTCGAAAGCGCCTTTCACGTTCTTGATGAGCTGACGCCCCATGAGCGATTTGATATTTTGGATATCCTCGCTGTTGTAGCAGAGCGAGTAAGTAAGCAGTTCAAAGCCCGGGATCTGGTCCTCGCCGAAGGCAAGGGCCACGTCGGTCTGGGTCTGGGAGAGGGTGGGGGTGATCACAATGCTGTCCTTGTAGGCAGAGTACATCTTGTCCAGGTCGTCCATAGCCTTGTCTACCATGAGGACCGTGTCGGCGGGGGTATAGATAAGATATCTTTTCCAGTAGTTGCCGTTAAAGAGCGCGTAGGCCCAGCCCATTTTATTGTAGGCCCTGGCGAAATAGAGCATGGAATACTGGCTCTCTGGGATCTTGAGGCCGCGCTCGAATTCCAGGTTCGATATCTCGGTAAGGACCTCGTTTGTCCACTTTTCGGAATCCTCGTAAAGTTTGAGCTGTGTATAGAGCTTGACCACCGAGCCCTCGATGGAACGGTGGGTGACGATGCCCTTTCTGTACGCCGCCGCTATGGCATAGGGCATTGCGTAGGAGAGGGTGTCGTTGCTTGTGCTCCTTGAATTTACCAGCGTCTGGACCCGGGCGAGTATCACGTTGTAAGCATAGAGCGCATCGGAGAAGCTCCGAAGCTTTTCGCGCGAATAGGCCTTAATGTAAAGCGCGTTGAGCTCGCGGGAAATGGGGCTTTCGTTCTTTATTGCCCCGATATCCGCCGCGCCCGCCGCAAAGCTCAGCAGGATCAATATAAATAATGTTGTGGTTAGACAGCGCTTCAAGATATGACCTCGCAAAACAGCGGGAATGATAGCATAAAAGTCCCGATTAGACAAATGCTTTCCTTGTCACCCACCCGATATTCTGGTATAATCCCACAGTTTTACTCGTCTAAAAGGGGGACTTTATGCGCTGGAGAGGGGTAATCGAGGAATACAGGGAATATCTTCCGGTCACGGACAAGACACCCGTCATCACCTTCTATGAGGGCAACACGCCGCTTATCCGCGCAAACAACCTAAGCAAGATCACCCGCTGCGAGGTCTATCTTAAATATGAGGGCGCAAATCCCACCGGCTCCTTCAAGGACCGCGGGATGTGCATGGCGATGTCGAAGGCCGTCGAAAAAGGTTTCAAGGCGGTCGTTTGCGCCTCCACCGGCAATACCTCCGCTTCCGCCGCCGCCTATGCCGCCAGGGCGGGGTTGGACTGCATCGTCATAATACCGGAAGGCAAGATCGCGCTTGGCAAGCTCTCGCAGGCCATCATGCACGGGGCAAAGGTCTTTGCCGTCCAGGGAAATTTTGACCAGGCGCTTAACCTGGTGCGCGAAATGGGGGAGAAGCTTCCTGTGGACATAGTCAATTCCATTAACCCTTTTAGGATAGAGGGGCAGAAGACGGCGGCATTTGAGGTCTGCAATCAACTGGACGCCGTACCTGACCACATCTGCATTCCCGTGGGAAACGCCGGGAATATCTCCGCCTATTGGAAGGGCTTTAAGGAATTCAAGGCGGCAAAAAAGATATCATCGCTCCCGAAGATGATGGGTTTCCAGGCCGAAGGCGCCGCGCCCATCGTCCTGGGCCATCCGGTTGAAAACCCGGAGACCATAGCCACCGCGATCCGCATAGGAAATCCGGCAAGCTGGAAGACCGCGGTCGAGGCCGCGCAGGAATCAATGGGCTCCATCAGCATAGTCACCGATGAGGAAATAATCGAAGCCTACAAGCTTGTCGCGGCGAAGGACGGGGTTTTCTGCGAGCCCGCGTCGGCGGCCTCTGTAGCGGGGCTTCTCAAGCAATCGAAAAAAGGCGCCATCCCTTCGGGGGCAAAGGTCGTTTGCATACTTACGGGGCACGGGCTCAAGGACCCCGATAACGCCGTGAAGTACGGAGAAAAGCCAAAGAGCGTGCCGTGCGACCTGAAGTCAATAATAAAAATCCTAGGATATTGATCACACCAATATGAACCCCTTCGATCTAGTCATTGTCACGAACAGCGCCGGCGAGCTTTCGGCATACGTAAAGCCCACGGTAGAAGAGATACATAAGAGTATCCCTCAGGCAAGGGTCATACTTGTTCTAACCCCCTGCCAGTACGCGACGGGACGGGAGATAGAAGAGGCCAAATCGTATCCCGGCATTTTTGATGTGGTGATCCCTCAGGAATACACGAGATGGATGCTGAAAGGCAATCCTCCGCAAGGGATCACTTTCAGGGAAACGGGGCTGGTGCTTTACATGGGCGGGGACCTTTTGCACGCGGTGATCATCGCCAAAAAGCTCAAGTTCCCGGCCGTTGCCTACACGCAGAAAAATGTCCAGTGGGCGGGGCAGTTCAAGGCTTTCTTTGTTCCGGACGAAGGGGTCAAGAAACAGCTCATGGCAAAGGGCGTGCCCGAGGCCAAATTAAAAGTTGTCGGCGATCTGATGGTCGACTCGGTCCCCGCATCTGTTGGGGGGGAGGCGGCGGCAAAGAACTGGAAGCTTGACCTTTCAAAGCCGGTAATATCAATGATGCCGGGCAGCAGGCCTTTTCAAACGGACTACATGCTGCCGTTCTTCCTTGAAACGGCCAGGATGGTCCAAAAGGTCATCCCCGATGTCCAGATATTAATGATATTATCGCCTTACATAACCGAGGAGGAGATAAAGAAGTCGCTCAAGGGAAGCGGCATCATCTACTCGCAGGGAGAGACAAAGTTCATCCAGGCAAAGAACGGGGGAAGGGCGCAGATAGTGAACAATTTAAGGCTCGAGGCGCTGTCGGTCTCAAACCTTGTGCTCACCGTCCCCGGCACCAACACGGCTCAGACGGCGGTGCTGGGCGTTCCCATGATAGTGGTCTTCCCGCTCGATAGGCCGGAAGGGATCCCGCTTGAGGGGATCGCCGATTGGTTTTGCAGGATACCGTTTTTCGGAATGCTCATAAAAAGGACAATTGTGAACGTGAAGAGCTTAACGACAAGATTTTTCGCGCTCCCGAACATCAAGCAGAACAGGGAGATAGTCCCAGAGTTCCACGGCAGGGTCTCCACAAAGGAGGTCGCGTCAAAGGCCATCCACTGCTTAAGGGATGAAGAATGGAGAAAGGAAGTCTCAAGGGAGCTTAAGGAAGCCATGGGCGGGGGAGGGGCGGCTTCCCGGATCACCGACGAAATAATCAGAACAATGGAGAGCAAATAATGGACATGTATTTCAGGTTCCTCAAGTATTTAAAGCCCTACTTCATCCAGCTTGTCGGCGTTGTTATCTGCTTGATAATGGTGTCGCTTGGCAACGTTGTGGTGATCCCCCTGGTCGGCAAACTTACCGAGGCCATCGGCGCCAAGAATTTTACTCTTCTCAATCTCGTGATACTGGCTGCGGTCCTGGCCTACTTCATCAAGGGGATCTTCATGTACGGCCAGGTATACCTCTCGGCGTTCGTGGGCCAGGGGATAGTGCGAGACGTGAGGTCGGAGATGTTCAGGCACATGCAGACCCTGTCGCTTGATTTTTTCAACAAGTGGAGGACGGGGGACCTGATGTCAAGAGTGTTAAGCGATATCGGGCAGATGCAGGAGGCCACGGTCTCAAGCGCCACCGAGATAATACCAAGCCTCATCACCCTTTTAAGCGTGATCGGGTACCTTGTTTTCCTTAACTGGAAGCTTACCCTTTTATCCATGGTAATGCTTCCGGTGCTCTTTTACACCATGAGCAAGATCGGCAGGGAGATGAGAAGGATCTCAAAGAAACAGCGGATCAAATCCGCGGACATCGCCTCGATCCTGCAGGAGAACATAACGGGAGTGCGCGTGGTTAAATCCTTCACAATGGAGGAGAAAGAGACGGAAAAGTTCGTCAGGGAATCGGATGCGAGCTTCTGGATAGCGATGAGGGAAGCGGCGATACATGCCACATCCACCCCCATCCTTACCTTCATCCAGTCGCTGGCGATCCTGGGAGTGGTCTGGTACGGGGCTTTCCAGGTGGTATCGGGCGCGCTTGCCGCCAGCAGTCTTATCGCCTTCTTCACCGGCATTGCGCTTCTTGCCGACCCCGTCTCAAAGTTGAGCAAGATGAACATCACCATACAGAGGGCGCTCTCCTCGGCGGAGAGGATATTTGAGATCTCGGATATAAAGCCCACGGTGAAAGAAAAACCCGGGGCGGTGGTACTTTCGAAGGTCTCGGGTGCCGTGGAGTTCAAGGAAGTCTCCTTCGCTTACGAAAGGACCGATAATAACGCGCTGGAGGGAATAAGCGTTAAAATTAAGCCGGGCGAGATAATCGCGCTGGTGGGGCCGAGCGGGGCGGGGAAATCCACGTTCATAAACCTGATAGCGAGATTTTATGACGCCACAAAAGGCAGCATCCTCGTCGACGGTGTTGATATCAGGGACGTTCAACTCTATTCTTTGCGAAGCCAGATGGGGATGGTCCCCCAGGAGACGATGCTCTTCCTTGGGACGATAATGGAGAACATAGCCTACGGCAAACCCAATGCTTCGAAAGAAGAGATCCTTTCTGCCGCCAAGGCCGCCAATGCCCACGAGTTCATTGTTTCCATGCCGCACGGCTACGATACCTTTGTGGGGGAGAGGGGGGTCCGATTATCGGGAGGGCAGAAGCAGAGGGTGGCGATCGCCAGGGCGCTCTTGAGGGATCCAAGGATACTTATACTTGATGAAGCGACTTCTTCCCTTGACACGGAATCCGAGCGCCTTGTCCAGGACGCCCTGGAAAAACTCATGAAGGGCAGGACGACTTTTGTCATCGCCCACAGGCTTTCCACGGTGCAGATAGCCAACAGGGTACTTGTTTTTAAGGAAGGCAGGATCGTTGAACAGGGGACCCACAAAGAGCTCATGGAAGAGGGCGGGCTTTACAAAAAGCTCTATGAGATGCAGTTCAGGAATAAACCAGCATAAAAAGCTTAAACGGGGACGGGATGGAACAGGAACCCGCAGGCTTTTTAATGTTCCTTTCGGCCTTTTGGGAGATGGAGAGGGAATAAAGTATGGCGCTTACTGCGTTCGTTATGTTAGCCGTAGCTTTTCTCATCGCGATATTATTTGCGTTCCAAAACCTGCCGGCCATCCCGGTGCTCGAATATCACCACGTGAACCCCGAGTACAAGTCGGTGATAACCGTCTCGCCCGAGCTCTTTGAGGGGCAGCTCTTACTCTTAAAGAAGATGGGCTACGAAGCTATTACGCTCAGGGACTTCGAGGAGAGGCTTTATGAGAAAAGAAGCGTTCCCTCAAGGAGCGTTGTCATAACGTTCGATGACGGGTTCTATGATAATTATAAGTTCGCGTTACCCATCTTAAAGAAGCACGGCTTCAAGGCGACGATATTCTTGAGCACGGACTTTATAAGGTCCGCGAAAGAAAACCCGGCTCCCAGGGTCATTGAAGATGACTTTAAGGCTGCGATGCTCAAGAAAAATTATTCGGGCTTTTTGAGATGGGAGGATATTGCCGAGATGGCAGGGAGCGGCCTTATAGATCTTGAGCCGCACACCAGATATCACAGGCACCGGTTCGCAAGCGAGAGGCCGGTCTCGAAGATCATAGACCCCCTCAAGCTTAATCATAAGGACATTTCGTCGTTTGATGAAGAGGTCAAAAGGGGCGGCATGATATTTGAGCACGGCCCGAGCCTCACAACAAGGGCGTACGACCCGAAGAGCGGGCAAATGGAAACAAAAGAGGCCTACAAAAAAAGGATATTGCAGGAGATCGGGGACTCAAAGGAGATCATCGAGGAGAAATTAAAGAAACAATGCAGATATCTAGCCTGGCCGTGGGGGATGTTCAACAGGGAAACGATGGCGGCGGCAAGGCGGCTCGGCTTTTCGCTCTGCCTTACCACATTCTGCGGGAGCAATCATTTCTTTACGCCGCGGTATAAGATAAAGCGCTTTGCCCCGACCGCCAATTTGGACCGCTTCCCGGGCCAGATGCTTCGCAATTCATATTTTCTGTCCTCCCTTTGCGTTGACGATAAACTGTACGATATCTTTTGCAGGCGTTTCGTCCGAAGAAAGTTAAAGGAAGCGGCCATTGATGGATAAGATAGCGATATTTCTCGGGAATTACCTCAACATAAGCGAAACGTTCATTTATCAGAGGATAATCAACTTCAGGAGTTTCAAGCCGATCGTGCTCTGCTATAAAGTTCGCAACCTTGATGCGTTCCCATTCGACCCCATCTATAGCTTTGCGGACGGCTTGCGGAAAACAGGAGGGTTTAAAAGGTTCCTTTTCGCCAACTTGGGGTTCTCCCCAAGCTTTGAGAAAGTATTAAGAACGAACGAAGTGAGGCTCATCCAGGTGCATTTTGCCCCGAGGGCCATGGAGATGGAATGGCTTTCAAGAAAGCTCGGCATCCCGCAGGTCAATTTTTTCCACGGGACGGACCTCGATGCCTTTATAGTGAACGGGAAAGCGTCGAAGAGATTGACCGACCTAATATCTTCGACAGCGCTTTCTGTGGTCAACTCAAGGTATATGAAGCAGCTGCTTGTGAGCGCCGGCTGCGACCCGAAAAAGATAGAGATAAATTACGCCGGTATTGACCTTGAGAAATTCGCGTTCAAACCAAGGCCTTCCAGGAAGGAAGGGGATCCGGTGAGGATACTGATGTGCGGAAGGCTTGTCTGGAAAAAAGGGCTTGAATTCGGCATCAGGGCTTTTGCAGCGGTTCTTAGGGAACATCCGTATTTGAGCATGGAGATCATTGGTGAAGGAGATAAGCAAAAAGAACTTGAGGACCTTGTCGCGCGCCTGGGCATTTCCCATCTCGTGAGATTTCTCGGCGCCCTGCCTTCCGACGGCGTCCTGGAAAAGATGCGAAGCTCTGACATCCTCCTTTTTCCGAGCTTAAGCGAGGGAGCGCCCAATGTGCCCAAGGAGGCGCTGGCGGCGGGGCTTCCGGTCATTGCCACCAACGTCTGCGGGACCCCCGAAATAATAGATGACGGGCAGAACGGTTTTCTCGTTCCTCCGTCCGATGCATCAGCGCTTGAGAGCAAGTTGCGCTATTTCCTGGAACATGTGGAGATCTGGCCAAAGATAGCTCTTGAAGGAAGGAAGAAGGCCGAGACGAGATTTGATGTCAAAAAACAGATGGCAGAGCTCGAATCGTTTTATAAGCGCATCATTTACGGGGGCAGGAGTAAGGTGGAGAAAGCGGCGGTAATTTGCTCTTCAACGGCGAGGGTGCTTCATCCGCAGCAGGGGGCCACCCAGATAAATGCGTTCGAAGCCACAAGGCGCTACAAAAGATATGAGCCGCACCTCTTCAGCTGCGCCTTTGCCGGAAGGCCTTTGGAAGAGACCGTTGACGGAGTCAACATCCACAGGATTTGGTCCGCGCCGATGGAGAGGGCGATATTTTCCATAACGCACTTTAAAGGACCCGATTTCATCTACGTAAAAAAAGTCGCGGACCGAATGAAAAAGCTCGGCATAAAGATAGCGCATGTCCGCAACCGGCCGCTTTATGTCCCTTATCTCAGAAAATTACTCGGCAAGGATGTAAAGATCATTCTTCACGAACACAACCAAAATATCGCGGATACTCTTTCTCGCAGGCAGGCGCTTGAAGTGCTTAACGCCGTTGATGCCTATGTGGGGGTCAGCAAGTTCACGATGGATTATGAGATAACCGGCCGCTACCCTGAGTTTGCTTCAAAAAGTCATTACATTTTGAACGGTGTGGATACCCAAAAATTCAGGCCGATATGGGAAAGGCCCAAGGAAAGAGATCTGCTCAGGCAAAAGTACGGGCTCACGGATTCCAAGGTCGTGCTTTTTGTGGGCGCGATAAGAGAGAGAAAAGGGATACACTTTCTTGTACGGGCGATGAAAGAAGTAATAAAAAAGCATCCCAAAGCAAAACTCGTCATTGCCGGCGGCTCCGCCAAAAACATCGAGCCCAAAGACCATTTCGCGCAGACGGTAAAAAATGAGGCGCAGGCTTTGGGCGGCAACGTTGTTGATCTGGGGTTTGTCTCTTCTGAAAATATTTCAGACACTTATTTGCTTGCGGACATCTTTGCCGGGCCCTCCACGTGGGACGAGCCATTCGGGCTCGTCTTTGCCGAGGCCTCCGCTTCCGGCCTTCCCGTTATCGCTTCAAGGCGCGGGGGGATCCCCGAAGTGATTTTGGGGGGGAAGACGGGACTGCTTGTGGATGACCCGGCCGATATCAATGATCTTTCAAAAAAAATAAATTATCTTCTTGAGAGGCCCGAGGTCATGAGGCAATTTGGGGAGAACGGAAGAAAACTGATGGCAGATAAATTTTCCTGGGAGGGGGTGGCGGGGGAGATTGAGGACTTGTATGATTCGTTATTGGCCGTTAAATTGTGAACAGCGCATTTTGCCCGTGCCGGCCTACGACTCTACAGATCTGGTCTTTATTTCGAGTTTGGCCTTTTAAGATCGGTGCCATCGCGAAAATTACATGGCAGGTGTTATAATTGCCCACAATGGTCAAAAGCGTCAGCATCGTAATACTTAATTTTAACGGGGCGGAAATTCTTCCTGTCTGTCTTCCTTCCATCATTGTTGCCGCGCAAAAGGCGCCTGTCCCCTGCAACGTTATCGTTCTTGACAACAAAAGCGCGGACAGCAGCGTTGAACTTGTCCGGAGGGATTTCCCTCAGGTAAAGATAGAGATCGCCGAGAAAAATAACTTCCTCTTTTCTTATAACGACCTCATCCCAAGGATCGAAAGCGATATCATCATCCTCCTCAACAACGACGTAAGGGTCGATGAGAACTTTGTGGGGCCGCTGCTGGAACACTTTAATGAACGAAATGTGTTTGCCGTTGTCCCCATGGAGATGCCATTTGGTGCCGGGGATCCGACCGACCCCTATGGCTTTGGCTCCGTAAGTTTTGGGGCATTTAAGATAAAGGGGGCCCGCATTGCCGGTACCAAAAAAGCGAAATTCTCCCTTTACGGGTCCAACTGCGCGTTTGACAGGGAAAAATTCCTGAAGCTTCAGGGTTTTGACGACCTTTTTTATCCGTTCAGCTGGGAGGATGCTGACCTCTGCTACAGGGCCTGGAAGAGGGGGTGGGCCACGGTTTTTGAACCGGCAAGCAAGATCTATCACAAAGAAGATTTCAGCCTCGACCGAGGTGAAGTGAGGGGCAGAAGGATCATCACAAGAAGGAACTCGATCCTATTTGTCTGGAAAAACATTACCGACCCTCTGATGATATTAAACCACGTAATTTTGCAATTGCCCCGGCTCTTATATTCGCTTATCTGCGACCGCGCTTATATCCCCGCGTTCTTTCAGGCGCTCACCATTTTGCCGAAAGCCCTTGACAGAAGGCGCCGCGAGATCTTAAAGGGAAAGATCTCTGATGCAAAGATAAGCGAAATCCTATCCTCCGGAGAGGTGGCTCTTGAAAAACTGAAAGTTCGACCGAGGGTCGGGATAATAAGCCTCTGGTATGAAAGGGGCGTGTCATATCAGTCAAGGTTCCTCGCCAAGATCCTCTCCGGCGAAAATGACGTGATGGTCCTTGCCCATGATAGGTTGTCCGGCGATGATGAGAAGGGGATCTACAAAAAACTTACTTTTTCCAGGAACGATTCACCCGCGAGGGTCATCAACTGGATAAAGAAAGAGCGTCCCGCGATGATCTTTTCGCCGGGAAGGAGCGAAAGGGATGAGGTCCTTGACTGGTGCAACAGAAACGATGTTCCTGATGTCACCGTAGTGAACTACGAGGAGATAAAGGAAAAGACGCTCGAAAATCTCAAGAAACATGCCAGGGTTATCTGCCCGGTCAAATGCACTTTTGACCTGCTTTCTAAATACGGGTTGAATAACATCCAATTGATCCGCTGGGCGGTTGACACCTCGGTTTACTCTCCAAGGTTGGCAGAGATCAAGAAACCCTTCCGATTCATTCACAATGCCGGTTGGGGAGGGACAGCCTTCCGCAAGAATACCGAAGCGGTCGTCAAGGCGTTTGACATCGCTTCAAAGAAGAACAAGGACATTGATCTTGTGCTTAAAACACAGCTTCCGCTCAGGGAGTATCCAAAGGCCGTCATGGCAACTGCTTTAGGCAATCCCCGGATCATCGTTAACGAAAAGAACCTGTCCCTTAGCGATGTGGTGGAACTTTATCGCTCCTGCCATGTGTCGCTTCTCCCGAGTATGTGGGAGGGGATCGGATTGCCATTTCTTGAATCACTTTCTATCGGACTTCCCGTCATCACGGTGGATGCGCCTCCCATGAACGAGTGGATAAAGAACGATTATAATGGGCATTGCTGCAAAGTTTTGGAGTGGCGGCCTCGCAAGGGCGGCCCCGTGGTCGAGGCCGTCGTCGTTGATGTCGAGGACTTCGCCAAGCAAATACTCAGATTTTCGGATCCTGAGGTCATTAAGGGGATGAGGGGTAATTGCATCGAGGCGGCGAGGGGATATGAGGAGAATTTTGTGAAAGAGATAAATAAATTCACCAGGTCATTGATAGAGGGTTGATATGATACGAGCCGGTTCAGGGATGAGTAAAAATTGAGATACGAAAAAAACACTGAATATTATGCAATGAGCTTGGCGCAAAAAACACCTTCCTTGCTGTTGAGAAAAGCCGGATGAAATGATGGAAAATAATAAATTTATCAAGAGCAACAAAGCGGAGAAGCTCCTGACATACGGGAGCATTATCCTCAAAGCTTTGTACAGACATTGCAGGAATATAATTTTGTTTAATGTTCTTCGCAGGCAGGATATCACCCCGTATATGTCTTTTGAGGAAACCGTGATCATCGAGGAGATATTAGGAAAATTCAAGCCCAAAAAGTGCCTAGAATGGGGGACGGGCTACAGCACGTTGCTTTTTCCTGGATATGCAGGAGAAAACGCAAATTGGTTAAGCGTTGAGCACGATGAAGAATGGGCAAGCAGAATAAAAAAGATGAATAAGAACGCCAATGCGATCATATCATATGCTGCGCCGAATAATCCTTCCTGGACCGACCCGGACCATGACGGCGCATTTTGCGACCTGAAAGATTATATAGAATTCCCGGGATCGTACGGCCCCTTCGATTTTATTCTAGTGGACGGAAGGGCAAGAAAAGATTGCCTGATCAAAGCTCGCGATATAATTAATGACAATGGCATAGTGGTCCTTCATGACGCCGACAGAAAATATTATCAGCAGCCACTTGAATTGTACAAATATAAGTTCTCCTTTTCAGACTATACTGGGGGATGGATAAAATTATGGGTGGGGAGTAAAGGAATAAATATAAACGAATACATTGATGTTTACGGTCAAGTGGAACTATTACAACTTCTGAAAGCCTTGTCAAAAAATAGAACCGTGGACTTGGCCAAGGTCTTGAATGAATATTTTTACAGCAAAATCGACCCCCCTCAAAAACCTGAGATATTCGGCAAATATGAAACAACTTCCGTTCGGGAACAGAGGAGGCAAAAACAATGAATGAAATATCCGTGCCTACGGTAAGCGTGATACTCCCGACCCATAACCGGGCCGCTCTTTTAAAGAGGTCGATCAAAAGCATTTTGAACCAAACCTATAAGGACTTCGAGCTTATAGTGATAGACGATGCTTCAACGGACGATACCGAAGACGTCGTAAGAAACTTTGGCGACAAAAGGATCAGGTACATCAAACAGCGGGTCAACATGGGCGCTCAGGTGGCAAGGAACGCCGGCATCACGGCATCAAAAGGAAAGTACATCGCCTTTCAGGACGATGACGACGAATGGCTCCCGGCGAAGCTCGAAAAACATATGAAGGTCTTCGAAGAGACGTCTCCTGAGGCGGACATTAGTTTCTCCGACGTACTCTGGTTCGGGAAAGGCAGCTCAGAGTTGAGGCACTTCCCTGATATAACTCCCGCCGACGGAATAATCTATAAAAAGGCGCTCGATAATATATTCAGGGACCTTTCCCTGCTGGCCATCGTGGTGAGAAAGAAGGTCTTTGATGCCGCGGGGGGATTTGACGAGCGCCTTCCGCGCTGGCAAGATTATGAGTTTTTGCTGAGGGCCTCTAAGTACGCTCTTTTCTATCACATGGATGAGCCGACGATCAAATGTTATCAAACCCCGGGTTCCATATCATCGAATAGGGATAATCTCATCATTGCCAGGAAGATAATCGTCGAGAAATATTACGATGATTATATTCGCTTCGGCAAACGCGCCGCGCTTGCTGACCACCTCTACAGGGGCATCGGGCACCCATTATGCCAAAAAGGGGAGATGAAAGAAGGCCGCAGATATATACTCCAGGCGGTGAAGGTTTGTCCCTGGTTCGTAAAGGCGATCACCGCGTTGCCCGTGATGTTCTTTAATGCAGATATTTACAACAGGTTCCATAAGTTTTAATTATCTTGATATAGCGATCGGGCGGGAAGAACAGGGAAATCGGGTTAAAAAAACATGTTCTTAAAACTTTTCAAGAAGATCTTCATAAAAGAGCGGTCAGCCCCGCGGGATGGGAACGGGCTGGGCATTGTCACGAACTGGTATAACCGGGGCGTTACCCTTCTATCAAAGTTCCTGTCGAAGGCCCTGGGGCAAAAATATCGCGTTTTGATATTCGCGCATGAGGAATATGTTAAGGACAACAGCGATTGGGGGCAAAAAGACCTGGTTTTTAATAGGTCCGCGAACCCCAAAAAAATGATCGACTGGATAAAAAAACGGGGGCTGTCGGCGGTTTTCTTCCCGGACAGGCTTGAGGATCCGCGGGTCTTGAAATATTGCAGGGAGGCCGGCGTGAAAACCGTGATGATAATGACTTATGAGACCGTTGACAAGGATGATATCGCGCATTACGGGCTATACGATACGCTTTTATGCCCGGTGAAATGCACATACGATCTGCTCAAAAGCCTCGGTGTTGGCAACATTCGCTTCGTTCGCTGGGCGGTGGAGACCTCGTTATTCTCCCCGCCAAAAGAAGGGGGCATTGCCGCCCCAATAAGGTTCATTCATAATGCGGGGTGGGGCGGGGTGCGGTTCCGCAAGAACACCGGGGCGGCGGTCAAGGCGTTTCATCTCGCATCCAGGCAGAATAGGGGCATTAGATTGGTGCTGAAGACCCAAAAGCCGCTCAAAGAATATTCCGCGGATGTGAGAGATATCGCTGCAAAGAACGATCAAATAATCGTGAACGAAAAAAACCTTCCGCTCAGCGATTTGATCGATCTCTATCGGTCCTGTCATGTGTCGCTTCTACCGAGCAAGTGGGAGGGGATCGGATTGCCGTTCCTTGAATCGCTTTCTATCGGACTTCCCGTGATCACGGTGGATGCGCCCCCAATGAACGAGTGGGTGAAGAACGGGTATAACGGGCACTGCTGCCGTGTGGCGGCGTGGGGTGAGGGGCGCAGAGAAGATTTCCTTGTCAAGGGCGCCCTTGTGGATATCGATGACTATGCCGAACAAATACTCAAGTTCTCAAAACCGGACGTGATTGAGGCGATGAGGGGTAATTGCATCGCGGCGGCGAGGGGATTTGAGGAGAATTTCATGATCGAGATAGATAAATTCACCAGGTCATTGATAGAAAGCTGATATGAGAAGGGCCGGTTCAGGGATAACTAAAAATGATTCATGTTGAGGCGCAAAAAAGATGAGGATAACATTTATTTTACCCCATTTTAAGATGAGTGGCGGCAACAGGGTAGTTTACGAATACAGCAATAAACTGATAAGTATGGGGCACAAAGTTCAGATCGTTACGGGCAGCAGGCAATCGTTCCTGTTCCCGAGAACGAAGTACGGAAAGATCATATCGGATCTTATTGGCTTTTTTGGCCAAAAGGTGAATCCTTCGTATTTTGCCAGACCGATCGATTATTTGGAAGTTAAAGCGAGAACCCTGTGTGTGCCGGACCTGTCCGAAAGTTACATTCCCGATTCCGATGTGGTCATCGCGACCGCCTGGGAGACCGCGGAATGGGTCAACAGTTACGGGAAGAAAAAAGGGAAAAAGTTCTACCTGGTCCAGCAGTATGAGATCCTCTACGGTCCGGAGGAAAGGGTTAACGCCACGTACAAGATGAAACTGAAAAAAATCGTGATCGCCACATGGCTGAAGGACCTGCTTAAGGATAAATTCAACGAGTTTAGTTTCGGCCCCATCACTAACGGAGTAGATCTGGGATTGTTCTATAATAAGAACAAGAAATTTAACGCTCCAAGACGCGTCGGCATGCTTTACCACACTTTCACATGGAAAGGCGTGGCCGATGGAATAAAGGCCTTTGAAATGGCCAAGACCAAGCATCCGGGCATCGAACTGGTTATGTTCAGCACAAGGGAAAAAGGCGCGGACGTACCAGGTTACGTGAAATTTTATCACAATCCTCCCCAGGAGAAATTAAGGGAGCTTTATTGTTCGTTCGATATATTCCTGGCTCCCAGCCTAAGCGAGGGCTGCCAGCTCCCTCCTATGGAGGCAATGGCCTGCAAATGCGCTGTCGTGGCGACCAATGTCGGCGGGATCCCTGATTATTCCATCCCGGGAGAGACGGCTCTCGTCTCTCCGCCGCATGACCCTGAAAGCCTGGGAAGGAATTTAATAAGACTGTTGGAGGATGGCGGGCTGTTGGAACGCATCTCGATTGCCGGATATGAAAAGATCCGGAATTTCACCTGGGATAAGGCGGCTCATGAGTTCAATAAGATCATCACGGAAAACTGATAAAAACACGATTGAAAAGGTTTATACCGCGCGACCTCTTCTGTTTGCGCCATATGGAACAAAAAGAATTCTCGCCGAGGATGTTTATTAGGTTGTTCTCTTTGGCGATCCGATGGAGTTTTTTAATATCCACATCCTGATGCATGTGACGGCGGTCGGAATAGCCGCTGAGATCCACGAGCAAGACCAAAAGCCCCCCCTCATTTAAATGGAGCGTCAATTCATTGACCGTATGATACGGATCAATCACGTGTTCAAGAACTGCATCGGTGAAAATGATATCATAATCGCTGCTCAATTTTAGGGGCT
>Ga0315282_10004825_pt1 | contig 23289 bp, 23 predicted proteins | sample YL17G07_20_MG_FD_203693 | JGI IMG/M metagenome (GOLD analysis project Ga0315282, IMG submission 203693) | Sediment microbial communities from Yellowstone Lake, YNP, Wyoming, USA - YL17G07_20 | ecosystem: Environmental > Aquatic > Freshwater > Lake > Sediment | place: USA: Wyoming | collected... | reverse complement strand
GTCAGGGCAGATCGCACCCATCCCGTGAGCGTGCCCTGTTCCTCCAGGCTCAAGTCCATCGATATAGCTCTTCTTGCCATGCCCAGAAGATACATAATCATAGTCTCTAATGCAAGTAGGCACTAGTTGCTGGCGGGGTTTCGTAATTGGAAAAGCAAGATACCCAACCTACAAATCGTCGGCATGCGTTAGCAACCCCTCCAGCAGGTGCACCGGATGACGAACCGCAAGAAGGTAATTCCGCCTGACTTCGCTCTGCAGACATATCTGGTCCGCGACGAACGTTTCCAGCGCCCGTGCTTCAAGCAATTCCGCAATGGTTGGCGTGCCCTTGTGCCTCTCCCTTCCCGCTCGCTCCTGCGTGCGATGCCACATATAGTACACATCGTCGATTAGCGTCACAACCGTGTCCGGTTTGAGCTTCTTGATGCGATCAATTGAGACGACACTTCGGCATCCGTACAGGTGACGAGCATACACGGTGTGCAAGGCGACAACGAGATCTCTCGAAAAGGATGCGAAGTCCTGGAGAAGATGCTCCCAAGCCGAATCCCATTTCTCTTTCTGTCGGAAAGGCTCCTCCTCGAGAAATCGGAAGAACTTGTCGCCATATTCGGGAACAAGGTACTCTTTTTCGAAAAGGACGAAGTGCGGGGCGGCGGTCCCCATAGCGAGTTCGAGTCGTTCTTTTACGTACTCTTTGTCAACACCCGTTGGCCCTAAGAGAAGAGTCTTCATTCGAGCTTCTCCGGCGAAGAACACTCTTCGATAGCAACCCCAATGGCCGGTGCAAGCTATACGATTTGGGTACCCACGAGTCAAGGTCGCCAGTATAAACTGGCTCTGCGACTTTGAGGTACATTCTGCGGGTGGAAACGGAAGGAACGCTTGGAGGCGGCGGGTACCGCTCCGTACTATACTCCTTGCCTGAATACTGATGCTGAATTGTGTGGAGATTTCGGTTAGAAGAGAACGCTCCAAAGCGAAGTGCATGCACAAGGCACCGCATATCCATGGCCCCTTCCCCCGACCCCCACGACGGTATTCTCCTCGGCAACCACGTGCTCGGCGTCCGACTGTGGGGTCCGCCTTCCGCACCGACGCTCACCATCGGCGCATCGGACATCTGGGACCGGCGCTGGTTCAGAGACCGGGACGCCTGACTGGGATCACTCGATCCAGGCGCGATCGCCCGGCTTGCCCATGTACGGGTCGATCCACTTGAAGGTCTTCGATTCCTGAACCAGGACGGCAGTATCCCGGTACTCCTCGAGCATCGCCTCCAATTCCGCGAGATGCTCTTCCTCTTCGACCTTGATCTTCCCGACGAGCCACCGGAAGCCCGGATCGTCGAACTTCTCCAGTCCCATCTCGTAGTACTGGATCACCTGCTTCTCCGTATCGTAGTGCTGCTCGACGAGGTCGAACGCCGTCATGTCCGGGCGCTGCTCGTGGGCGACGGTGAACTTCGGTTCTCCGCCGAGGTCAGTGATCTTGGCGGAGAGGGCGTGCGCGTGGCGACGCTCTTCCGCGCCGAACTCCCGGAGGCGGTTCGCAAGGCCCGTATCCTCGGTCGCGTTCACGTAGCGTTCGTAGTCGAGGATGTTCTGATACTCCATCCGCAGTGCCTCGTTGAGATAGCGGATCATCTCGAACGTGCCCTCGTGCGCTTGCAGGATCGCCGTGAACGACTTTCGCAGCCTCCGGACTTCCGCGGCGATCTGCTTGAGGGTAGCCATAAGCTCTTCGTTCTCGATGCCTTCCCGTTCGGCAAGGTCCCGGCTTTGCCTGAGCGCACGCAGCGCGGAGCCGATCTTCCTATCGAGGACGTGAAGGGAGTTCGTGAAGTTCATTGTCGTCTCCTGTGCGGGCGGCCCACCGCACTGCGGCTGAGTGTCAGGCCGCGGCTATTTGCTGGAAGGTGCTCCGCGCGAGATGTTACCGTGGTAGACGCATTCGTGCCGGAGATAGCATCCCTCGCACTTCGGTTCTTTGGGACGGCAAGTCAGCTGCCCCATCAGGTGCAGAGGCCGGTCTAGCAGCCATGGATCGGCGGGGTGCATCGCTCCTGTGAGCTCGACGACTTTCCCTGCGTCGTTCATCGCATCAAAAGGCTTTCCCCGAAAGACGCGTCCCAGCACGCGACATACGTGGGTATCAACCTTTACGTCGTTCCTTCCCGATACCTGTCCTGTGTCCTTCAGAGCGCCGACAATCATCTTGGAGATCTGTGACCCCGCTCTCAAGTCGCCAAGACGATCCAGCACAGCATCAACAGATTGCCCCTGCCAGATTCTCCGGGCATCACCGCCGTACCATTGGTTGATCCTACGTCCTATCGTCCAGACACGCTCATGTCCTTTGTGCAGCCAGTGAAGCCCGTACTCGCCCTTCTTCAACTTCCAGTCTTCAAATGGTACACTCGCAACTGCGGCCCACAGGTTGTCAGGGTCGCAGAGAATCTCTTCTGAGAACCTCCGCGCGTTACTCCAAGCCACCTCCGCGCTGATTTGCCACTGGAGAATGGCCCCAAGGAAGAACTTGTTCGCGTCCTTCATCGTCGGGGCTTTCCCAGGAACCAGCCATTCCCACGAATTATCGTCCCCGCGGTTCTCCAGAAGTAGCCGCGCAACTTCCTTAGCCTTGCCCATCGTTGGAGACCTCCTCTCGGTCAATACACGTACAGGCGCCCGTACGGCCGCGTTGACACGGGCACGATTTTCACAAATCGGTCGAACTCCCCAAGCGTTTCCGCGATCCCGAAGGTTGCGGCGAAGTCATCGAGGACCGGCCTGAGGAACTCCCGATCGCTGGAGTCGAGCGGAAACCGCTTCACCTCCCTGCCCATCTGATGGTCCGACAGCTCCCCTCGAATGTACATCACCCCGCCGTGCATTCCCGTGGCGCAGTAGCTCCCCACGACGGGCTTCGTCGCCGACTGGCCCATGCCGAGGAGCACCTGACAACCACCCGCCATGTATTCGCCGAAGAAGTTCCCGGCGCACCCGCCAATGGTGATAAGCGGCTGCTTGTCGTGGTAGCCTTTCATGTGGATCCCGACGCGATAGCCCACGTCCCCGCCGATCAGGATCCGCCCGCCGCGCATCGCGTAGCCGACCACGTCGCCCGCCATACCATGCACTTCGATGCGGCCTTCGTTCATCGTGTTGCCGACGCCGTCCTGCGCGTTCCCATGGACGATGACGGTCGGCCCCTCCATGAACGCGCCGAGGTCCTGCCCCGGCACACCGTGGATCTGGATTGTCACGCCGGGCGCGTGGATGCCGGTGGCGATGTACCGATGACCGAGCACGTCGGTGAGCGTCACGTCGGTCGCCCCGGCTCGAATCGCTGCGCGGAGTCTGGTGTTCAGGTCCCGGTAGGCGACGCCCTTCGCGGAAATGGCGACCGGAGCGACAGCGGTCATCGGGAGCGACTCAACCGACATGTGATGCCCCTCCCGCCAAGTGCGAGTTCGCAGAACTCGCCAACGCGGGCGAGTCATCGCCCGCGCGGAGCCGCGCGATCACCGGTTGCCCGGCGACGGGATAGGAGATGTGATCCACGTCCGGGCTGATTACCCGGATCGCCGCCTCTTCACTTGCCATGTAGACCGTATCTCCCCGCTCGGCGACGACGAGCGGACGCAATTTGAGCCGGTCGTTGAGGCCGATGAGGCCGCCGTTGTAGCCGAAGAGGAACGCAAACGGCCCGTTCAGCGCCGCCGAGGCGTAGATCTGCCTGAGAAGGCGCGCTTCCTGCGCGCCTTCCCGGTCAATGTCCGCCCAGAACGGCGGGGCGAGCACCGTCGCCACCTGCTCGAACGTGAGGCCATGCCGTCGCACCAAGAGGTCGAAGAGATACGCGACGACTTCCGTGTCGGTCATGAGCGTGCAGATGTACCCGAAGCTCTCCAGGTAGCGGCGGTTGATCCCGTACGAGCTAATCTCCCCGTTGTGGACGATGGACCAGTCGAGGATCGTAAACGGGTGCGCGCCTCCCCACCAGCCGGGGGTGTTCGTAGGAAACCGGTTGTGCGCGGTCCAGAGGTAGCCTTCGTACTCGTCGAGGCGGAAGAACTCGGCAAGGTCTTCCGCGTACCCCACCCCCTTGAACGCGCCCATGTTGCGGCCACTCGACACGACGAACGCCCCGTCGATCTTCACGTTGACGTGCATGACGACGCGCACCATGTAGTCGTCGTGGTCTTCTTCCGCGGATTCGGGCACCTGGACGAAATAGCGGCGGAACTCAGGATGCTCCTTGATCTTGCCGCCGGGACGAATGGGAATCGGTTCGGCCTGAACGAGCGTGAGCTTCGTCCTGATGAGGCTCTCCGTCTCAGCGACGGCGTTCTCATCGTCGTACATAAGGTGGAGCGCGTAGGCGTCCGGGTAGTCGGGGTAGATGCCGTACGCCGCGAATCCACCTCCGAGGCCGTTGCCCCGGTCGTGCATGTTCGCGACCGCCTCGACGATCGACCGTGCGCCCACGCGCCTGCCGTCGCGGTTCATGAAGCCAATGAGACCGCAGGAAGAGATGTCCTTCTCCTGGTGTGGGCGGCGGACAAATGATTTCTGACCGAGCATGGTCTGTCCTGTTTCTATCTCACGCAAAGGCGCAAACGCGCAAAGATGATGATTCAGTTTCGAGCAACCACCTTGACTGCCGTGCTTTCCGACTGCGCGTCTTTCCTTGTCATGAAGGAAAGCATCCTTGCGAAAGTGTACGCTCCCACCATGACACCGATGTCTGGGATCATGTCCTACCCCTCCCTAGGCTTCGTCCTGTAAGTCAGACATTACGCCAGCAATTACCGATGGGTACACGTCGTTCGCGTCCGTAGGTAGGGGCGACTGGCCAGTCGCCCTTACGCGGGAAATGCGTGCTGGATCGGCGCAGCGCGCTACGCCCCTGCACAGTTTGCCGGCCGTTGGTAGAACGAATGCCCCATGATGAGGAACAGGTCACACCCGGGTCCAAGGCCACGCGCTGAACCGTTCATTGCGGCGTCGTGAACATCTCCTTGCGTACTTCGGCGGGTAGGTGCGCAACGCCGAAATCGGGCGAGAGCAGGTGCTCCTTGAACGGCGTCACGTCAATCCTGTTCTCGATGAGATGCCGGAAGAGTCCGGCCCGGTCGATGTCTTTCACGAAGATCGCCCCGGTGATGCGCCCGTCCTTGATGATGACTTTCTTGTACACCTTCGTCGCCGGGTCGTGAACTCTGAGCACCTCGCCGTCGCGCTCGTCGTTGACGAACCCGTAGCTGATCACCTGGACCCCGCCGAGCTGGATCGCGTTGACAGAAAGGCCGCCGCGGTACGCCCGTCGCTTCCCCGCCATGTTGTATCCGGCGATCATCCCCTGGGTCGAGGCGATCGGGATGACGGGGATCGGCATCGTCATGCCGGAGATGATCTCCGGTCCCTGCGCGCAATCTCCCGCCGCGTAGACATGTTCGGCGCTCGTCTCCATCCGCTCGTTGACCACGATCCCCCGGTCAGTGGTGATTCCGGCGTCCGCCGCAAGATCGATGTTCGGTCTGACCCCGACGGCGATGACGAGTAAGTCGCACGGGATCCGCGCGCCGCTGCGCAGCTTGCAGCCGCTCGGATGACCGTCCTCGCCTGCGATGAGGTCGATGGTGTCTCCCGTGTGAAGCTCGATGCCTTCGGCGGCCAGCTCACGCGCCACGATCTCGCTCGACGGAGCGTCAAGCGCCATGGGAAGCACGGTGTCCGCCATTTCGACGACGCGCACGTTCAGCCCCACGTGCCGCAGCGCCTCCGCGCACTGAAGGCCGATGAGGCCGGCGCCCAGGACCACCGCGTCCGTTCGACCCCCGCACGCCGCCTTCAGAGCACGAGCGTCTTCAAGGGTGGTGAACGTGTGGTACTTCACGCGCTCCAGTCCGGCGATCGGGGGGACGAATGCTCGCCCGCCGGTGGCAATGAGAAGCCGGTCGTAGGCTATGTCACCATCGTCGGTTCCGATGGCGTGCGCGTCGAGGGCAATCTTCGTCACCGCGCGACCGAGCAGCGTGCCGATGCGCTTCTTCTCGTAGTAGTCCCAGTCGCGCAGGTACACCATTGGCTCCTGCACCATCCCGGCGAGCATCTCGTGAATCATCGCACGGCTGTAGACGTGTTGTCGCTCGCGGCTGACGATGAGGATCTCACTCTCCGGCTCGGTCCGTCGGATGGCTTCGGCGGCGAACACGCCGGCGAACGAATTCCCGATAATAACGTGTTTCATGGCGCATCTCGGTCTTCGAAGACCAGCGCCTTCGTCGGACACACCCACACGCACGCGGGCGTCTCCCGGTCCGGGCAGAGGTCGCAGTGGTGGTTGACCCCGTTGTTCCTGACGGCAGGTACGTTCCTCTTGGTCGGGTTGCGGGTGATGGCGCCGTAGCGGCACGCCATGATGCACATCCAGCAACCGACGCACTTGTCTTCGTGCAGGAGCACACGCCCGTCATCGGCCTTGTAAAGCGATCCGTTCTTGCACGCGAGAACGCAGTCCGGCTCCTCGCAATGGCGGCAGGTCGTGCTGATCGAGAGGTACTCCACCGTTTGTACCACGGTACGCGTGAGCGGCTTGGGTACGCCGCGTTCAGACGACTCGGCCGGGTCCGGGATATGACGGCTGTCCTCAGCGCTGAACCGCAGCCCTTCCACGTGGTAGGCCGCGAGGGGGAGCTTCGTGGCGGAGTGTTCCACGATGCAGGCCACCTCACAGAGGTGGCAGTTGATGCACCGTTCTTCGAGAGGATAGACGCGGCGCATGGTCTATAACCCCGCCTGCTGGATGCCGAGAGTGTCCAGTTCCACCTGCGTCATGCCGACCCCGCGCAGCTTCAGGCGATTCCCGCGAAGGCTTTCGATGGAGTTCAGGCCCATGAGCCCGAGCATCTCCTTGATCTCGTGGCCCCAGCCGCGCAGGAGATTGGCCAGCCGCTCCGCCGCCACTTCCGGCTGAAGACGCCGCGCCAGATCCGGACGGTTCGTCGTGATCCCCCACGAGCATTTCCCCCGGTGGCACTGCTGGCAGGCGGTGCATCCGACGGCGATCATCGCCGCCGTGCCGATGTAGAACGCGTCCGCACCGAGGGCGAGACCCTTCACGATGTCCGCCGAGCTGCGGATGCCGCCCGCAGCGATGATGGACGCCTCGTGGCGAATGCCCTCCTGCCGGAGCCGTTCGTCAACCTGCGCGAGGGCGACTTCGATGGGGATGCCGACGTGGTCGCGGATGATCGTCGGAGCCGCGCCGGTGCCGCCTCGGAATCCGTCAATGACGACGATGTCCGCCCCGGCCCGGACAATACCGCTTGCGATGGCGGCGACGTTGTGCACCGCGGCGATCTTCACGCTCACCGGCTTGGTGTACTCGGTCGCCTCCTTGATGGCGTAGATCAACAGGCGCAGGTCTTCGATGGAGTAGATGTCGTGCTGGGGCGCGGGGCTGAGCGCGTCGCTGCCCTCCGGGATCATCCGGGTCCGCGATACCTCCCGCGTCACTTTCTCGCCGGGAAGATGTCCGCCGATGCCCGGCTTTGCGCCCTGGCCGATCTTGATCTCGCACGCCGCCGAGTTGGACAGATAGTCGAGGCTCACGCCGAACCGCCCGGAGGCTACCTGTACGATGGCGTGCTCCGAGAACTGGCGCAGATCGGGGTGCAGACCGCCTTCGCCCGTGTTGAAGTACGTCCCCATCTCCCGGGCCGCCATCGCCAGACCCTTCTGGAAGTTGAGGTTGATGGCCCCGAAGGACATCGGCGCGAAGATCACGGGGGTTTCACATTGCAGATTGGGGTAGCGTTCGCCGTCGTGCGTCAGCCGGTCGGGTTTCTTACCGACGAATGTCCGCATCTCCATCGGCTCGCGGAGCGGGTCGATCGAAGGGTTGGTCACCTGCGAGGCGTCAATGACCATCCGGTCGAAGTAGGACGCATACTCCTTGTCGTTTCCGAATCCGGTGAGGCTCACCGCGCCGGTGTCGGCCTGTTTATAGACGCTGCGGATGAGCCAAGGCCGCCAATTGTCGTTCTCGCGGAAGCCGCCCCACGGGACGATCTCGATGGCGTTTGTCGGGCACATGAATTCGCACCGACGGCAGTTGACGCAGTTGGAATCCACGTTGTACACAGCATGCCGTTCCGGGTCGTAGAAGGTGCAGTCGTACGGGCATTGCCTGACACACACGAGGCACCGGATGCACCGCTCGTCGTCGCGGACGACGCGATACTCCGGGTATCCATGATGCCAGTCGCCGGGTTCGGGCCGCCTCAGACCCAGCGCGACACGGCCGTTCGGTTCCTCGAAATAGGTGCTCATCGAACCTTCCCTCGTGGGCTGAGGGGCGTTTTCAGGACGACCTCGGACGGTCGCCACAGCTCGAATACTCGGGCGCGAGCGACTGGGCCTTCAACCTTTCAACTGTGGGTAGGACCGAATCCCTCCTGTCAGGCAACGGTGCGGGACAGGAGTGTTCCGCCTACCACGGGAGAACCCGCAACATAGATGTTGAAGACCCACGAGTGGCGTTGCAACTCCGAGAAGAGCGCGGGCGCGAGATGTCCCCCCGTCCCCGGCCTGCGACGCTGGCCGAGTGACCGCGTACGAGCAGAATTCGTACCAATAGACGCGGAGCTCTTTCCATTCTCGCTAAGAATTTGCTAACTTTGAAGTTGACACTCCGTCCGTACAGGCAGGTGCGAATCCCGTGCCGACGATGCGTGACAGAGTGTCACCGCTGGTGCATCGGTGTGTCACAGGGACGCCCGCGCTGCACCCGAGTGCGGCGTCGCGCCCGGCGCGCTTGTCGAAATCGGCGGCAGAGGGCGGTCGACCGCCTGTCACAGAGGCGGATGGGAGGTGTCTCATGCTTCGATCCGGGGGGTTACCGGAGCAGACGCACCAGGCGATGAGCCCGCAGACTCGTCTCGCGGCGTTCGATCTGATCACCCGGGGGCAGGTGTACGACCTCGGCCTCGAGCTTCGTGCCGGAGCCCCGAATGCTGAGCACGACACGTGCGTGCCGTTCCGTCTGTTCACCCATCGGACTCCGGAGGACATGGCCCGCGAGACCGAGGGCGGCGGCGTAACCTTCCATATCGACGGGGTCGAGGGCACGCTCCACCAATCCACCCACATTGACGCGCTTGTGCACTGCCAGTACGAGGGCAGAATATACGGCGGCGCGGACATGACGAAAACCCGCCGCGACCGGGGATGGACGGAACACGGAGTGGAGACCATCCCGCCCATCGTAGCGCGCGGAGTGCTCTTCGACCTGCTCGCCGTGAAGGAGACGGACCGTCTGCCCGAGAGCTACGCCATCAGGCCGGACGACCTCGCGCAGTGCCTCGGCGCACATGGGATGGCCCTGCAACCGGGTGACGTGCCACTCCTCCGCACGGGAAGGGTGAACGAGTACCTCACGCCCACGTTCGCGGAAGGAGCGCCGGGGCTCAGCGTCGCCGCCGCGCGCTATCTCGCCGCTTCCGGCGTGGCCGCAGTTGCCATCGATGGGCCGAGCATCGATCCGCAGCCCGTGCCGGATGGAGAAGAGACGGCGCACGTCGCACTCCTTGTCGAGCGCAGCGTGCCGGTCATCGAGAACATCTTTCTGGAAGAGCTTGCCGAACGGCGGATCGTGGAGTGCGTGTTCGTCGCCGTTCCGCTCAAGATCACCGGCGCAAGCGGCTCGTGGATCAGGCCGATTGCGATTGTATGAAGGGGGCGCTGCGACGGTGCCACCTGAAGGAGTTCGGCGATGGTCATACGCTATGACGCCGAAGTAGATGCGCTCAGCATCACGTTCCGCGACGCGACCGTAACGACGAAGCACCTTGCCGAAGGCATCGCCGCCGACTACGACGCAGAGGGGCGGCTTGCGGGGATTGAAGTGCTCGACGCGGTCAAACGGTTCGGCGGCATCGAGACGCTGCGCCAGATCATCATTGAGGGCGTAGGGCCGTCCGTCCGAACATGACACCATGAACTCGGAATCCGCTTCGTGTCCATCTCCGGTTTCGCAACCGTCACCGGCACGGAAGGGTACGCCACCCGCTTCCGCGAGAACATCCCTCCACAGCACTACCACACCTACCACGGCCTGCGGGTCAGTTCCATCGGCTTCGGGACGTACCTCGGCGGCGTAGACGAGGAGACGGACGAACGCTACGCCGCAGCGATCACCAGAGCCGTGGAACTCGGCTGCAACGTCATTGACACGGGGATTAACTACCGGTGCCAGCGCAGCGAACGGGCGGTCGGCCGAGCACTCGCCGGGCTGTCCGAGCGCGGGGTCGTCTCCCGGGAGGAGATCCTCGTAGAGACGAAGGGCGGCTTCATCCCGTACGACACGACACGGCCAGCGAATCCCCAGCAGGCCCTCGCGTACTTCAAGGACACGTTTCTCAGTCCCGGCATCTGCCGGGCGAGCGACATCGTTGCGGGCTGTCACTGCCTCGCGCCGGGGTATCTGCGGCATCAGGTGAACGCGAGCCGCGCCAACCTCCTCGGCCTGGACACAATTGACGTCTACTGCCTGCACAATCCGGAAACGCAGCTTCAGCAGGTGAGCCGGGAGACCCTCACGACAAGGCTGCGGGATGCGTTCGTCGCGCTCGAAGAGGAGGTGAAAGCGGGACACATCCGTTGGTATGGAGTTGCGACGTGGCAGGCCTTCCGGGCACGACCGGGCGCGCTGGACGGCCTGGACCTCGCGGACGTTCTGAAGCTCGCCCGAATGGTCGCAGGACAGGCGCATCACCTGCGCGCCGTGCAGCTCCCCTACAACATCGGCATGCCGGAAGCGTTCACCCAGCCGACGCAACGACTCGACGACCGCGACGTGCCGTTCCTCGTCGCCGCGCAGCAACTGGATGTCTTCGTCTCAACATGCGTCCCATTGATGCAGGGCCAGTTGACGAAAGGGCTGCCTCCCCTCGTCTCGGAGGCGTTGCCCGGCTTCGGGACTGACGCGCAGCGGGCCATCCAGTTCGTCCGATCAACGCCCGGCGTGCACGTCGGTCTCGTAGGAATGAGCGATGTCGCGCATGTCGAGGAGAACCTCGCCGTCGCGCGAAGACCTCCCGCGCCGTACGAGCGGTTCAAAGCGCTCTTCGTCGAGAGGTAGTCCCGTCCTCGCGCCATTGCCCCGGCGAGCCGCCGGGACAATCATGTACGGTATCGAGCGATCCCAGGTCCTAAGGACCGTTCCGCCGAGGACTGCCCCCACATGGATACCACCGTTTGCGTCGGTGTCATCGGAGCCGGGCGCATGTGCCAACGCGCCCACATCCCGAACCTCCTCGCCGAGAAGTGCCAGATCGTCGGCATCGCCGACCCGCGGTACGAGACGGCGAAGCTCGTCGCTTCGCACTTCCGGATCCCCGGTGCGTATGGCGACTACCGGGAGTTGCTGGCCCGCGATGACCTAGACGCCGTCGTGGCCGCCGTGCCGGACCAGTTCCACGCGGAAATCGCCATCGCCGCTCTCGAAGCGGGGAAGCACGTGTTCATCGAGAAGCCGATGGCGACGAACAGCGACGACGGGCGAAAGATGGTCGAAGTCGCCAAGAGAACGGGCAGAAGGCTCTCCATCGCCTACCAGCGGAGGCACGATCCGGCAGCCCAGATCACGAAGCGGCTGGTGGACGAGTTCGCTGGTTCAGGGGAGATGGGTCGCATTCGCTACATGGAATTGAAGAACTTCGGCGGCGACTGGACCTGGAACAGCGATCCGCTCATTGACGCCGGGGATACCTCCCCGGAGCGCGGGGCCGATCCGCGCTTTCCGTCATGGCTGCCCGAACATCTGCGCGGGCAGTTCGCCGTCTACAACAACGGCTTGACGCACGGCATTGACCTGATCCAGTACCTTGTCGGGGCGCCGACGGCGGTGATCGCCGCGTATCCCGACTATTCGGCGACGACGATGGCGCTCTTCGATTGGGGTGGAATCAGGACGCTCGTTGCCGCCGCGCCGACAGAGGGGAGCATCTGGCAGGAGTGGCTGGAGATGCGCTACGAACACGGGTGGATGCGCTTGTCAACTCCGCCCTCGCTCCACGTGAACCGACCGGGCGTCGTCGAGGTGTACCGGGGCGGCAGGGGCGTGACGGAGCGGTACGAAGCCGCGCACGAATGGGCCTTTCGCCGCGAGATGCAGCACTTCCTCCGGTGCATCCGGGAAGGCGTCCCGGAAATCCCGACGCCGGAAGAGGCGCTGCTGAACGTGATGATCGTGGAGGACCTCTTTCGTCAGGCGGTGAGGATGCCGAAGCCCCTCCCCATTGAGAGAACGTGACAGAATGGCGAGCGCACCGCCGTTGTCGGGACGGCAAGGAGTCGGGTATGGCAAAGGAGCGAGCGAAGTACGGCGCGGAAGCGTACCGGGTGGTCGGCAGCCTTCCGAACCCGTTCCCGCGCACCATGGGTCCGAACGCCATGAAGTACCTGCAAGAAGTGGTCGAGAGCGGCCTCACCTCGAACATGGTGGGGCGCTTCGAGGAGGCGTTCGCCGGTGAACTCGGCGTGAAGCACTGCATCGCCGCACCCGGCTGCACTCCGGCGCTTGCAGCACTCGCGGCGGCGTTCCCGTTCGAGCCGGGCGACGAGATCATCGTCAGCCCGATCACCGACTACGGGACGGTGCAAGGCCTCGTCTCGGAGAACTTCATCCCGCTCTTCGCCGATACGGAACCGGGCACGGTGAACGTGAGCGCACGCACCATCAGGAAGGAGATCACCGACCGCACGCGCGCGATCCTCGTGGTCCACAAGACCGGGCTCATCTGCGACATGGACCCGATCAACGCTCTGGCGAAGGAGCACGGCCTCATCGTCTACGAGGATGCCTGTCAGGCGGTCTTCGGCGAGTACAAGGGACGCCTGGCCGGGACATTGGCCGACGCGGCCGCGTTCTCGTTCGACTCCGAGAAGACGATGGGCAGCGACATGGGTGGATGCGTCGTCACAGACGACGACGAGCTGGCGGAGCGGGTGCGCCTCGTCGGCCAGAGCCGCGGGGCGGAGATGAGGCCGCACTACGGTCGCCTCCACACGACCCTTGGCTACGCCTACCGCATGCCCCTCTGCACCGCCGCCGTGACCCTCGCGCAACTGGAAATCGCCCGTGAGCAGGTGAAGCACCGGGACCGCATGATACGGTATCTCACACGCCTTCTCAGCGACATACCGGGGATTTCCCCGCTAGCGATCCCCGACTACGTGAACGTGTATTCGTGCTGGATGGTCGGCTTCTCCATCGACCCGGACCAGTTCCGCTGCACGCCGGAGGAGTTCGCGGATCAGTGCGCACGCTCCGGCCCCGCCGGAGCCGGGATTCCCGGGTGCGGTCAGGGGAAGTACTACCTCATGCCGGAGGCGCTCACGTTCCTCGAAGACAGCGCCCGGAGGAAGGTGTACCCGTACTCGATGCCCCCGGCGTCGCGTCAGTATCACTACGGCGGTGACTCCTGCCCGACGGCGAAGGCGTTCCTCGAGAACTTCATCCGGTGGTCCACCTTCTGCGAGAAGTACGAGGAGGAGCACTGCGAACTGGCTGCGCAGATTGTTCGGGACGTGGCGGAACGAAACCGACCCTAATGCCTACTTGCAGAGGTCAGCGTACGGATCGGAAGTTGAATCAACGGTGGCGACCGTCATTCTGAACGACGAATCCTTCGGATTCGTAAACGTCCTCGAAGAGGACGCCGGAGAATCTCTTTCATTCTCAATATGTTAGAGATTCCGCGAACTCTGGGAGTTCGATTGCGAGTTCGCAACGCGAACTCGTTCCCGAACTCACGCCCGGTGAGTTCGCCGTTCGGAATGACGGCGTTCCCCATTTCTCGGGTACCCGTGAAGCGTCCCTGCGTGGTCGCGCCCGGTGACGCACCGGGCGGTCATCCGTGGCTGTGGCGGATTACACCCGTGCCCCCCGCAAGCACCGCCATGAAGATGGCCACCTTGAGTGCGGTGTACCACGAGATCGTCCCGGCGACCAAGCCCTGTTCCACCGCACCGGGGAACAGATCGGGGATCGTCCATGCCCAGAGCACCTTCACGAGGAAGAGCATGAGGACAAAGACGACACCCGCGAGCGCAAGCACGCCCGGTATGATGCCGACCAGCCACGCCTTGTTCATCGCAGTCCCTCCCTTGCCGCAGCCAGACTCCGCCGCGGAAGCGATCCGGTCAGAATACCCCCGTGATCTCTCCGTCGTCGGTCAGGTCGATCTTTTCCGCGGCGGGATGCTCCGCCAGGCCGGGCATGGTCATGATGTCGCCTGCGTAGGCAATGACAAACCCTGCACCGACGGCCGCCCTGACATCCTTGATCGTCACGGTGAACCCTTCGGGTCGCCCCTTCAACGACGTCTGATCGGAGAGCGAGTACTGCGTCTTGGCCATGCAGATTGGTAACTGCCGGTACCCCAGCGCTTCGAGTTCTTTCATGCGGCTTCGAGCGGCGGGCAGGTAGCTGACACCGACCGCGCCGTACATCTCCTTGGCGATCGTCTCGATCTTGTCCACGATCGACAGGTCGAGATCGTAGAGATGGTGCGGCGACGAAGCGGTGTCCGCAGCCTTCATGACGACGTTGGCAAGTTCCTCGCTACCTGCTCCGCCCTTCTCCCAAGCCTCGGCAAGTGCCATCGGCACGCCGCGCTCGGAGAGGGCCTTCCCGACGAGGGCGATTTCGTCCTGGTGGTCGGAGGAGAACCGGTTGAGCGCTACGACGGGTGAGAGGCCGTGCTTCTGCACGTTTTCGACGTGCTTGTAGAGGTTCGGCAGACCAAGCTGGAGCGCGCCGAGGTCCTTGACCTCAAGCTTCTTCCGGTCCGCGCCGCCCTGATACTTGAGGGCGCGGATGCTCGCAGTGATCACCACCGCGTCAGGCATCACCCCGGCAACGCGGCAAAGGATGTTGAGGAACTTCTCCACGCCCAGCTCGCTGCCGAAACCTGCCTCGGTGACGAGGTACTCCGAGAGGTGGAGGCCGAGGTGGGTGGCGACCACACTGTTGCAGCCGAACGAGACGTTCCCGAACGGTCCGCCGTGAACCAGCGCCGGTGTACCCTCAACCGTCTGCACGAGATTCGGCTTGAGCGCATCCTTGAGCGTTGCCGCCATCGCGCCAACCGCCTTCAAGTCAGCAGCGGTGACGGGGCGGCCCGAGGTGGTGGAGGCCAGGACGATCCGGCCCAGCCGCGCCTTGAGGTCCGGAATGTCCTTCGAGAGGGTCAGGATGCCCATCACTTCGCTCGCGGCGGTGATCTCGAATCCCGTCTCGCGAGGTACCCCGTTCGCCTTCCCGCCGATACCGATGACGACCTTCCGGAGCACGCGGTCGCAGAGGTCGAGCGCCCGGTTCATCGTAATCGAACGCACGTCGATCCCGAGCTGGTTCCCCTGATGGAGGTGATTGTCGAGCATGGCGATGAGGAGATTGTGCGCCGTCGTGACGGCGTGGATATCCCCCGTGAAGTGCAGGTTGATGTCCTCCATTGGCAGGACTTGCGCGTGCCCGCCTCCTGTTGCGCCGCCCTTGAGGCCGAACACCGGGCCGAGGGAGGGCTCCCTGAGCGCCACGACCGAGCGTTTGCCGAGCCTGCACAGCGCCTGACTGAGACCGATGGCAACCGTCGTCTTCCCCTCGCCCGCCGGCGTCGGGGTCATGGCGGTCACGAGGATGAGTCTCCCGTGGCTGCCGCTCGCACTCACCCGGTTGATCGCCGCCTGAGTGATCTTCGCCTTGAAGGGTCCGTACAGTTCCAGATCGTCTGGTCTGAGGCCAACTTCAGCCGCCACATCGATGATGGGGCGCAGCTCTGTCTGGTGCGCGATTTCAATGTCGGTGGGCATGGGCGGATACAGTCTCCTCTCGTGGGATGTGCGAGTTCAGGCACAATCAGATCGACGGGTCGTGGCAGCGCGGTTGATGCATCGCAGGACATCGCCATCGTTCGTCGGGCCGAGAGACCACGGCGGTCGCGGACGAGCGCCCGCTCCTGACCAAGCTGGTGCGGCACGACAGGACATTCCCGTTACGCCCCCCAGCGGAACCCGCGAGCGAATCAGGTAAGTAAGGTACAGCTTTCCGACGCGTGCACCAGCCACCCTACTGCGTGTCGGTATCGCGGGTGAGGGAGGAAGTGGTGGAGGACGGTTCGTTGCACGTCGCCCGTGTTGCCGAAGGCAGCAGACGAAGGTATCTTGCGGAAGAGTGCTGGGCTTCGACTTGAGCTCCCGAAAGGCAGTCGTGCGGTTCCGTCCTTCCGACATAATTCCCCTGCTCGGGCTGGCCCTCGGTTGCCAGCCTCAACCCGCCACGGACGCGGGGGTCGCCTCGCAACGGTGGGATGCCCACATCGCTGCCTTTGCATCGTATGAGGTCCTGGTCCTGAATCCGGAGGAAGCGCAAGACCGGGTGGTCATCGAGCGGGGGCTCGAGCGACTACTGCCTCAGAAGGTATCCTCAAGCTATCGTTGGCTTCCGACAAACCCAGCCCGAGGCAGACGCGGCTACGCCAGCCTTGCCCGGCAGAGCGATGCCATCGAAACGCGCCGCCGGCTGAGGTCGTGCCTCAACCACGCGCAGACCCCGTCGGACACAGTGCAGACGCAGGTGCTCCTCGTGCAGGTCCGGGTATCCCCGGAGGGTACGGTCCTGCACGTGGCGGTGCGGGCCAGCACGGTGAATAACACTGACGTGCTCAGCTGCCTCATGGAGACCGTCGTGAGCTGGCACCTCGGGGAAGCGCAGGGTGAGGAGACGTTTGACGTGCCGTTGGTCCTTATGCCCTCCTCCTATGGGCGCTGAAGTCCTCTGCTCCCTGCGAACAGGGCGATGACGCCGAGCACGACGACGAGCGCGCTCCAGGCGACTGTGCCCAGCGAGAAGGGCTCCGGTCGGGATGGGCCGCCCGGCCTTCCGGCAATCGCCTCCGGACGGAGACGGTAGGGGGGATTGCACCCTGGCCCCGCAAGGTCCCGATACCGGAGGATGGCCGAATCGAGCGCCAACCACACAAGGGCGCCGGGGCCGTTCGCTTCGGCCCAACCGGGGAGCCAGATGTAGTCGAGGTGGGCAAGCGGCGTCCATCGCCTCATGCCCCCGTTCCGACCTGCGCTGTGGGGCATCGGCATGAGCTCGACCCACTCCGGCCCGCGCACGTCGAGCCGCCTGAGCAACACAAGGCGATCGCCGGTGGTCGAGTCACTCAGGAAGATGAGGGCCTCTGGCTGCCTGACTACCGAGTCCAGCACCAGCACGGGACGTTCGGTGAAGATCGTGTCGCGCACGACCACGCCGCGGCTCAGGACAACTCGCCTCCCCGGCGGTGGCGGAGCACGGTACAGATCGGCGATGGTGGCCTCAAGCGGGGCGTATCGCGACACTTCGTTGGCCGGAAGCTCGCGCCGCCACCCGGCGAACGCCTGCCGCTCGTGATGAACGCGGCCCACGAGGATGAGAGCGCCGATAAGCCCGGTCAGCCCGCAGACGATTCTCAAGACGTTCCGCATGTTGCTCCGCCGCCATGGTGAGGGCAACGCAGGCCTTGTGTCTACGGCTCATCCTTCCTGTTCGGCGAGGAACTGTTCCGCGTCAATGGCAGCCATGCACCCGCTCCCCGCGGCGGTTATCGCCTGGCGATAGTGCGAATCCTGCACATCGCCGCAGGCGAACACCCCTTCGATGCTCGTCTTCGACGAGTGGGGCTTCGTGATGATGTAGCCCTTCTCGTCCATGTCGAGCACGCCCCTGAAGAGGTCCGTGTTCGGCGTGTGGCCGATGGCGATGAACACTCCCTGACACTCGTGCTCTGTCACCTCATTCGTCCTGACATCCCGGAGCCTCACGCTGGTCACGCTCGTTCCCCTCGTCCCGACGATCTTCTCCACCACGGAGTTCCACTTCACCTTGATCTTCGGGTTCGAAAGCGCGCGCTTCTGCATGATCTGCGACGCCCGGAACTCATCCCGCCGGTGAACGATGGTCACTTCGGACGCGAACTTCGTGAGGAACGTCGCCTCTTCTACCGCCGAGTCGCCCCCCCCGACGACAACGACCTTCTGGTTGCGGAAGAACGCCCCATCGCACGTGGCGCACGCGGAAACCCCGTAGCCCATCAACTCTGCTTCAGACTCGAGGCCGAGCAGCCGTGCCGAAGCGCCCGACGCGACGATCAGGGCATCGGCAGTGTAAACCGTTCCCTCGACGTCGACCGCGAACGGACGGCGGGACAGGTCCACCCCCGTCACCGCCCCGTAGATGAATCGTGCTCCGAAGCGTTCGGCCTGCCTGTGCATCTCGTCAATGAGCTCCGGTCCCAGGATACCCTTCGAGAAACCAGGGAAGTTCTCCACCTCGGTTGTGATCGTCAGTTGGCCGCCGGGCTGCCCGCCTTCGACGACGAGCGGCGCAAGATCGGCCCGCGCCGCGTAGATCGCCGCCGTCAGGCCAGCGCAGCCAGAGCCCATGATGGACACCTTGACGTGATTGCCGTTCTCGCTCACGATAGCGACTCCTTGAGATGCCGTGACTGATGGCTCCAACAAGCAAAGGGGGAGAATGAGAGAGCCTATGTCTCATCGTCAATGAAATTCGTCTGCACCGCCCCGTCGCTCTCGATGTGCCTCGGCGCCTGTTTGAACGTGTTCGCGACGCCCCGCGTGTACGGGAAGTCAATCTTCTTCCCCGCCAGCAGTTCCCCGACGGTGATCAACTGGATGCGCGGGTGCTTGCCCCACGGCGACTCGTAGAACCCAGCAGAGGCCGCTTCCATCCGCATCGGGCCCGTCGGCTCGTTGAAGCTCACGAGCACGCCGATCTGCGCGTCCTCCCGCTCGACGACGCCGACGAGGTCCCGCACGTGGGAGACGGTGACGTGTCCCGCCTTCACGCTGAAGATGATCTGCTTTGTCGCACCGCCCTTTGCATCTTCGTCGTGGAAGTACAATACCCCGTCAATACCCCTGTCCGCGCCCTTCTTGTCGCTCGGACGGGCGTGTGGAATGCGGCTGAGCGCCCAGAGCTGGAACTGCCACGGATCATCCTTCGCAAGTTGTTCGGCGTCGTAGATGGTCGTCGGCTCGCCGACGACCCGGTACCTCTTCCGCACCTCCTCTCCGAACGTGTCGTCGAGCCGCGTCTTGATGAGGTTCGTCGCGAGGTGGGTGATGTCAATCCCGATCCAGTTCCGCTTGAGCTTGTGCGGGACGGCAATTGCCGTCCCGCACCCGCAGAACGGGTCGAGCACAACATCTCCCCTCTTGCTGGACGCTTCGATGATGCGCTCCAGCAACGCCTCCGGCTTCTGTGTTTGATAGCGGAGACGTTCCTTGTGCCAAGATCTGAGCGCCTGAATATCGGTCCAAACGTCTTGCAGGGGCATTCCTGGCACTTCGTCGAGGTATACCTTGAGGCGTGGTATGCCATTCCGCGTCCAGTAGATGCGATTCTCCTTCAGGACCTTGTCAATCCCTGCTTGGCCATACATCCAGTGTCTGCCGGACGGTGGTGCAATACTGCCCCGCTTGCCGAACTCCCGCGGAGGGCCGGAACCCGCCCCGGTCAGATCCGCTGACATGAAGCGCCGGCCGTCTTTATCGGTGTAGCGATAGTACTGCTCAACGTATGCTGTGTCGTAGGCCTGATGCGTCTTGTTCCATACTGGCTTCAGACCTCGCCTGTAGTAGAGCAGTACGTCGTGTACTCGCCCGCACCGATCTGCATCGCTATGACCGCTTGTCCTCTTCCACACGATCTCATTCCTGAAGTTCTCTCCCCCGAACGCCGCATCCATGAGCAGCTTGAGGTGGTGGCTGGCCGTGGGGTCGCAGTGGAGGTAGATAGAGCCGGTGGGTTTCAGGACGCGGCGAAGTTCCACGAGGCGCGGTGCCATCATCGTCAGGTAGGCGAGCATGTCGTTCGTGCGGAGGAACTTCCTGAACGCCTGCATCGCGTCGGCGACGCGCCCACCCCGCTCGACGACCTCCTCGTACGTCCGCGCCGCCGTCTCGTCCCAGTGCCACGTGTCCTCGAATGCCTTAATCTGCGCGGCGGATTCGGAGCCGTTCTTCTCGGCAAACAGGACGTTGTACGTCGCGTTCGAGTTGAACGGCGGATCGAGGTAGACGAGGTCCACCGACTCGTCCTTCAGGTGCTCGCGCAGGACCTTCAGATTGTCGCCGTAGTAGAGGATGTTGTCGGGCATGAAATGTCCTCCGTCGCCCCTGTCTTGAGTCGCCCCTCATCCCGGAAGCGCCAGGTCACCCCCTCCGGGTGATCGCCTCGCGGAATTCGCTCACCGGGAGCGTATTCAGCACATCACCCGCCTCCAACCATCCCTTTCGCCCCAGGGCGACGCCGATGTCGATGTCACGCATGTCGGCAGCGCTGTGCGCGTCGGGGCAGATGGCGATCTTCACGCCCTTCGCCTTGGCCACCTTGCACCAGGTCCAATCGAGATCGAGCCGATGGGGCGACGCATTCAACTCGATCGCGACGCCGAGGCGGGCGGCTTCGTCGATGACCGCACGCAGATCGACGGGATAGCCTTCGCGCGCGAGGAGGAGTCTGCCCGTCGGGTGCCCGAGGATCGACACCGCCGGGTTACGAATCGCCCTGAGGATGCGTTCGGTCGCCTCCTGCTCGGTCATCTTGAGCTTGCTATGAATGCTTGCGACGACGAAATCGAACCCGGAAAGGAGCTCCCCGTCGTAGTCGAGGCTTCCATCCGGCCTGATGTCGCTCTCGATGCCCTTCAGGACCACGAAACCGTCGAGCTTCCCGTTGATGCGGTCGATCTCCTCCCATTGCTGGCGGACGCGCTCCGGCGGGAGGCCGCCCGCATAGGCCGCGGACTGACTGTGGTCGCACACGCCGAGATAGCTCATCCCCATCGAACGCGCTGCGGTGACAAGCTCTTCGATCGAGTTGACGCCGTCGGACGCAGTCGTGTGGACGTGAAGCATCCCGCGAATGTCTCCGCGTTCGACGAGGTGCGGCAGGGCGTCCCTCTGTGCGGCCTCGAACTCGCCCATGTCCTCGCGCAGCTCCGGCGGGATGTACGCCAGTCCGAGGGCACGGTAGATGTCCGGTTCATCGCGGCACGCGACGCAGCCCTCGCCGTCGAGCCTGAACAGCCCGTACTCGTTCAGCTTGAGGCGGCGTTCCTTCGCGCGGGCCCGCATGACGGTGTTGTGCTCCTTCGAGCCGGTGAAGTAGTTGAGCGCGTAAGGGTATTCGACGTCGTCCAGGATCCGCAGGTCGGCGTTCATGCCGTTCCTCAGGCGGACGCTCGACTTGGTCTCGCCGCGCGCCACGACCGCTTCGAGTTCGGGCTGGGAGACGAACATCTCCATGATGCTCTTCCGCGCACTGGCCGGGGCGCTCGCGAGGATGTCGATGTCCCTGATCGTTTCGCAGTGACGCCGGAGACTTCCCGCAACCTCCGCGCACGCGATGTCGGGACGCTGCCGCACCACCGCAACGAGGCCATCCGCCGCTTCACGCGCATGGTGATAGAGGTGACGCTCCCGATGCTTCTCGCGCAAGGCGATGGCGCTCAGGAGGTTCTGCTGCGTCTTCTCGCCGAACCCTTCGAGGCTCGCAAGGCGGTTCTCCCGGCAGGCGTACTCGAGTTCGCCGACGTTCGTGACGCCGAGCTTCTCGTAGATGGCCTTGATGCGCTTGGGACCGAGGCCAGAGAGGGTCGTGAGCTCGAGCAATCCCGCGGGAAGCAACCGTCTCAGCTCTTCGTGGACGGTCATCTTCCCCGTCGTTACGAGTTCGGTGATATCGTGCGCGAGCGTCTTGCCGATGCCCTGGACGTCGCCGATGCGACCGTCGGCGACGACCTGGTTAATGTCGTCCAGCAATCCCCTCACGACGCGACCGGCGTTGGCGTACGCCCGAGCCTTGAAGGGATTCTCCCCCTTCAACTCCAGGAGGACGGCGGTCTCTTCGAGGATTCTGCCTACGTCCTGCGCGTCCATCTACCGAGTCCGGGAGAGCGGAGCAGCCGACGCCAGAGCACCGCGGTGCCGAACATGCTCACCGGGACGGCGGTTTGCAGGCGTCCGATCCGCGTGTGCGTAGCGAGGCTTCGCGCTGCCGCCGGGCGCGCGTGTCTGGGATTTTTCAAAGCCGAAACCGTCCTGCGGCGCTCATTGGGAACCCTTGTGTGGCTTGGTCGCGGCCGTTCCCGTCGCGGGCGAGGCGAGGCGGGTCAGCTCCCTCTCAAGGTCGAACATGAGTTCGCTGCCGACATAGACCGTCGTCTTGAGTTCCTCTTCCTCGGCCATTTTCTTGAGAGCTCGCAGGACGGTGAGCATCTTGCGCGCCTCGGTCTGGCAGACGCGCTGGAGGGTGCGCGCATGATCGGGGCTTGCCGGGTCAATGGCACTCGCCGTGGCGTGAATGGCCATGACACTGTTGTTGATGTGGTGCGCCAGCGTGGTCACTGTCTGGCTCAGCGTTTGCCGTTTGGCGGTCTCAACCTGACGCTGCGTCTCCTCGGACTGGCGCGTGCGGTCCTTCAGAATCGCTTCGAGGCGCGCCCGAAGGATGCGAAAGTCCGTCTCCTTCGACACGTACGCGTCCGCACCGGCCTCTGTACCGGCGAGCTGCAGGTCTGTCTGGTCGTGGCTCGTGAACATGATGACGGGAATCCCCGCCGTCGCCTCAGTGAGCTTGATCCGACGACACAACTCGACGCCGTCCATCTGCGGCATCGCGACGTCCGTCATGACGAGGTCCGGCGTGTGCTCCTGCACGAGCTTCCAAGCATGCTCGCCATCCACCGCATCAATTGCCCGGTATCCGAGCGATGCCAGCCAGTAGCGCATCGTCCGGCGGACGTCGGGCTCGTCGTCCACGAAGAGGATGGTCTTCCGCATGTCGGTGGGTTCCTCAGTAGCTCGGCTCCTGCGCCTGGGGTTCGGGTTCTTCCCGAGGAAACGCCTCGAATGTCGGCCAGTCCAGCGCGTTCTTCCGAAAGATCACGCGCATGGTCTTCGGTTCCAACACGCGAATGCCCTCTCGCTCGTACGACCAGACGAACGTCGCAGTTGTCCCGGAGACCCGTCCACGCGGCGCGGAGATGACCGGTGTCGGCATCTCAAAGACAAACGTTGCGGAGAACCCTCCCAGCAGTTGCGTCAGCAGCACCGAGTCGGATGCGGTGATCTGTGCTACCGGTTCGTCTTCACCCTCCGCGGGGGCAGGAACCTCGACGGCTCCTTCCTTCCTCTCTCGTTC
>Ga0315282_10004824_pt1 | contig 23296 bp, 16 predicted proteins | sample YL17G07_20_MG_FD_203693 | JGI IMG/M metagenome (GOLD analysis project Ga0315282, IMG submission 203693) | Sediment microbial communities from Yellowstone Lake, YNP, Wyoming, USA - YL17G07_20 | ecosystem: Environmental > Aquatic > Freshwater > Lake > Sediment | place: USA: Wyoming | collected... | reverse complement strand
GCAGTGTAGGACGCGGGCGAGTCCGCTTCCGCGTCTGGTTCGGTCTGGGCGCCCGGCGGCCGGCTGCCGGCGGCCGATGCTCCGCTTCTGCGCGCGTAGCGCTCGTTCAGTTCGGCGATGATGGCCTTGGGGTGGGAGTTGACCAGGAAGGGACGAGAGCCCTCGTCGGCGGCCCAGCCCTCGGCGCACTGGGCCAGCAGGATGAGGACGCCTCCCGGGCGGACCGCCCGGGAGGCCGGGATGAGGGCCTTTCGGCTCTGCACCAGGTCGGCCGAGGCGCGGTCTGACAACCCCACGCCGCCAGGGAGGCTCAGCCTCCTTTGGCCTGTCTCTGGACTTGGCTCGGGGCCGTGAGCCTGTCCAACGGCTGGCGCCCGGCTCCGGGTTCCTCCCTCGTGCTCGAGGTTCTGCGGATTCGCGGAGGCGGCGAGCTCGCCGGGGGTAACGATGGCGATGTCGCACTGGTTGGGGATGTGGGCGGCGTTCAATCGGCGGGCGAGCCGGCAGGCTTCGGCGTGGGCCTGGAGCGGGTGGCCGGAGAAGATTTCCACCACGCTGTCGTCCGGGTTGGTGACCACGTTGGTGGACCAGGCGAAGGGCCCCTTGGGCCAGAGGCCGAGTTTCCCCACCATCTCCAGGACGTCCTGGTGCAAGGGGTTCCCGTCGAGGCGGCCCAGTTGGAAGCCTGCCTCCGCGAGCATCAGGTGGTGGATGCTGGTGGCCCGTCGGCTTCCCAGGCCCGGGAAGAGGAGCTTTCGGCCGCCCGTGAAGCCCATGAGGTAATGGGGCTCGACGTAGCCCAGGGTGACGACCTTGTCGAACTCGCCGATGACCCGGTTGAGTTCGATGGGGGTGCCCCGGGAGGTGGTCCCCAGGGAGAGCATCTCGCCGTCACAGTCGTGCTGTGTCACCTCGGCGGTGCCGAAGTGCCCGGCGAGTTCGCCCGCAGACATCCAGCGGTGGAGGCCGGTGGCGGCGATGACCGTCACCCGGGCGCCGACCTCTTGCAGCGCCCCCACCATCGTCGGCAGGAGCCCCTTGGGGCTGGGACGGGTGCGGTCCACCGTCGCCAGGAGCACCCGGTCACCCGGGCGGATGACCTCGGCGAGCCCGGGGCCGACAGGGTCGCGCAGCGAGAGGAGGAGCTCCTCGGCCGGGTCGGCGACGGGGGGGAACCGCCGGGGAGAAAGGTCAAAGAGGAGCCGTCCGGGCCCCAGGGTCAACTCCACTTCCCCGCTGCCATAGGGAAGCCTGACCAGGTGACTGTGGGCGCCTCCGCGGTCGGCCCTCCCGCTCTCGGCCTTTCGTTGATCAGATTTCTTGGCCATGGCCGTTCCTGCTCGCCCCGGTCATCCGCCCGCAGGGCGCCCGCCGCTGTCAGTCTGTCGGGAGGCACTCGGCTGGACGACCGTGAGGATGACGAAGGCGATGTCGTCATTCTGCGGCGCCGTCCCCCGGTGGGCCGAGACGGCCTGCTCCAGGAGGGCGGAGAACTCGGGAGCGCTCACCTCCGGGTGCTCGCGCAGGAGGGCCCGCACCCGCTCCTTGCTGAAGAACTCATCCTTCGGGCTGGCCTGGTCGGTGAGGCCGTCGGTGTAGAAGACCACCCGGTCGCCGGGGGCAAGCGGGAGGTGGATCTCGTTGTACTCCATCCCCTCGGCGATGCCCAAGACCATGCCCGTGCTCTCCAACTCGGTCACTTCCCCCGAGGCCCCGTGATAGTGGAGCGGGAACTCATGGCCGGCGTTGACGTAGTTCAGGGTGCGGATGGGGAGGTTGATGACGGCGTAGATGAGGGGCATGCTCGTCAGTTCGCTCAACTCGGCGCAGATGAAGTTATTGAGGTCGAACATGATCTTGTTCAGGCTGAAGCCGTGACGAATCTCGGTGCGGAGCGCGGTGGAGACGGAACTCATGAGCATCGCCGCCCCGATGCCATGACCCTCCACGTCGGCGAGGACCACGGCCAGGTGGCCCTCGTCGAGCCGGAGGAAATCGTAGTAGTCGCCCCCCACCTGCTCGCAGGGGATGTAGCGGGCGGCGAAGCCGAACCCTTCGACCTCGGGGGTTTCCTTGGGGAGGAGGCTCAGCTGGATCCGGCGGGCGATGGCCAGTTCCTCGGCCAGGCGGACGGAGAGGAGCTGCTGCTGCAGCTCGGCGAAGCGGAGCCAGGCCCCCACCCGGGCCTGGAGTTCCATCTGCTCGAAGGGCTTGGGGATGTAGTCGTCGGCCCCGATGCGGAGGCCCTGGACGATGTCTTCGGTGGTGCGCTTGGCGGTGAGGAGGATGACGGGGATGGCCCGGGTGTCTTCGGCCTGCTTGAGGGCCTGGGTGGCGCGGTAGCCATCCATCACCGGCATCATGACGTCCATCAGGATGAGGTCGGGGTGCAGTTCGTGGGCCTTGGCGATGGCTTCCTGGCCGTTGTGGGCGGTGACGACCTTGTGGCCCATGGCCTCCAGGAGGTAGCCACAGGTATAGAGGTTGTCTTCCTCGTCGTCGGCAAGCAGGATGGTCTTGGCCATGGCGCTCCTCGGAGAGAGATCGAGCCACCGAGACCACCGAGAACTCGAGAGGACATTCCTGGGTTTTGGCTACCCTCCCACTCGGTGCCCTCGGTGTGCTCTGTGGCTTGAGGCTGTGTGTGCTCTCCGACCACTTTCCTTTCAGGACGGGGCCGGGGGCCCGTCGCTCGACGGGCGCGACGGCTCGGCCGCTGGCGACGAGCTCAGGCGAGTCGAGTTCGCCGAAGTCGGGCTCACCCCACCGTGAGCCTGTGCGGAGGAGGCGTCGCTCGGCTTGGGTGCGGTCTCGGTCCGCGGCGAGCCCGGAGCTCCCACCGTGGGCAGGGTGAAACTGAACGTGCTCCCGGCCCCCGTCTCGCTGGAGACCTGCACCTCGCCACCCATCGCCGTCACCAGCCTCTTCACCAGAGTCAGACCGACCCCGGCGCCGCCATAGGCCCGCGTCAGGGAGCCATCCGCCTGGACGAACTCCCCGAAGATTCGCTCCTGCTGCTCCTTGGCGATGCCGATGCCGGTGTCCTTGACGTAGCAGCGGACGAAGCGGCCCAGACCCAGGGGGTCGGTCTCGCAGCCCACTTTCACCGAGCCCTGCGCGGTGAACTTCACGGCGTTACTGACCAGGTGGAGGATGACCTGCTTGGTGCGGTTCGGGTCGCAGAGGACGGGGGGCAGGTGCTCGGCGAGTTCCAGCTGAAACTGGAGGTTCTTGTTGGCGGCCATGGTCTCGCAGGGGGTGGCCACTTCCCGGAGCAGTTGGGGCAGGTCCACCGGCTGGGGTTGGATGCGGACGGAGCCGGTGCGCACGGCCACCAGGTCCAGGATGCTTTCGATGAGGTCCCGGAGGCGCCCGGCGTTCCGCTCGATGATGCGCAGTTGGGTCTCCTGCTCCTGGTTCAGGGGGCCCGGCATCCCCGCGAGGAGGAACTTGGTCAGGTTGAGGACCGAGTTGAGCGGGGTACGGAGTTCGTGGCCCACATTGGCCAGAAGCTCGGTCTTCAGGGCCTCGGCCTGGGCCAGTTCAGCGGTCCGGGCCTCCACCTTCTCTTCCAGCTGCTGGTTGAGCTCTTCCAGGGCCTGGATGGTCACCGCGAGCCGCTCGGTCATCTCGTTGAAGGTGCCGGCCAGGCGGCCGATCTCGTCGTCGGAGAGGACGGGCGCGCGGGCGCTCAGGTCGCCACTGGCCACCGCCTCACTGGCCCGGGCCAAGGCCTCCACCGGGTCCACCAGCGAACGCACCACCCGGGTCACCAGAAAGGCCGCCAGGGTCACCAGCACCAGGGTGATGCCTATGGAGGCCGCGGTCACCAGGGCTGCTTGCCGACGGAACGCGGCCAGGGGGTAGCGGTACTCGAGCACCGCTGTCCCCAGCAACTCTCCCGGAGCGGGCTCTCCCGCCGAGGTTCCGTTCTCGGCGACGGGTCGGCCCACGATGGAGTAGGCAGAGGCCATGCGCTCGGCCAGCTCCGTCTGGAGCGGGGGCTGTCCGGGGCGGAGCTTCTGGCTTCGCCGGAGCACGGGGGCGAGTTCATCCGGGGAATAGGCTTCCGCGGGGAGCGGCACGGGGGCGCGGAACATCTCGCGCCCCTCCGCGTCGAAGACGCGCAGCGCCAGGTGCTGGTCGTTCACCACCTGCAGGGAACGAAAGTAGGCCTGGACGTAGTTCTGGAACTGGGCGTACAGTCGGCGGGTCTCCGCCCCGTCGGGGTTTGCGGCCAGGGCCGTGAGTACCTGGGCCAGGGCGGGCTGTGTCGGGCGCTCGACAAACTGACGGACCTCCATCTGCCTTTCGTCCAGGAAGTTTCGGTAGCCTTCCGGAGCCCACCAGTTGAGGAGGAGGTAGATGAGCACCCCGCACGCCACCAGGGGAGCCATCACGAGCGGAAGCATCACCACGAGCAGGCGGCTGCGAACCGTGAGTTTCACTTCACCCATCCTTTACGACCCCCACCAGGCCCCAGGCGGCGGGGTCTCGCGACCTGTCCGCTTCATCCTACCTCCCGGCGCGCCCAGCCGTCAACCTTTGAACGTCCCTCGCCAGGGAAGCGCCGTTCTCTGCTGGCCGAGGTACACAGTCGGCCGTATACTGATGGGGAAGGGTCCGGGAGGCCAGGTGGACGGGGTTTCGGCCCGACCCACGGCGTGCCCGGAGAGCCCACGTGTGGGCGGGAGACCCAACTGCTCATCATCGAGCGGACCGACGGTGTGACATGAGCGCCACGTTCACCATCAGGACCCTCGGCTGCAAGGTCAACCAGTACGACAGCCAACTCCTGGCTGAGCGGCTCGGCGCGCTCGGGCTTTCGCCGCGGCGAATGGACGACGGCTCTCCTGACGTTGGCGTCGAGGCCGAGGGTGCCCACGAAGCGATCGACGGAGGCTTGGGAGCCGGGTCCAACGGCGTGGACCTGGTGGTGGTGAACACGTGCGCCGTCACGGCTCGGAGCGAGGCCAAGGGCCGTCGGCTGGTTCGCTGGCTCCTTCGCCGGCACCCGGACGCTGCCATTGTCGTGACGGGCTGCGGTGTCCGCCTGGACGCCCACCCCTGGCGGGCCATCGGCCGCCAGACGGCCCCGGGGCGACTCCTCGTGGTCGCCTCCCCGGAGGAGGTACCTGAGCGGCTCGTTGAAGCGGGCCTGGTGGGGACGGGCGGCCCTTCGCGAGCGTCCTTGCCCAGCGGGGCCGCGGCGCTGCCTGCCCGCATCTCGGGCTTCCTCGGCCACGACCGGGCCTTCGTCAAGGTGCAGGATGGGTGCCAGGCATTCTGCTCCTACTGCGTGGTCCCTCTGGTCCGTCCGCGGCTTTGGAGCAAGCGTGCTGGTTCGGTCGTCGAGGAGGTACGGGCCTTGAGCGGGGCTGGCTACGGCGAGGTGGTGTTAGTGGGGGTGCACCTGGGCCTCTACGGGAGCGAGGCCCCCGAAGACACTCACGACGAGAGCCGAAACCCCGACTTGGCGGGCCTCGTCCGTCGGCTGTTGGCCGAGACGGATGTGGGCCGGCTCCGCCTCTCCAGCGTCGAGCCCCAGGAGGTGACCGACGACCTCATCGACCTTGCCGTTGAGTCGGACCGGGTCTGCCCGCACTTTCACCTCCCCCTCCAGAGCGGAGACGACAGTGTCCTGCGGGCCATGAACCGTCGGTACACGGTCCGCGAGTACCTCCAGACGCTCGAGCGCATCGCCCGGCGCATCCCCCGGCCGGCCTTCACCACAGACATCCTGCTCGGCTTCCCGGGTGAAGGTGAGGCCGAGTTTGAGCGGACGCTGTCCGTCGTGCGGGAGGCCCGTTTCTCCCGCATCCATGCCTTTCGCTACAGTCCGCGGCCGGGGACCAAGGCCGCGGCTCGTTCCAGCCACACCCCCCAGTGGCAGGTCCTTCGCCGGGAGCGCGAACTCCTGGCCCTGGCCGGGGAATTGGCCCGCGCCTACCGGAACCAGTTCCTCGGCGAAGTGGTGGAGGTGCTGGTGGAAGGGCGGGCCGACAACATGGCTTCGCCCACGCGGGTGCCCGCGAAGCGGGCGGGCGGGGCAGTGACCGACCCGCCCGGCGCCGGTGGGCGTCAGGTGATGGAGCTGAAGAGGCAGGAGTCCCTTGCAGGCCTCTCCGAGCGGTACCTGCGTGTCCGTTTCCCCCGGCTTGAGGGACACTATGTGAGGCCGGGGTCACTGGTCAAGGTGCGGGTCCTCGCCACCGACGACGCCGGCCTGGTGGGCAGGCGGGACATGAAGGTGGGGGCGGGAAAGAAGTGACCCGGCCTCTGCCCCGGTGAGGAAGCGGGCATCGGCTGGACGGGTAGGAAATTCTATTGTCTTTTGTCTCCGTTTCCGGTATAAAAGTGGGAGTTGTTCCCTGCGCAAACTCTGTTAAGGCCCCTCGAGGGGCAAGAAAGGAGTGGGGCAGATGAATATCGCCGACATTCGCAAGAAGGCCAAGAAGGTGGGTGTCGCCGGCAACACCGGCGGCATGAAGAAGGCCGATCTCATCAAGGCCATCCAGCGCGCGGAAGGAAACCCGGACTGCTTCGGCACCGCGACCACATTCTGCGACCAGGCGAAGTGCTGCTGGCGGGAGGACTGTCTGGGCGCGAAGCCCTGACCTCCCCTCCCGTTCCGTTCCGGTGAGGCCCTGCGCGCCCGCAAGGGGTTGTATGCGTATGGCGCGGGGAGAGCCGTAGGGGTAGCCAGCGGCGTTCCTTTGCCTCGACATGGGTAGAGGTGCCATCCGGGTGCCCGCCCTCAGGCGGGTGGGCGTGCTGCTCCCCTTTTCCTGGGTGTGGCCTGGCCGGGGCAGATGCGGTTGCTTCGTTTCCTCCTCGAGTGGAACTGTTCCATTCTCGAGACACGGAGGCTGCGCGCTGAGTGCGAGCCTCCGGCGGGAGGGAGGGTGTGGCGCGCGCAGGCTTCCCGCCCTGAGGAGCGGCAGCGATGACGGAGCTCCTTTTCACCCCGGCCCGCCTGGGCTCGCTCACCATCAAGAACCGTCTCGTGCGCTCGGCCACGGGCGAAGGCATGGCCCTTCCCGACGGCGGCGTCACCGACGACCTGGTGGCCTTCTACCGTCGTCTCGCTGAAGGCGGCGTGGGGCTCATCATCACCGGCCACACCTACGTCCACCCGTTAGGCAAGGTGAACCCGGGGATGACGGGCCTGTACAAGGACGACCTCGTCCCCGGCCACCGCAGGCTCACCGAAGCCGCGCACGCTGCCGGGGGAACGGTGGCGGTCCAGATCAACCACGCCGGCCGACAGACCTCCCCGGCCCGCATCGGTCAGCAGAAGCCCCTGGCCCCCAGTGCCCTTGCCCGGCCCAGTTCGCCTTTCCTTCCCAAGGAGATGACGGAGGAGGAGATCGAGGAGGCCATCCAGGCCTTTGCCGACGCCGGCCGCCGGGCGGTCGCAGCAGGCTACGACGGCGTCCAGATCCACTCGGCCCATGGCTACCTGATAAGCGAGTTCAACTCCCCCTATGCCAACCACCGGACCGACCGCTGGGGCGGGAGCCCGGAGAACCGCCGGCGGTTCCTCCTGGAGGTCTCTCGGCGGGTACGCCAGGCGGTCGGCCCGCAGGTGCCCGTCTTCGTCAAGTTGAACGGCACCGATTTTGTCGAAGGCGGCCTGACGTCCGAAGAGAGCGCCGAGATTGCCCAGGCCCTCGAGGCCGAGGGTATCGACGCCATCGAGGTCAGCGCGGGCTTCGCCGAGAGTGGCGACCTCATCGTCCGGAAAGGCATCGCCACCGAGGAGCAGGAAGCCTACCTCCTCCCCCTTGCCCGCCCCATCCGGGAAGCAGTCCGGGTGCCGGTGATGTTGGTGGGTGGTTTGCGGTCGCGGGCGGTGATGGAGCGGATGCTGGCGGAGGAGGGGATGACCTTCCTCTCCCTTTCCCGGCCCTTCATCTGTCAGCCCGACCTGGCGAACAGGCTGCGCACCGGTGAGATAGACCGGGTCGCCTGCACCAGTTGTGGCCGCTGCACCCGTGACGACCGAGGCTGGCTCTCCTGTGGCGCGAAGGCCGACGCCCGGACGTAACCCCTGGTCTCCGTGACGGTCACCGGGGTTTCTTGGTGGTGCGAGGGGAGGGACTCGAACCCTCAAGGGTGACAACCCACGAGATCCTAAGTCTCGCGCGTCTACCGGTTCCGCCACCCTCGCCTGATACTCCCTCACCCCGCCCTCTCCCATGGGGAGAGGGGAGCCCGCCGAGCGGCGGGCACAGTGAGGGTTCTTTGCCGGCACACGACCGTCTGGTGCCGAGCCTCCCCACATTGTAGCCCCCGCCGGGGCCTGCGGGCAAGGGCGCGGGACTTCGGGCGCAGGGGAGCCGGCGCCCTCCCGGCCTTTGCCACGTCACCCGGTTACCGGCCTTCGGCTGGCGAGCGGCCTCAAGGCAGGTAGTATCCCTTCCACACGCCTCCGCCGAAGGTGGTCACGTACATCACGGTGCGGTCCTGGGGGTCGAAGGTGACGTTGGTGGTGCTCCGGAAGGGGAAGTTCTCGACGAGTTTCCACGTTTTCCCCGCATCGGGGCTCATCCAGAGCCCGTGGCCGGCCGTACCCAGGTACACGTAATCCGGGTGGTCGGGGTGGAGGTTGATGAAGAGGCAGTGGACGTAGCCCTCTCCCCCGGCCGCAGCGAAGTCCTCGTCCTTCATGATCCTCGTCCAGGTCTTGCCGCCATCGGTGGTCTTGTAGAGTCCTCCCTGACGGCCCTGGGGGATGGTGGCTGCGGTCAGGTAGATGACCTCCGGGTTCTCGGGGTTGACAGCAAAGTTGGCCGGCCAGGCGAGTTTCAACTCGGTGGTGAGGTCGGTCCAGGTCTCACCGCCATCCGCTGACTTCCAGATGCCTCCGGGAACGGGGAAGGTGCTGTCTTGGCGGAAGGCGGTGATGCCGCAGTAGAGGTCCCCGGTCTTGGGGTGGACGATGACCTTGAGGGCGTGGAGGTTGCCCGGGTTCCCCAGGCCGTTGGACTTCTTCACCCAGGTCTCGCCATTGTCGGTGGACTTGTAGACGCCTCCCTCGTAGAAGGTGGCGTAGAGGGTGAGTTTCCCCTGCGGGCTCTTGGGGTCGAGGGCGATGGAGGTGCAGGGGAGCGCGGGCTGCCCCTGCCCCAGCACCTTCCAGGAGATGCCCCCGTCCTCGGAGACGCAGACCCCGCCCGCGTGCTGTCGGCTGTTGGCGTCGACGTGGGTCCAGTGGGGGATGTCGTGGCGGTTGCTGGTGGCCGCGTACATCCTCCCCTTGACGAAGGGGTCGAAGGCGACCTGGTAGAAGGTGTTGGCCCAGGGACAGCCTCGGGCCGAGTAGATCCAGGTCTCGCCGGCGTCCACGCTCCGGGCGAAGCCGATGTCGGTGTAGGCGATGTAGCGGCGGTCGTGGTCGGCGGGGTCGAAGTAGTAGTGCCAGCAGGAGGTCACTTCCAGCCCCGTGGACCGGTAGCGGAAGCCCGGGTCCCCCGGCTTCACCCCCACCGGCTCGTTCATCGACGGGTGCCAGTGCTCTCCCCCGTCGCGGGAGATGTAGAAGTCGCCCTGGGTGCTCACCATGACCAGTTTGGGGTCCGAGGCAGAGACGCCGAGGCCCAGCGGGCTGATGTCGTAGCCCCAGTGTATCTCCGTCTGCACCCAGGAGCGCTCCACGTTGGCTCCCTCGCCCGTCATCCGGAAGCAGTTTGTCCAGGTCTTTCCGCCGTCGGTGGTGCGCAGGACGTCGCTTCGGTTGACGGCGTAGGCGACCCGGGTCTGGTTGGTGGCCATCAGGGCGTCGTTCTGCCTCCGGTTTTCCCCGGACACCGTCCAGGTGGAGCCGCCATCGGCGGAACGGAGGGTGCCCGCGTTGGCGACGGTGGCGAAGAGGACCTCGCCGCCGCCTCGCTCCGCGCCCCCCGTGAGGCTGCTGAGCGGATTCCCCGCCGCTTCGGCCACGGTGAGGGATTCCCAGGTCTTCCCGCCGTCGAGGCTGCGGGCAAAGACCTTCTCTCCGGACTGTACCGCGGCGAAGACCTTCGTGCCCAGCGGGACGATGCCGGTGCATCTTCCCGAGGGGCCCTGTTCCCACGTCTTTCCGCTGTCGGTCGAGCGCCAGAGGCCTGCATCCGTCCCTGCGAAGAGGACGGGAGGCTCAGCAGCCAGGGTGGCGAGTCGGGTTATCCGCGCGCTCTGCCAGGGCGCTGCCCCATCGACCACGGGCCGCCAGGTGGCGGCCTTGTCCGTGCTCACCCGCAGTTCATTTCCGCTCACCCAGAAGACAGCGTCCGGGAGGAAGGCAGGTCGGCAGGAGAGCGAGTTACCCAACTGCTTGAAGGGGATGAGTTCCCAGTGCTTCCCGCCGTCCAGGGAGCGGTACGCGCCACCCATGTCGCAGGAGATGAGCATCAGGTTGGGGTCGAAGGGGGAGACGGAAGGTGTGTACATCCCCCCGGCCCCTCCCATCCCCGTCACCACAAAGGCCTGCTGGGGCTGGGCTGAACTCGTCGCGCCCACTTCGCCGACACCCGCCGCAGCCGACAGGCTCCCCAGCACCAGTGTTGTGACCAGAGTCGCGAGCACTCCTCTCAGAACAGCTGTTTCCATCGCCTTCCTCCTTGCCGGGGCAGGCTCCGCAGCGTCGGGACCTTCGGGGCCGGACTTGCGGGCCACGCTTACGGTTGATTTCGGGACCCCCGCATCCTACCCATGCCGGCCAGGCTGGTGCAACCCCATTTCTCCCGCAGCGCAGAGCGGAGGCGCCTGACCGGAAGCCCCCTTGCGTGAGCCCAGGTCCGTGGGTATGCTTCGCCTCGGGTGCCCGCGGGGCGGGCGCGAGGGGCTTCGCGTGCGACCGGCGAAGGAAGGAGCCTGGAAATGCCCGGGGGAAGGACACCAGGGACCCGGGGAGGCGAGAGGCCCCACGTCATCTTCATCCTCAGCGACGACCAGGGACCCTGGGCCGCGGGCTGCTGCGGCAACCCGGAAATGCGGACCCCCAACATCGACGGCATCGCCCGTCGGGGTGTCCTCTTCAGCAACTTCTTCGTCGCCACCCCCGTCTGCTCCCCCAGCCGGGCCACCTTCCTCACCGGCCGGATTCCCTCCCAGCATGGCATCCACGAGTGGCTCCACCCGGAAGTGATGGTGGGCCCCGAGGCGAAGGTCCTCATCGGCAGCGAGGTGGGCTACACCGACGTCATGGCCCAGCATGGCTACGTCTGTGGCATCAGTGGCAAGTGGCATCTCGGCGACTGCCTGAAGCCCACCCACAGTTTCTCCTTCTGGTACGTGCACCAGTCGGGAGGCGGCCCCTACAACAATGCGCCCATGGTCCGCGAAGGCAAACTCATCAATGAGCCTGGCTACGTCACCGACCGCATCACGGAGGAAGCCCTGAACTTCATCGACGCCCACGCCCAGGACGCTACGCCGTTCTACCTGAGTGTGCACTACACCGCCCCCCACAGCCCCTGGACCGGTCACCCACAAGATATCGTGGCTTCGTACGATGATTGCCCCTTCCTGTCGTGTCCGCAGGAGCCGAGGCATCCCTGGGCGGGAGACCTGACCACCCGCTGCCTGGGGAACCGCGAAATGCTCAAGGGTTACTTCGCCGCGGTCACAGCCATGGACGACAACGTGGGCCGGCTCCTCCGTCGCCTGGAGGAACTGGGCCTCACCGAAAGGACCCTCGTCATCTTCGCCAGCGACAACGGCTTCAGTTGCGGGCACCATGGCTTCTGGGGAAAGGGCAATGGCACCCGTCCCCGGAACATGTACGAGAACTCCATCAAGGTGCCCTTCATTGTCAGCCAACCTGGGAGACGCGGTCCCTCTTGGCCTGCTGGCGCCGGCCGCGGGGGCTCAACTCTCCGAACCGCCGGTAACCTCGGCACCGCGTCCCAAGAGACCCGGTGGGTCCCCGAGGGCCGGAAGGTGGAGGCCATGGTCTCCGCCTACGATTTCTTCCCCACCCTCCTCGACTACCTCGACCTACCGCTGCCTGAGGGCCGAAACCTGCCCGGTCGCTCTTTCCTCCCCCTTCTTACGGGCCGGGCGGAGCGGGTGAATGACAAGGTCGTGGTCTTCGACGAGTACGGGCCGGTGAGGATGATCCGCACCGAGGAGTGGAAGTACGTTCATCGCTACCCCGACGGCCCCCACGACCTCTACCACCTGACCGAAGACCCCGACGAACGCATAAATCTCGCGGGTGACACGACTTACAACAAGGTGAAAGCCGAACTCAAGGCCGAGATGGACGCCTGGTTCGCCCGCTACGTCATCCCGGAGCACGACGGGCTCCGGGAGATATATTGAGGATTCTTGAAAAGGAGGAGCACCATGATTGACGGGGTGCGTACGAAGAGGCTCCGGGTCATCCCGGACGAGCGGGGCAGGCTCATGGAAATCCTGCGGGCCGACGACGAACTCTTCATCAGGTTCGGGCAGGTCTACATCACCACCGCCTATCCCGGGGTGGTCAAGGCCTGGCACTGGCACACGAAGCAGACCGATTCGCTCGCTGTGCTCTTCGGCATGGCCCGGGTGGGGCTCTACGACCCCCGTCCCGACTCCCCCACTAAGGGCCAGGTGGCTGAGTTCTGCCTGGGCGTACACAACCCGCTCCTGGTGCAGGTGCCGCCCGGGGTGATGCATGGCTTCAAGTGCATCGGGACCCAGGAGTGTATCGTCATCAACTGCCCGACGGAAACCTACAACTACCAGGAGCCCGACGAGCACCGCCTCGACCCCTACGACAACGACATCCCCTTCGACTGGCGCCGAAAGGACGGCTGACCTGTGGCCTACGAGCCGCCAAAGTGCCCGAAGTGTGGGGAACTCGCACCGAAGGACGGTCTCTGGTGCCAATGCGGTCATCGCTTCCCGGGACGGGCCACCTGCCTCACGTGTGGCCTCGCATCTGCATGGCCGCTGCGGACCTGTCCGCGGTGCGGCGCTGTGATTCTTATGCGCCGGCGCGCCTGGCTTCCGTTTGTCGTGCAGAGCGCATTATTGTGGCTTCTCGCCTTCACCATGCTTCCGGTTTTCGAAACGGCCGCTCGGCATCCGGTTCTGTGGTTCGGCGCGTTCGCTGTTGTGTGGGTGGCTATGGTAATCCTTGAAATACGTTCGGATAGGGGGCTTAAGCGATTGGGGGAGGTCGAACAGCAGCTCAGTGAGAGCGTGGACAAACTGGGGGACGGGGACCGCCGCATCCAAACCACCAGAGCGTTGGACGAGTTCGTGGAGAAAGTGATTGGCAAAGGGTACGAGGGAGAGATACAGGACCCATTGCGGACAGGTCTGAAGCTTTCGGCTGGGTTCCTTGGCGGCGTGGCAGCTGCAGCTGTCGCCGTCGTCCTCACCGCTGGTGTCCGCACCAACCGCTGGGTTTGGGCGGCATTCGCGCTCGTGGCCGCTTTCGGGGTTGCGGTTTGTTTCGGCTACACCTACACAGCTCGCCGCATCGGCGTGCGACGGGCCCGCAATATCTTCTACATCGCCCTGGCAATCGGCCTCATCGGTTTTGTCTATGCAATGATGCGGCTGATACCCCGGCTGTGAGCCCGTTTGCCCACACCGGCGCCGACAAGGTTGATGTCTGAACTGGCAGGCGAGTCCGCCTCGTAGTTCAGAACCAGCAGTTCGTTGCCGAGGACCTTCCTCTCTTTGACGCCGTTGGCTTTGGCTTCCTTGGTCACGGCGTGGCGGCCACAGTACCTCCAACGCAATTCCTCGGTGTGCCAGCCTGGAGCGTCGTAGAGAGCGCGGGCTTCGGGGCAATCGTCGTAGGAGAGCATCACTTTGGCCCGCGTCTCCCGCAGAAGTTGGGCAAGCCGACGGTGGCTCTCTTCGCCGAAACTCTTGTCGTAGAGTTTGTCGGTGGGATGGCAGTTGGTGTCGCGCATGTAGGGCGGGTCGCAGTAGATGAACGTCTCTTCGTCGGCGTCGGCGAGGCATTCCTCGAAACTCGTGCACGTAATCCTCACGCGCTGCAACTTCTCCGAGACCTGCGCGAGGAGGCGGAGTTTCTTCTCCAGGTTCTCCCAGCCCTGGGGGTTACTGAAGTAGAGTCGGCTCTCGCGGTTCGGGTCGTAGACCACCCGTCCGCCCCAGACCGTGCGGTTGATGTAGTAGAACTGGACCGCCCGCTCCAGCAGGGCCTCCGCCCCTGTCGCCTGCATCAGGTCCTTTCGGCTGACCCAGTAGTCAAAAAGTTTCCGCCGGTCGCCCCGTTGCTTCTGGCAAAGTCGGGCGAAGGCCTCGAAGTTGTCGCGTAGCGTCCGGTAGAAGGCGTAGAGGCCCGGGTGGAGGTCGTTGAGCCAGTTCTCGCCCGCCTTGGGCTTACGGAAGAAGAGCGCCGCGCCCCCGGCGAAGGGCTCACGGTAGGCGCGGTGTTCGGGCGCATAGGCGAGCAGTTGCCGCGCCGCCCGCGACTTGCCCCCGGGGTAGCGAAGCGGGGAAGGGAGGGAGGCATCACCCGCTTGACGAGGCTGCACCTCCGCGTTCACGTGCGCACCTGCCTCCATCTTCCGCGGCCCAAAAGGAGCTATCCTTGGGATTATGGTCACCCCGCCTGGGGCTGTCAACCCTTGGCTGTGGTCATGCACAGGCCGGTGAGGCAGAGGGTGAGCCAGGCGGCCCCGGTGGCGTAGCCGCCAAGGACGTCGCTCAGCCAGTGGACGCTCAGGTACACCCGGCTCGCGCCCACCACGAGGGCGAGCAGGCCGCATCCCGTAACCACGGCCGCCTTCCAGCCACGGGGCAGTTGGCTTCGGAGTGCAAGCCAGGCACAGAACCCATAGAAGGCCACCGCCAACGTGGCGTGGCCGCTGGGGAAACTGTAGCCGCCGAGCGATGGATAGGGAGCAGGCGGACGCGGACGGAGGAACAGCCATTTGATGGCTTCATCCAGGAGGGCGGCGCCCGCTGCGGAGACCACCCCGGCGACGGCCCACGCCCGGCGACCACGCCGCCAGAGCAGAATCCCCGCGCAGATGGCGGCGGGGAGCACCACGGGCCAGTTGCCCAGGTGGGTGACGATGGAAAAGAAGGCGTGGACGGTCGGACGTTCGGGCGGTGTCCAGCGAGCGATAGCAGCGTCGGCTCTGTCGAGCGGCCGGCCTTCGGCGGAGAGCCAGGCGATGACAATGAGAAGAAGCAGGAAGCCCCCGGTCAGCAGAAGCCCGGACACCAGGACCCGGCGGCCGCGGCGAACGGGGCTGTCGGGTGCTTTCACTCGGTGCCTTCGCCGGCGTGTCGGGTGCCTGCCCGGGCGGTCGTGGTCCCGGGGGTGCCGATGACCTTCAGGAGTTCGGGGACGATGCCGTAGGTTCCCGTCTCCTTGATTTTCTCCACGCAGCGGCGGGCCTGGGGGATGACCATGCCGTTATAGACGCCCGTGCCACAGGCCGACTTGTCACCGGCCCGGATGTCGTTGACGGCGCGCTGGACGTGGTCGGCGAGGAAGTTGGCCCCGTCCACCAGGTACTGGGTGTTGATGTTGTTCTTCCCCACCAGTCCCCGGGCCAGCTTCGCCGCACCGGTGCCGCCGTGCTGGGCGAAGGGGATGTAGCGGCCGACCTGAAGGAGGAGGGCCCGCTGCGTCGCCTCCAACTTGGCGATGTCCGGCTCGTGCTTCTCGTCCTGCTTGGCGGCGTGTTTCATCCCGATCTCGTAGGCGATGCCGTCGGCCGCGGTGAAGGTGGCGAAGAGGACGGTGCGGGCGATGAAGGCTTCCAGTTCCTTCTTCCCCAGGGCCTCGTAGGCCTCTTCGTCGCCGCTACTGCCGGTGGCGGAGAGTTCGGCCTCGACCATGACGTCCTGGTTGTCGAAGTCGGCGCGCACGGCGTGGGCCATCTCCCTGCTGGTGGCGAAGTTGAGGATGAGGGGGAGGTTGCCGGTGTCGATCATGGCCCAGGCCGGCCGGGACAGTTCCACAGCGGCCAGGAAGTCCCGGCGGTATTCGCCGAAGGCGTCGCCGGTGAGGTAGTGGGTAAAGGCCTGGAAGTCCTCCCGGCTGACAGCGGCCTCGGCCCCGAAGGCGGGCTTCATCGCTTCCATCGCTTCCTCCAGGATGGCCCGGGCGTGGGCCGGGGCGAGGCCGGAGGAGCCCCGGGGCTCCTGGTAGTTCTTGCTGCTGAAGGCGGGGGCGGTGAAGTGGTCCAGGGTGAGGAAGATGCATGGGGCCCCGAAGTCCTCCACGAACCAGGCCAGCATCTCCGCGGCGCGCCTGGCGCCGATGGCCGTGGGCCGGCCGAGGAGTCTGGTCTGGACCCCGTCCAGCAGTTTGATTTTGCTCGGCTCGTTGGCCGCAATCATGGCCGCGTTGTAGCTGACCTGCACCATCTGCGGGCTTCCGTCGCCCTGGACGGAGGCCATCACGAAGGCCTTCAACTGCACCTCCAGGGGGAGGTTGGCGTTACTGGCGAGGAGCGTGCGCCGCTCACCTTCGGGCTTGAGCCGGCCCCTCCCGTCGAAGGGGCACAGGTAGTCAAAGACCTTCCGCAACTCCGTTCCGTTCCGCAGACGCATGGCCCCAAGCCTTTCTTCACAAGAACCCGTGCCTGACTCACCCGACGAGCCGCCAGCACTGCTTCGCCCTGCGTGTAGGCCGCCCAAGATACCCGTCCCTTCCCGCCTGGTCAAGGCTTCTCTTGGGCGGAGGAGCGCGCCCGGCTCCGCCGGGCAGAGCAGGGGAAAGGAGAAAGGAGAGGAGGACGAGGCACTTTCTCCTGCGGTCTCTTCTCTTCCCTCTCCCCGCCTGTCTCCGCAGCGGTCTTTGCTGGTGTGGTCGGGGGCGGTATAGTGTGGAGGGTACGCCCTACGGACGCGACCTTCGGCACAGGGAGGGAGAAGCGATGGCACCAGCCTCTCGTCAGGAGCTGCTTGGGAAGATGGAGCTTCGCCAGGGCGACATCACCGACGTGGCCGTGGACGCCGTCGTCAACGCCGCCAACACCCAACTGCTTTTGGGGGCCGGGGTGGCGGGGGCCATCCGGCGTAAGGGAGGCCCCAGCATCCAGCGGGAGTGTGACGCCATCGGGCCCATCGCCCTGGGCGAGGCGGCCATCACCACCGCGGGCAACCTCCCGGCCCGCTACGTCATCCACGCCGCCAGCATGAGCCTGGGGGGAGAGACCACGGCCCGCTCGCTCCGCGATGCGGTCCGGGCCAGCCTCGGGCGGGCGGAGGAGAAAGGGCTCAAGGGCATCGCCTTCCCGGCCATCGGCACGGGGGTCGCCGGCTTCCCCCTGGACGAGTGCGCCCGCATCATGTTCGCCGCGGTGTTAGAGCACCTGGCCGGGAAGACGTCGCTGGAGAAGGTCTCTTTCGTCCTGTTTGGCGACGACGCTTACCGGACCTTCGCCCGCGAGTTCGACGCCCTGCGTCAGCCTTCCTGAACCGGCCTGAGGAGCAGAGCGGAGCCCTGGTCAGGAGCCGGCCGGGGTGATCCGCACTTCACCCGGCTCGCCTACCTTGCCCCGCACCTCCACCACCGGGCCGAGGAAGAGGTCGATGACGTGGGCGTTGGTGAGCAGATGCTCGCTCACGGCGCTGGTGGTGAATCGGCTTTCCCCGGAAGCGAGGGCCAGGGGGACGAGCAGCTGGTCGGCGAGGTGGTAGTCGAAGGCCGCCTCCGTCTTCAGGTAGCGAGCCAGTTCGTTGAGGGCCTCGCGGGCCACCTGCTCCGCGGGCTTGCCCCGCTGGCCGAGCGCCGTGAACGCTGCGCGGCCGGTCGCGAACTCCGCTTCCACGTAGACCGCGGTGCCCGGGTCGACCGCTCGTGGCTCCACCGCCTCCACCGCCACCTCGCCCCGAGCGTCTGCTAGGCCTAACTGCCTGAGGCCCCGCTCCAGCTCCCGGGCCTGCCTTTCGACGATGTGCCGGGGGAGCCCGCTGGCCAAGGACACGCCTGCGGCCTGGCGGAAGTCGCCGCGCTCAAGGGCCACCAACGGCTTCCCCCGCCCGCCTCGGGCTGGCGGGCGCCCGGCGCCCCGTACCGACACTCTGACGGAGCCGCCGCCACGCGGGTAGAAGCCTGCCTGCTCCAGCTTGGCCTCCACCTCCAGCCCACGTGGCGCGTCCTGGCCCGGGTGCCCGGCGGGGCGCCCGCGAAGCGGGCCAGCTGGGCGCGACGGATGGCCGATGCTCCTCGTGCGCCCGTCCGCCGGGAGAGGTGGCACCTCGCCCAGCCAGGCGAGCATGACGGCCCAGTGGCGGGCCAGGTACTCGAAGGTCGGGGCCCAGGGGACATGCGTGCCTCCGGTCACGGTGACGGTGAAGTCGCCAGGCGCGAGGGCGAGGGCGGGCACGAGGGTTTCCACGACCAGGGTGGTCGCCCCCGCCGTGGCGATGCGGAAGTGGTAGTCCCCTGGCTGAATCGAGGGGGCCGCGCCCGCCCAGATGCGACCCTCTCCCTTCCCCTCCCCCACGGGGGGAGGGCCAAGGTGAGGGCTTGGGCGGGCACCCGCCTGGGGGGTCGGGGGCTCCCCGCCCGCTGGCTGGGGGGCGCCCCGGTCGGGCTGGCGGGCACCCGCGGGGAAGAAGCGCAGCGATGAGGAACCGATGCCCGCGCCCTCCACCCGCCCGCCGCTCACGGCTCGAGCGGCCTCGACGGCGACGAGGTGTTGCGGCCGAAGCCCCGGTTCGGACCTTCCGGCCCGGATGTTGTCGATGAAGACCGGTCGGCCGGTGACGAGTGACAGGGTGAGAGCGGTGCGGAGTATCTGTCCGCCTCCCTCGCCCCAGGCCCCGTCGACAAGAACAGTGGACTCGGACACTACGGTTCCCTTGCCGGGGAGCCTTGTCGGCTCCCCGCCCGCATCGGGCTGGCGGGCGCCCGCAACGGCTCGGACGCCTGCGGCGTCACACAACGCCTTGGTCAAGCCCCACGCCCTTCTTCTGCTATCACTGTCGCGCATCGGCGGCGGCTGAGTCAAGGGGGGCGGCGAGCCCACCTAACCATCGGTCGGAAAAGCAGTTCCACGGGAAGACGGTCTCCCCTCTTGCTCAAGTTGGTTGTGTGCGGGGGCCGATAGGAGAACAGGACAGTTGGTGAGCAGGAGAATAGTGTTAAGGAGCGGACAGACCTGAAGGTCTGTCCCTGCCCCTGTTCAACAGGGGCCCCGCTTCGAGGTACAGGCATGACGATCCAGAGGCGCCTCCTCTTCTTCTTTCTCATCGTTGTGCTCATCCCCATGACCGAGACCGGGTTCCTGACGGCACGCACGCTGACCTCCACCCTGGAAGACCGGGCGCAGAAGAGCCTGGAAACCGACCTCAAGATGGCTCGGTCGGTGGTCCTGCAGCGCCTTGAGGCCCTGACCCGAGCGGCCCAGCAGACCGCGGCACTCAGCCTCATGGTCACCGAGGAGCCCGACCAGGCAACGCTCCAGCAGGTTCGGGAGGCGCTCCTGCAGCTGAAGCGAGCGCAGCGGCTCTCCTTTGCCACCCTCCTTCGACCGGAAGGTTTCACCCCGGAGGGCAAGGCCGCTCGCGCGGTCAAGCCCCCGTTGGCGGAGGCCAACTCCGAGAGTTCACCGCAGCGAACCGGCTCCTCAGGGCCCACCCTTGACACAGGTGCTGGCGAAGCGGAGAAGGGCGGAGGGGTGGTCCTCTGCCGGGCCAACAGTCTCCAGACAGGTGATAGCTATGCGGCCTTGTCCGTCCTGGAAGGAGCGTGGGCGGACCAGGTCTCCTCCGGAATGGAGTTCATCGGGACCAAGTTGGTGGAAGCAGAGGGACTGAAGCAGCTGGCCAACGTTCCCCTGGAGACGCCGACAGAAATCTTCGGGGAAGGGTTGGCGCTGGTGACGGCCGTACCTGTCGCTGATGCCTCGGGGCGGGTGCTCGCCGTCCTGGTGGTGGGCGAACTCCTGAACAACAGCACCGTCATCCCCGACCTGGTGGGAGAGCCGACCGGCCACATCCTCTCCTTCTGGTTGCGGGATATCTGCATCGCCACCAACGCCCGGCGGAAGGACGGCTCCCGCGCGCTGGGCGACAGGCTCCCCTACAGTGCGGGTGCGACGGCGGCTGAGGAGACGTACCACGACCTCAAGCTCGGCGGCGAGCTGGAGAGGGCCTTGCGCGTGAACCTCCGTAACGCCCGCAACCAGGTCATCGGTGCCCTGGAGGTGGGTATCCCGCTCACGCAGTTGGACGAGCCTCGCCGACGGGCCCTCGCCATCGTCATCCTCGCCTGTGTGGCCGGGGTGGCCATCGCCAGCATCCTCGCCTTCTACCTGGCCCGACGGATCAGCCGACCGCTGGGGGAGATGGTGGCGGCGACGCGTCGCATTGCTCAGGGTGACCTGTCGACGGAGGTGCCCGTGAGCGGCAAGGACGAGGTGGGGGAACTGGCCCTGAGCATCAACCAGATGACCCACGACCTGGCCCAGGCCCAGGAGCGGCTCGTGCGGAGCAACCGCCTGGCAGCCATCGGACAACTGGCGGGCAGCGTGAGCCACGAACTGCGCAACCCCTTGAGCGTGCTGCGGAGTTCGGCGTACTACCTGCGGACCCGGCTCGGCACCGCCGACGAGAAGGTCACCAAGCACCTGGGCATCATCGAGCAGGAGATCGTCAACTCCGACAAGATCATCGGTGACCTGCTGGACTTCTCCCGGACCAAGCCGCCGACCCTCCAGCGTACCTACCTCAACTACGTGGTCGAGGAAGCACTCTCCCGCGTGCGGGTGCCGAGCACGGTGACGGTCAAGAGCGACCTCTCGGACGGGCTGCCACCCATGCGGGCCGACACCTTCCAGCTGGAGCAGGTCTTCGTCAACCTGCTCACCAATGCCTTGCAGGCCATGCCCCAGGGGGGCACGCTCACGCTCCGCTCCTACCGGGAGGATGACAGCGTCACCGTGGAGGTCAGCGACACGGGAATCGGCATCAAGCCGGAACACCTCCCCCGGCTCTTTGAGCCGCTCTTCACCACCAAGGCGCGGGGCATCGGCCTGGGGCTCGCCGTCTCTAAGACGCTGGTGGAAAACCACGGGGGGACCATCCGCGTCCAGAGCTCCACAGGCCAAGGGACAACCTTCGCCGTCACCCTCCCCCTCCACCGGGAGTTGGGTGCGCCTGACGCCCGCGAAGCGGGCGCAGAGGAAGAATCGAGGGGGCCACTGGCCCCCGAGAGGTCGGAGACGGCAATGCACGGCCTTGAGGAAAAGCCCGAGCGAGGGGGGAGCCCGGAGGCTTCCGGGCGCGGCTCGACCAAGGTGTCGTAGGCTCGACCAAGGCGTCCGGGCCGTCGGGAGAGGGGAGGCGAAAAGCCTCCCCGGATCGCCACAGGCGCCCGAGCCGTTGGGAGAGGGGAGCCGATAAGGCTCCCCGGCAAGGAAACTCCGATGGCTGACTCGAAACAGTCGGGAACACCAGGGCGGGAGTCACGGGAGCAGGCCAAGAGGGACGGAGCATCCCCGGCCGCCCAACGCGACCCTGTCCCTTCCCCTCCCCCCATGGGGGAGCGGGAGCCCGCCGAAGGCGGGCGCGGTGAGGGGAAGGGGCGGGCGCCCAGCTTCCTCGGCCGGGCACCCGGTGGGGAGCCGGCGGGGGCCTCTCCCGAGCGGTCGCAGACCCCGCCAGAGGCTTTGCCCGCGGGCGCCCGACCACTCCGGCTCCTCGTCGTCGACGATGACCCGAACTTGGGCGAGAGCCTGCGGGATGTCCTCACCGAAAAGGGCTACGAACTGGTGGTGATGACCGACGGGGAGAAGGCCCTCGCGGTCCTCCGCGAGGAGCAGTTTGACATGGCCTTGGTGGACATCCGTATGCCCGGGCTGAACGGGGCCGCGACCGCGAGGTTCATCCACACCCTCGCGCCCAGGCTCCCGGTGGCCATGATCACCGGCTATGCCTTTGACGAGCTGGCCCGCCAGACCCTCAAGGAAGGGGCGGTGGCCGTGATCGGGAAACCCCTGGACATCGACCACTTGGTGAAGCTCATCGACCGCACGGTCAAGCGGCCCACCGTGCTTATCGTCCATGGTGACCAGGTCCAGGCCAATCGCCTCCGAGGGATCCTGGAGCGAGGCCGGTGCCTGAGCGTCATCGCCCCCAGCCTGGAGGCTACGCGTCAGGCCCTGACCCAGTCCACCTTCGACGCCATCATCCTGGACAGCGCCCTGGTGCGCCAGCACGGACCCGACAGTCTGGTGGAAGTCGCGCGCCTACGGCCCAACGCCTACCTGATCTTTCTCGCTTGCGGGTGCCCGCCGGGTGCCCGCGAGGCGGGCGCGGAGCTTCACTCGGAGGAAGAGGTGGCGGCGGAGGCCGCCCAGCGTACGCTCGAGCTCCAGGTCCGTCACGCAGCCTTCGCCGTCCTGGAGGAGCGGCCCACCGACGAAGAGGTGCTCCAGGTCATCCACCGCATCCGCGAGCGCATGAAGGAACGAGAGGGTGACCGTTAGCCCCACTACGCCCCCGCCTGCTTCGCAGCTGCCCGCCGGCGGGCACCCGCCGGGGCCGGTGGCCCCTGCCCAGCGCCCGCCCGCCTGCGTCCTGGTGGTGGACGACGAACCGTTCGTCCGGGAGACGCTCGCCGACATCCTCGCCGGGGCGTGCTACCGGGTGGAGGTCGCCGGTGACGGTCCGACGACGCTCGCCAGGCTACGGGAACTGGGGGGAGAGGTGGATTGCCTGGTGCTGGACATCCGCCTGGCGCCGCCCGCGGAGGCCGGCGAACGGGGGATGGATGGCATAGACGTGCTCCGGGCGGTGAAGCAGACCTGGCCTGACGTGGGGGTCCTCATCATGACCGCCTTCGCCAGCGTGGACAATGCGGTGGCCGCACTCAACCTGGGCGCCGAAGCCTACGTGCGCAAGCCCCTCATCCCCGAGGAGCTGCTCGCCCTGGTCGTCAAGACGGTGGAACGCCGGCACCTGGCCCGGGAGAAAGCGCGCCTGGAGCTCCAGGCCCTCGAGCAGAACCGCTTCCTCCGGGAAAAGAACCAGGAACTGGCCGTGGCCAATCAGCGCCTGGCGGAGGTCAACCGTCGGCTCGCCGACGCCCTGCGGCAACTCCAGGAGGCCCAGGCCCAACTCATCCAGTCGGAGAAAATGGCCTCCCTGGGGCAGCTGGTGGCCGGGGTGGCGCACGAACTCAACAACCCCATCAGTTTCGTCTACAGCAACATGGGTCGGCTCAAGGAGTATGTGGAGGACATCCGCCGGGTCTTCACCTGCTACCAGGACACACTCGGCCGCCTTCGCCGCGGTGACGTCCCCACCGCCGAGGACCTCGAGACCACGGACAACCTCGAGGGGACGACCGACATCGACTACATACTCC
>Ga0315282_10004823_pt1 | contig 23299 bp, 21 predicted proteins | sample YL17G07_20_MG_FD_203693 | JGI IMG/M metagenome (GOLD analysis project Ga0315282, IMG submission 203693) | Sediment microbial communities from Yellowstone Lake, YNP, Wyoming, USA - YL17G07_20 | ecosystem: Environmental > Aquatic > Freshwater > Lake > Sediment | place: USA: Wyoming | collected... | reverse complement strand
TACATCATGCTCATCGCAACCGCGCTTCGGGGTTCTGCATATTCAACGATCCAGCAATCTCAATTGCCTATCTGAAACGGAGATATGGGATCAAGAAGATTCTGTACCTTGATGTAGACGCGCATCATGGAGACGGAGTGATGTATGGCTTCTACTCGGACCCAGGTCTCTTGGACATAGATTTCCACGAAGACGGCCATCATCTCTTTCCAGGAACCGGGTTCACGGATGAGATCGGAGTGGGTGAAGCATCCGGTTTGAAAGTAAATGTCCCACTATCGCCATTTACAGACGACAATGCGTACTTGGAGCTATTCAGGCAAATCGTACCACAAGCTGTCCGGAAATACAGCCCAGAAATCCTATTGCTGCAGTGCGGAGCGGACTCACATGCAAATGATCTCCTAGCTCACCTACAGATCACAACGACCGCCTATCGAGAAATTGCGGAAACCGTTCACACCTTGGCTCACGAAGTGGCACGGGGGAGGCTCGTGGTCTTCGGCGGAGGCGGCTATAATATCGCGAACGTTGCAAGAACTTGGACGATTGTTGGATCTGTGCTAGCAGGCTTCAATCCTCTAGACTCAATCCCTGAGAGCTGGCAAAGGCTCTTTGAAGCGCTTGTTGGCGAGAAGGCTCCTGATCGCATGGATACCAAGAACGAAGCCACTATCGAACTATCGCGAGACAAAACGCTACGACATGCAGTTGATATACTTCAGGATTTGAAGCGTCGGATACCTCTCCTGACGCAAGAGTAAGGGTGGAAAATCAGGCAGAGCTCTGCCAGGCGTTCTGCGCAGTCGCTTCTCGCGGTTTGAAGACCCCAGTGAGGAGATCCTTCTGGACGCGCAAGTAGTCCTCTGGCGTACCGACATCGGCCCAATAGCCTTCATGTTTGTACCCGGAGATAGCGCCTTCCCGCATTAGTTTCGGGAATACGTCCAACTCTAAGGATGCGCGCTTGCCTTTGGAGATCTTGCCAAGGACGGCAGGGCAGATGACGTACACACCAGCGTTAACCCATGTTTCTCCAGCAGGTTGCTTTCGCGGCTTCTCGATGAAACTTATGACTTTGTTCTCGCTGTCCACCTCGACTGCTCCGAATCTTGTTGGAGTGGCCGATCTGGCGAGGACGATTGTGGCTAGAGAATTGGATTTCTTATGTGCGTAGATCAGTTTGTCAAGATCCAGCTCCGAGAAGATGACATCGCCGTTTAGGGTGAGAAAATCGGAGCTGATCATCGGCTCAGCGTTCTTTATTGCCCCCCCTGTGTCCAAAGGCTCCTTTTCGAAACTGTACCTCAATCGAACTCCTAGTTTGTGCTCATCGAGGTAGCGTACTATCTGCTCCTGTAAATATCCAATCGCCAATATGATCCTGTCAAACTCGTACCGCTTCAAGTACTCGATCTGATACTCCAGAAGAGGTTGGTACCCAATGGGCAGCAGTGGTTTCGGCGTGGAGAATGAGCTTGGTCTAACGCGAGTTTCAAGGCCTCCACATAGAATCAGAGCTGTCCTCTCAGGTCGGAATTGCTTCATCCCAAGGCGCAGTAGGAATTCAGCGGTTTCTGAGCGATTTGTGAACCGGGTTCCATCCACTAGCAGATCTATCTTGTGCATCAATGTTGGATCAAGGGTCATACTGTACCGATGCTTCATGGCTTGTCGAGTAATACGTGGCATCCTTTAATTGTATTACGGACCGCATCTGGGCAAAGGCGCGCTCGATGCGGCTAGGTGCCCGGTCTGCGGAAGTACAGATATGGAGTATGTCTACGCGTTTGAGCAAGTAGCCCGCCTCAAATGTGCTAACTGCGTCGATGTCTGGTGGAGCTACGGCTAGTTCTCAACCGGTTCCTCTATGGCCGCTTCTAGTGACCGCTACTCTGTTTGGGTTGAATTCTAGCCCTTGCGGGTAATTCCCTCTAGCAGGATCCTCTGTTCAACTTGGGCGACGAGTCTCTTAGTCTGGTATACGACATCAGGGTTGACAGAGATGCTGTCGATGCCTGATTCAACTAGGAACTTGGTGAACTCCGGATAGACGCTCGGAGCCTGTCCACAGATGCTGACCGTCCTGCCATACTGATGAGCCGTCTCTATGAGGTCCTTGATCGCACGTTTCACCGCCAAGTTTCTCTCATCGAAGAGGGGTGCTAGGGCTTCATTATCTCTGTCCGCGCCCAATATCAGCATCGTGAGGTCGTTACTCCCTATCGAGAAGCCATCGACCCCCGCCTTGCAGAATTCGTCAGCTAGGAGTATGTTGCTCGGGATCTCCGCCATTATCCAGAGCTTGAAGTCCTCATCCTGCTTCAATCCTTCTTGTCGCATGAGCTCGCGTATCTTCACGAATTCTTCAACTGTCCTGTTGAATGGGATCATGCACCACAAGTTCTTCAGCCCCATCTCGTTTCTGACCTTCTTTACCGCTGCAATTTCCAGCTTGAAGGCTGGTTCGTACCTTGGATCTGTGTAGCGGCTTGCGCCTCGGAATCCAAGCAGCGGGTTCGCCTCCTTTATCTCGCTCTCATATTTCTCTCCGCCCTCCAATTTGGCGTACTCGTTTGTCTTGAAATCGCTGAACCTCAGCACGACCGGTCTCGGATAGAAGGCGCGGCAGAAAGTTGCGAGTCCAGATGCCAGTTTGTCGACGAACTCATCCGGATGTTTGTTCTCGATAAGCCACATGGGATGTTTTCGTATGTGGTCATTGACGATGAACTCCATGCGTAGCAGACCGACGCCATCAACTGGTAGCTGAGCCGTCTTTTCGGCAAGTTCGGGTTCGCCGAGGTTGACGTAGATCTTGGTTCCGGTAACGGGGGCCGCAGTAAGTCCCGGCTGCCCTTGAAAAGTGCTTTCCTGCAGTTTGGGAGCTAGGACTTCTTGGATGATTCCCTCATACACTACGCCGCTCTTCGCGTCAACCGTGACTTCCATGCCTGATGCGAGAACTTTCGTTGCATTCTTGGTTCCTGTGATGCATGGGATTCCCAGTTCTCTGCTGACGATGGCCGCGTGGCATGTCATACCCCCGGCATCCGTCACGATTGCCTTTGCCTTTTTCATCGCTGGAACCCAGTCGGGAGCGGTCATCTCCGTAACCAGGATCTCGCCGCTTAGGAATTCGTTTACATGTTCCGACGAGGGGATGACATGTACCTTGCCCGCTCCAATTCCAGGCGAGGACGGCAAGCCTTTGACGAGTATCTTCCTCTCTGTCACGATGGTCGTCTTCTGTTCGGCTGGGATCTTCTTCAGTGACCATACTGTCTCTGGTCGCGCTTGAAGTATGAGCAACTTGTTAGTCTGTTTGTCGAGGCCCCACTCGATGTCCATGGCTCGGCCGTAATGTTCTTCGATCGTAAGTCCATACTTTGCGAGTTCTATCACTTGACCGTCTGCTATTACTTGGCGGTCTTTCAACGTATCAGGAACAGGTTTCTCTTCGGTTCCACCATTGAGTTTCTGTGCCAGCATGATTGTCTTGGTCGGTATTGCTTTACGTGTGATCTGTAGTGTCTTCTTGTCTACATAGTAAGTGTCTGGTGTCACACTACCCTTCACCACGTACTCACCCAACCCGTACGCAGCCTCTATCATAACAAGGGAATCATCGCCATTCGTCGGGTCCATGGTGAACATGACTCCGCTGGATTCGGAATAGCACATCATCTGGACAACAGCTGATAGAGCGACGCTTAGGTGATCGAACCCTTTCTGCACCCGGTAGAATATGGCCCGGTCTGTGAACAGGCTCGCATAGCACTCTCTAACACTTTCAATTACATTGGGTGCACCCGAGATATTCAAGTAGGTCTCCTGCTGACCCGCAAAGCTTGCGTCTGGCAGGTCTTCGGCAGTGGCCGAGCTTCGAATCGCAACGAAGGGGCTCTTGACCTTCTCATGAGCGGCGAGTTTCTCATATGCCTGTGCTATGACCTTCTGAAGTTCCCTAGGCATTGGAGCCGAATTGATCATCTTTCTTATTTCTGCGCCCACCATCTGAAGTGTCGTTGTGTCGTTTGCATCCTTTAGAGCTCGCAGCGATTCCGCTATCTTCTTCTCCAGACCGCTTTCCTTGAGAAAGAGCCTATACGCATCAGCTGTGAGCGCAAAGCCATATGGCACGGGGACTTTCGTCTTAGACGTCATCTCCCCCAAACTAGCCGATTTGCCACCTACCAGTGGTACATCCTGCTTGCCAATCTCATCGAACCAGAGTAGAAGTGAATTCAAATTGTCCATCTCCTCTTCTCTTCGCCCTACCAGTGTACTGCGTTTCTACCCGGAACAATCGCCTTGGGTAATATTTGTCTACCTACGATAGTTACATCCATACACATTGGTTAGCAGCCCCTGCGGCCGCAATCTGCCTCCCGTAAGCACAAGTTCCCGTACTCATCAGATCCTCGTTCAAGAGAGATGGCGCGGAGGCAGAATCTCTGAAGGAATACTCGGAATGCAAGAACAAAGGGAGCGATCGCGGCCTTCGTTCTCTTGTCGACCAAACGGTCAGAACTACTGTAACCGATTGTTCTTGACATAAGATTGTGGTGGGCCGGGCCGGAATTGAACCGGCGACCACCTGCGTTCTGCATTGTCTATGTCAGGCAGGTATCCTAACCAGACTAGACGACCGGCCCGGAACAGTGCGTCATTTCAGAGCTCACAGAAATAAAGCCTACCAAAGCAGCGTTGCCAATTCTCGGAATCAGTATGCTCACCAACATCAGGTTGGTCCTGAGACTTGGACTCGGTCGAATCGAATGTACGGTGCCACACATCCGAATGATGATCCAGAGACGACCTCTGGACGGTTTGAGATGCCCGAGATACTATGCATCAATTCTTGCACCGACCCACTAACGGTACCACCTACTATGCCTTCGCCCAGTTCCCCGTTTGTTATTCCCTGGGCGTTTCGGATTTCAGAACCGAATCTAGTTGTGATTTGATCCGGATTAAGCCAAGCTGCTTCGTAAATGACAAGGCCCTCCTTGATTTCACTGATCAACGCTTCAAGACTACCATGACCAGCTCTGATTGAGAGATTAGTATTCGCGTTTGCTGGAGCGATCGAGTAACGTTCATCCACGTCGACGCCGAAACCTGTTCGAATGCCATTTCCGGTTGGCTTTGAGTGCATCGTTTGAGCATGAAGCTGGTCATAGATGTGCTTCTGGAATACACCCTTCTCTATGAGTCTGGTTCGCTGTTGTGCCTGTCCTTCGTCGTCGAATGGGTTAGTTCTCAAACCGTAGGGATAGAGTCCATCATCTAGCACTGTGAGCTGTTCGGAAGCGATCTGGTCGCCATGCTTGAACTGAGAGAGGTTGAGCTTCAAGGCGTCGGCGCTCGCGTGGAATCCTATGGTTGGTACGAATGCATCGCAGACGAGTGATGGAGAGAAGATCACAGTAGTTTCCTTCGTCTTGGCCGGACGCCGGTTTAGGCTGCTTCTTGCAATGTTCAGCCACTGAGGAATCAGTTTGTCGGGCGCTATGTCACCGACCCTCCTTGCATATCGCGTGGGCCAAAATTCTGTAGGGTTGCTTCCTGTGCCCACCTTGAGCGTCATTTCCACGTAGATGTAGGTTCCAGTTGAGGTGCATGCCACGTCTCGACTGTTTAGTATCTGGGTCTCGACAACATACGTTCTCACTTTGCCGTACGTGAGCGAGATATCTTTCTCTGCGGAGATCTGAGCCTGAGCTGCTTCTGCGTAATCTCTGGCCGCTCGTTCACTATTGCTTGAGATTCTCTTGTCCACAGTACTTGCTGAAGGAAATCTCTTCTTCTCAGGTAGTTCAAAGAACGGCGAGCGATTCAGCCTGGCAATATCGTGTGCTTTCTTTGCGGTATCTTCAAGTTTGCTTTCGGAATTGCATGAAGCGAAACCGACGCCAGCGCCATCACTGCGCGGTATTATGACTCTGACTCCGTACCCCGTATTCTCTTGCCATATTGTGGCTTCTCTCTCGTTCCGTCTCAACTGAACATCTATTCTTCTTGAGCGCTGCGTGTAGACCTCCCACTGGGCCCTCGTAGTTCTGTCCATTATCGCGGAAATGTTCATGCAATCACCGCTCTCGTTCTCCACCACGTTCCGCCGCTGCCGACGGGAACGTAATCTTCCTTCCCCTTTCCGCAATTCCCAGCATCCACCATGAATCCATCTTTGCTCACAGCGTCAACGCTCCCCAAGACCTCCAAGACTCGTCCGGTAAGCGTGATGGATTTGAGCGGTTTCGTCTTCGTGCCGTTCTCGATCAGGTAGCCCTTCTTTGATGCGACTTGCATTCCTCCGCCGAGTGGGTCCTCGATTCCAAATTGCCACCGCATCATCATCACTCCACTCTTCGTATCTCTGATTATCTCGTCGACTGTCCAGTCTCCGGGTTTCGAGTAGGTATTGCTCATCCTGATGAATCGTCGCCGTGACGCGTTCTGAGTTCTGGAACTTGCTGTTAATGGCGAATTCATCGCCGCGCTTGTTTCTACGTCATGCAAGAAGCTGATGAGTACCCCTTTGTCAACTAGTGTATTCTTTCTTGCTGGTGCTCCGTCGTCGTCAAAGTAGTAGGTCCCGTGTCCTCCTTCGAAAGTTGAATCCTCATAGATAGTGACAAGTTCCGAGGCAACTCTTCTGCCGAGCATCTCCTTAAGGTATGATCGTCCTCGCAATGCTTGGTCTGCTTCTAGGCCATGGCCGAATGATTCGTGGCAGACAGTCCCAACGGTTCCTGGATCTATGATCACCTTCTGAAGACCTCTCGGTGGTGCGACTGACTTCAGTTGCTCTATGGCGGCATCAACAGTCTCTCTCACCGCCGATTCAGTTAAATCATAAACAACTTCGTAACCCATTGTGCCTCCGGCTGTCAAGACGTCATATTCCGTCACGTCGTTCTCTTTCACGATCACCTGTATCGCGACCCTTGTGCGAGGAATACGCTGGCGTGCTTGTGTTCCATGAGAAGTCACAAGAGCCCTTTCCATCACCGCCTCCCCATAACTAATGTGAACATCCATGATCCTTGAATCCATGCCTCGTGCTAGGTTGAACAGATCTCGAATCCTCTGTAGTTTGTCCTCAAGCGAGACTTGCTGAGGCTCTATCTTTACCGGCATCTGCATGTCAAGTCTAGTAGGATCGGGCAGGGTTAGCTTGTTTGTCCCGCCCTTGGGCAACGTGTTTAACCTCTCGGCGAGCTTACGTATTGTCGAAAGCTCTGTCTTGTTCGAACTTGAGTATGCCCATCCTTGATTTGTGAGACCGCGCAAGGAGATGCCTTTTGTCGATCTTGTGCTAATGTTCTCGCGGTCCTTGTTCTTCCGGATTGTGAGATCTGTCTGAATATCGTAGAGTCCGTCGGCGTAATGTAGATTCACTTTCTTCAGCGTCTGCTGCATGTCGCCAATGATGCTATCTGACTCCTCGCTCGGTTGAGCCATGTTAACCACGATGCCAAGTCCGATTGGAATCTGCATAACGTAGATTAAAGGCGATCTTTGCACTACCTCGTGCCTACAGGTGTGGTTTATCTGCAAAATCTCACGGCGAAAATTCTTGATCTCGCTGCCGGCTCGAGAATTGTGGTTCTGAACAGTAAGGATGCTGAGCGATTCGGAGTAGTTGCGTGGGATAGAATTCAGCTTAGAGGAACTGATGAAAGATCGATAGTCGCTTTGGTCGATATCACCAAATCGATCGTTCAGGCGAGCTTCATAGGTGTGCCGAGAGCGGTCGCCCAAGAGTTGAGAGTCGAAGATGGGTCGTCGGTTTCGGTGCACCCAATTCCGCCTCCGGTTTCCGTTAGGTATGTTCACGCGAAGATGCGTGGGGCAAAACTAGGGCGCGAAGAACTGTACGCTATCGTCAAAGACGTCGTCAGTGGGAATCTGAGCGAGGTCGAAATGGCTGCCTTCCTGATGGCTGAGAACTATCATGGAATGGATGATGATGAACTCCTTTGGCTCACACGAGCGATCGCTGAGACGGGAACAAGAATCGATTTCGAGAAGCCCGTCTACGATAAGCACTCGATCGGAGGCGTTCCAGGGAACAAGGTGACTCTAATAATCGTTCCAATAGTGGCTGCTGCGGGTCTGCTCATACCGAAGACTAGTAGTCGAGCTATTACAAGCCCTTCAGGAACTGCTGACACAATGAACGTACTGGCACCAGTGGAGTTCTCTGCCCAGGAGTTGCGGAAGATTGCCTTGAAGATAAATGGTGCGATTGTGTGGGGTGGTGGCCTGAACCTAGCTCCTGCGGACGACGCTTTCATAACCGTGGAATACCCGTTGCAGTTGGATCCAGAACCGCAAATGATAGCGAGCATTCTGGCTAAGAAATTAGCTGTCGGAACGGACTTCATGGTTTTGGACCTCCCGACTGGGGAGGGCACTAAGATGCCCACATCCGACGAGGCCCGCCGCTTAGGGAACAAGTTCATTGAGCTTGGAGCGAAATTGGAGATTAGGGTAAGGTGCGGAGTAACCTATGGTGGTCAACCAGTTGGTCATGCGGTCGGTCCGGCTTTAGAGGCCAGAGAGGCGCTGCAGACGCTTGAGGGAACTGGTCCTGCTAGCCTTGTCGAGAAATCAACGTCATTGGCGGGTATGCTCTTTGAGATGGCAGGTAAAGCGACGAAAGGGGGAGGTCAGGACCTGGCAAAGGAATTGCTTCAAAGCGGTCAAGCTCTGAAGAAGATGAAGGAGATCATAGAGGAACAAGGAGGAGATCCGAAAATAAAGTCGGAACGAATCCCCGTTGGTCAGCATAAGCAGAGTATACTTGCTCCAATTGACGGTTACGTTACGCATGTGTCAAACGCGGCTATCAATCAGATTGCGCGAGCCACAGGTGCTCCCACAGAGGGAGGTTCGGGTGTTATCCTCTTTGGTAAAAGAGGTCACAAAATCGGAAAAGGTAAGCCCATCTTGGATATCTACGCGGAGAGGCAGTCGAAACTGGAAGAGGCCTACGCACTTGTGGCGAAACTCAAACCTGTTACCATCGAAGGAATGCTTCTTGAAGAAATACCTGGTTTCTGATGCTTCCGATATCGGAAAGTCTTTGTCTGGAAACGCATCTGATGTGTGTGCTGGTAGAGTTGGCGCAACTGTACAATCGGATAATGAAATTCGATAAGCGCATACGTTTTGCCGCCCTCGTCGATGGGAACGGGAGGATACTGGAAGGTGGTATGCGAGAAGGCGTGGAACCTATTGAGCCACTTGAGGAAACACCACGTCTAATCGCCAAGCTCGTCTCTGTCCAGAAAGCTGAAGATCTCGCTGATTTCTTCGGAAAGCCTGAATACTCAATTCTGGTTCATGAAAGGCTAATTGCCCTGATATTCCGGTCGGGCAAAGGATTTGTACTGATCACGGCCGACAGGAAGTTCGGTTTCAACAAGGTAGCGAGGCTACGCAATCTTCTGTCAAGGCGCTAGACAGTGATAGGAGGCACCTTTGCCTCCGGTTGGATCATTGGCGGTTGCTGCGATGCAAGTCCTGGTCCCTTGTGTCGCTTCGAGCAATTTGGAGGCAGTGACCATCCAGGTCGGCGTTCTGCAATAGTGGTCTCCCAGTCCGGTTGTCCGATCCTCATTCTCACGAGTCACAACGTGACTTTGTAATTGAAATTCAATGTGAGATAGAGGGAGCACAGGGGCGCGAGGGCGGCCAATCCGCCTATGAGAAGAAAGAGTCGCGCTCCGAAGTCGGGCCGAGTTCAGGCTTCGATGACTTCGCACTTGACCTGTTTCAATATCTCCGCGGCTTTGTCAGGGTCAACGCGGATGGTGTATAGTTGCTTCGGTGTCCGCAGCTTGAGTTTCACAACATCCTTGAGGCGCTTCACGCGGCATTCGCTAGCGCGTTCGGATACTCGGACAAATTCCTCAGTGTCTGTGATCTCGGCGGGCATCGGTTATCTCTCGCTCTTTCGACGGTAGAGATCGTTGAGGGACATATAAATCTGAAACTTGATCAGGAGAAGACCAGTAGTTCTTCGTCGTAGCGCCTACCCTCCATTATGGATCCGGGTGGTCGTATTTCCATGTGTTTTCGTGCGAGGAGCTCGTGCAGTTGATGATCTGCTTCTGTTAGGGAAATTGTCGCGTCTCTCAGCATTGGAAGTGGGACATCTATGCGAAGAGGGCGTGAAGGGATGACGTGCCTGGTAGCCTTATGTGGAAGCAGATCTCCTCGCAAGCCACATTCTCGAATCTCCTGCTTTGTAAAGATGGGAAGCGAAATCACAAAGGTCACATCTTTGGATTTCAGTCGTTCAAGTGCGCCGATCTCGGATAGATATTCCACGGCGTATCCTTTCTTGACCATCTCTTTTTCCAAAAGAACAGCTGTTCTTGCCCTTTTGACGGTATCGACCTTACCAGATAGCGAAAACACGGTACCGTCCGCTGTCATTATGATTACTTGCCGACTGTGGCTTGCATCATCTAGTTTGATCCGCAGTTTGGAGTAGTCCAGGTTTTCCTGGCCCAACAGCGTCTCAGCAGTCGAGTCGGCTTCGTTCACGACAAAAAGTCGAAACCAAGATCCAACTTTGATCTTGGGGTTGTCATAATCAAGGAGGCAACAGGGAGCGAAACGACATCTTAGCGTTTTCAGCGAATTGTATCGGTGCATTCCATCCAAGATCACGTAATCGTCTCGGTCAACCATGAGCGGGTCTCGAACTTCCCCTTGAGTCAGTATGTCATTCGCCAGCGACCTCACACTGCTCTCAACGATTTCCTCATGGGGTTTCAGCGCGTCAATATCGACCAAGGACAAGCGGAAGGGCAGACTTGACGAGCTAATCTCCAACTCGAAGACCTTTGGATAGAACGGCACCTGAAGTGAGCTAACCTCTAACGGTTGCTGACAAATATCCGGTCTGAAAAGGGCGGGGGTTATCCTCTTGTTCGAAGAGGATTGGGAACTGGTCGACTCGTTCGAGACCAGAAAAGTGGTGTGTCACTTTGTGAACTTCGTCATTTTGGTGCCGCAAGTCGGACAAATCGCGCGCAACATGTTGCGGCCTTTAGCTGTCTTTTCCATAGTGGTCTGATCGTCCGGCACAGTCTTCTTCTCCTTACACTTTACGCAGAACATTTCAGCCAATGAACATCCCCTCCCTTTCTAGAACAAGTTGGTGTTAGCGCATGGTGAAGCCATAAAAGGCTTTTCCAGTCAAACGGAAAAGTCGCAATAATCCTTGGCGAATTGGCCACAAATCGATTAGTCAGTATCAATGCTAGCGTCGCATTCTCCGCCATCATTGGGTTGCGAAACCATGTTTCCGGAAAAGAGAACAGGCCATGTGCAATAGCAGCGACGGGATCGCCGACTGAGCGAAAGTCGACTTCAATTGTAGGAATTCAGAAGTGCCGTAGCTCAAGTTACTAGTAGCGAGTTCGGTGAGCTACGATTCATGGAAATAACCATAAGGTCTTCGACGGGGCGAAACTTTTGATTTGGAACATGTCTTATGTGATTCGAACAATCACGCGTTCTCGGTCAGAGTCGATGCTGGCAGTGCGCGGTTCAAGTATTTCATCGCGTGGGCTTTGGGTCTATCGAGAGGTTCAGTCCAAGCCGCCGTGATCGGACGGCATGGGGGTTCGATGGCTTGTCTGCGGAGATTTTCTGCGGTGAACACCACTACAATGCTATATATGATCAATTTGCGTGGCTGTGTTCTATGAAACTCGAATCTCCCTACCTGCCAAAAGCCCTCCCGCTCATCGTTGAGAATATGCGGAAATCCGGCAACCCCCTTGGGATGTCTGGCGCCAAACTCTCGTCATGGGCTAATGGACTTGATCTGCCCAGCAAGGGAGAAACGCTTCTCTACACGAGCTGCGACTACCAACTCATACCCTATATGCTCACGCTGGTTGACCAGATCAAGAGGATGGGCCCCTTCGGTTACGGCGGCAGCGCGCTCGCAAGTGCGGCGATGGGTCTCCGCAGGCTCGGTCTTGATGTCACCGCTACCTTTGCTGCTTTGACAGCGAAGGACGAAGGGTACTACAACAGTATTGTCAGAATGTACGCGGAGGTTCTGAGAAAGTACGGTGTGGATTTCGCTTACTTGGGTGAAGAGGAACCCTACAGTGGAGCGCTACTCTACGAGTTCGGCTTTGCGGAGGAGTTTGCGGAGCATGCCAAGAAAGTCAGCAGACTCTTCAAGGAGAGGAATGTCAGGACGGTCATCGTCACGTCCCCCCATGCTCTGGAGGCGTTTCGTCTCCTATATCCTAAGTTCGTTGAAGGCTTCGATGTCAACGCACTCCACTTCACGGAAGCCCTTCTGAAGGCCAAGCAGAAGATTCCTATGGCATTGAAGGAGCCCTTGGATGTCACGCTCCATGATCCGTGCCATTTGGCAAGGACGCTGAACATAACAGAGGAACCGAGGGAAATTCTGTCGCAGGTGAGGAACCTCAGCCTCAAGGAGGTTCCCTACGCGAACAAGCGATGGACGGGATGCTGCGGGGCGCCTATTGAAACGCTCTTGCCGAGCTTGGCTGAACCTGTCGCTGCCAAGAGAGTTGAAGAGTTGGCTTCCAGCGGAGCTGGCACGGCGTTGACGTTATGTGCTTTCTGCCTTGCTAACTTGCGTAAGGGCGCCTCGGGAAAAGCGTTGAAGGTGATGGATTTCGTCGAGGTGCTTCATCAAGCGTTGGAGGCGAAATAGGAAATGAGTGAGATCATAGGGAAGGCTTACAGAGAGAACTACGAGGGCTTGATGGGTGCTCTGCGCAACGAGAGGATCATGATTGCGCTTGAACGTGCAAGGGCTGCTTACCGGCAGAACCTCTCGAAAACACTTGCGAAGTACCCACACACCATTGCCCTCGCCGATGAAGTGCGAAAGATCAAGGAGCACTCAGTGGACAATTGGGAGGGCCTGCTCAAGGAGGCTATGGACAATGTCGTTGAGAACAAAGGGCAGGCTTACTTTGCTAGGACAGCGGACGAGGCTAGGCGGATAGTGGGGGAGATCGTCGGCAGCAAGAAGGTTCTGGTGAAGGCCAAGAGCATGACTTGCGAGGAGATAGATCTCCGCCAGCATCTGCAAGAGCTTGGGAACGAAGTCTGGGAAACCGATCTGGGAGAGCTGATAGTTCAGTTGCGCGGCGAGGGACCGATGCACATACTCAGCCCCGCCGTCCACGTTCCTAAGGAGGACGTGGCTGTATTGTTCTCGAAGGTGATGGGTAAGGAAGTGCCGCCCGACATAGCATTGGAGGTAGCCGCGGCGAGAGAGTTCCTCAGACAGCGGTACGTGGAGGCCGACGTGGGAATTAGTGGTGCGAACATCGTATCGGCTGATACGGGCTCTCTTTTCGTCATAGAGAACGAAGGCAACGCCAGACTGGTGACAGGTTTGCCTCCAGTTCACATCGCGGTCGTGGGGATCGAGAAGCTTGTCGCAACGCTCGCTGAGAGCTTCAAGGTGGCAGAGGTGACGTGGCGCTACGCGCAGTACGCGGTGCCATCCTACTTGAACGTCATCAGCGGTCCCAGCAAAACTGGCGACATCGAGAAGACCACGACCTACGGTGCCCACGGACCAAAGGAGATGCACGTGGTCTTCATGGACAATGGGAGAAGCGAGATGGCGAAGGATCCGGTTCTGAGGCAGGCGCTCTACTGTTTGCGTTGTGGTGGATGCATGTACGAGTGCCCGGTCTTCGCGCTCGTCGGCGGGAAGTTCGGCTACAAGTACTTCATAGGATATGGAGCCGCTTGGACCGCGCACGTAGCAAGCCTAGCGCGCGCAGCCCCAGTTGCCTACACTTGTCTCCGTTGCGGCAGGTGCGTGGAGAGATGCCCCGTGAAGATTGACACGGGTAGCATCATCGCTCACATGAGAGGACTTCTGGTCGAGGGCTACGATCGATTTGGAGAGCCGAAGTTGTAACCGCCGATTATCTGCACGCGAACCGCTCTCGGTTACTGCGACAGACAAAGAACCTCGAAACATAGCTGTCGAAAAAGCAGTGATGGAAGGCTAACGGAGAGCCGTCTTGCGCGCTCTGGCAACACGGTTGGCAATTTGAGCTGCGACAACACCCGCGGCGATTCCTGAGTCTATGTTAACGACCGCCAGGCCAAGTGAGCAAGCTTGGAGCATTGCCATCAGAGCTGCTTGGCCTTGACCTCCATACCCATAACCTGAAGATGCGGGCACTGCGATGATTGGTAGGTCAGTGAGTCCCGCAACCACTGTCGGCAATGCACCTTCACGTCCAGCAACCACGATCAAAGCGTCAACGTCGTTCTGAATCATCTTGCTCAGCGGTTCAACGAGCCGATGAATCCCAGCCACGCCGACATCCGATTCCAAGAAAGTTGTACATCCCAACTGCTGCGCAATCATGGCAGCCTCCTCAGCTACTGGCAGGTCCGCGGTGCCAGCGGTCAGTATGCCGACTCGGCCGCCAGTCTTCAATCCGGGCTTGTCTTTGGTGAGAATCACTAATGATTTGGCGTGGCCGAACCCTTCAAGCTCATGAGTCCGACCAAAGGAGGACGTCAGCTCGGAGAGTTGTTTGTCGTTTAGTCGAGTCACGATTGCGCGTCCTGTCTTTTCGAGCATTCGAGAGCAGATGGCGATGAGGTCTACTGTCGATTTTCCTTCGGCTAGTATGATTTCCGGCACTCCGCATCGATTCTCTCTTCCCACGTCAAGTTTGGCTATGTTTGACACTTTTTCTATGACATCAAGCTTCAAGGCTCGTTCTGCTTCGTCGACTGAGATTTCGCCTTGAGCTAGTTTCTCAAGTATTTCTCGCAAGAGTTTTCGCCAGCTAGGAAACGCCTAAGTACCATGTACTAGGTGACGTACGATAAAATGTTAACACGAAAAACTAGCGAGGTTTCTGCGATACGCAGCCCAGTTCTGTCTGAGCTGTCGCCTGATCTGCGCATCAAAACGGAAAGGATGCTTGAAGAGCTTAGAGGATTTGGAGAGGTAATTGTTGCGTTCTCTGGAGGGATCGATAGCACGGTAGTCGCATATTTGGCCAGATTTGCGCTTGGTGAGCATGCCATCGTGGTGACTGCGGACTCACCGAGTCTTCCTTCATCAGAGTTGGCCGAGGCCAACCGGCTCGCGAAACTGATCGGGATGAAGCATCTCATAATTCGGACCGAAGAACTGGAAGACCCAAACTACGTTTCAAATCCGACAAACCGATGTTACTTCTGCAAGAAAGAGCTGAGCGAGAAACTACACCGTCTAGCATCGGATCTTGGAATCTCCGTAATCGTTGAAGGAACTAATGCGGATGATCTGAAAGGGCACAGGCCGGGTGCGGCAGCGCTAGTAGAGCGAGGAGTGCGGAGACCGCTGGCTGATGTGGGAATGACCAAGGCGGAGGTCAGGGAGTTGGCTAAGTTGTGCGGGCTGCCGAATTTCGACAAACCTTCAATGCCATGCCTGTCTTCACGAGTTCAATACGGTCAAATAATCACGCCTGAAAGGCTTGCAAGAGTCGAGAGGTCGGAGAATCTCATTCGCTCTCTGACCGGTGTGAAGGAGTTACGAGTTCGCGATCATGGAGATCTGGCAAGAATAGAGGTCGGGACGAATGAGCGGGAACTCTTCTTCGACGAAGAGTTGCTGGATCGCATTGGAAATTCACTGCGGCAGTTTGGCTTCACATACGTAGCATTCGATTTACTGGGGTACAGGTCCGGAAGCATGAATGAACTTCTGATCTCCGACACCAAATCGAAACAGTGATCCCAGGACTCACCTGGCGTTTCATCCGCCATGCGCGATCGGCAGCATCGCGACGTCGTCGCCTTCATGGAGAAGAGTGTCCAGCCCCTGCAGAGTGTTGATCTCTCGCCCTGAAACCAAGACCAACGCGTTAGGTCTCGGATCCGAGGTTGTGCTATCGAGGAGTAGTTGCCTTAGGTTTTGAAAGTCTTCTCGAGATGCAAGCTGAGTCACAACTGTCTTGATGCGAGCATCTCTCTCTACGTCTAGTACGATCTCACTGCTTCTCGCGGCAGATCTGAAGACACCGTACAGCTTGATGCGGACCTTCATATTCAATTTCTCTCGTCGGACACAGATACCTGGTCGAGTCGTCGCTTATACACGCATTGAATTCGGTACCTCAAGCTGCAAACAAAGAGCATGATGATGGCTCAGGGAACTGAGAGGGATGAACGGTCGCTAGGGGGTTCAAGGGAATTGCCGCGCAATGAGCTCGCAAAGGAATGATAGGTTCTTGCCAAGAAATACCATGCTGCATCAAACGCTCAGGGCCACTCCTGACATTTCCAAGGCAATCTTTCAGCCAAAGCAAGGATTCTCACAACGCCGGTTTTCTCCGTCTCAGGACTTTCCTCGAGGCATCATGATCGTAAACCGTCACTTTTGCGACAAGAAACAAGATTCTGCTCAGCGGACGTTTAACACGTAATGCTTACTTAATGTTATTAATTGCACTTCAAAGTACGCCCGCGTTGAAGTGGTTGGTCTTAATGCGTGAGTTGAAGTTCTCGATCGCTATTACTGCTATTTCTCTTCTGATTCTGATAGTCACTGTTTCGGCCACGCCGGGGACGGCAGTAATGGGAATTTGGAGGGATACCAATCCAACTGCCTACATCAATCCACCAGCCAATCCTAAGCTAAATTCGCTCTTCATGCTCTCATCAACGGAAGGCTGGACTGTGGGCGACTCACAACCAACAACGAATAGGACATCGGCTCCCTCCGCCGCTCTTCCCGCCATATTTCACTACGATGGCTCGACATGGAACTTGGTGCCAGCCCCGAGGTTCCCTGACTTCCCGCTTGCTCCGTCTCCTTACAACCTGACCTCGGTAACCTTCGGTCCGCCAACCAGTCCTATCAGCAGAAACGATGGGTGGGCAGTTGGTTACAACGGCACATTCCCAGCCGATCCTGCAGATGAGCCACCCAACGCCACAGCGCTTCACTGGGATGGTGTGGCGTGGAGGGTGCAGACTGCTGGACTTAGTGGTGTTAACGCTGGTCCCTTGTGGTCTGCGTTTATGGTCAGTTCAACCGATGTCTGGGCTGTTGGTCAAAGCAGCACGGGAGCTGGCACGTTTTGGCATTGGACCGGTGTACCTGGCTTGGGCGGAGGCTGGAATCTTGTTCAGCCCCCTGTCCCGTTCATACCCTATTCGGTTTTCATGGTCAGCGCAACTGAGGGCTGGGCTGTAGGTCGAGTTGTCGGAGCGGGAGCAGCAACAATCTACCACTACAGTGCTGGAAGTTGGACGTCGTTCGCTTCGCCAGTCTCAACTCCTCTTAGGTCCGTCTACATGATCAGCCCCACTGAAGGCTGGGCTGTTGGCGATGGAGGAGTAGTACTCCACTACACGAGTGGAATGTGGACTGGCCCAGTCAGCCCTGGCACGACCACGAACAACCTGTTCTCGGTAGTCATGGTGTCATCGACTGAGGGTTGGGCCGCTGGGGCCGCAGGGGCGATACTTCACTATTCAGGAGGGAGCTGGACCCTGATCCCTCCGAACCTTGTCCCAACGTCACCTGTTGCGAACTTCAACTTTAACTCACTTTTCACCAATTCAGCGACTGATATTTGGTCTGTGGGAACGGCGGGTGTGATTCTGCATTGGGATGGATCGAACTGGGGCTCGGTGACCAGTCCAACCTTTAACAATTTCACCTCGATATCCTTCGGTCCACCGCTCACGGGGCCGATGAATCCGAATGATGGATGGGCGGTCGGCAATGCTTCGATGTCAGGGGAACCTACGATCTATCATTGGAACGGATTCATGTGGACCAAAGGAGTGACCATAGGAACAACGAACGATCTCAATTCCGTGTTCATGCTCAATGGTGGTGACGTTTGGGCTGTGGGTGGCGGAAGCAATCCTACGGCGAGTTGCTCAACGCCTCCTGCTCTCTGCCCTGTAATTCTGCATTTCACTGGTGGTTCTTGGAATACGATAACTCCTCCTTCAGGGAACTACAGGCTCAAGGGAGTGTTCATGGTTAGCGCAACCGAAGGGTGGGCTGTGGGCCAGAGCGCAGGAAATGTGGGCATCATTCTTCATTACACGGTAACCGGAGGAGTCGGGACTTGGGGCACGTTCCCCTCACCATCCACCCCTTCACCCATTCTCTCATTGAACTCGGTGTTCATGCTCAGCCCAACAGACGGCTGGGCTGTGGGAGACGATGCGACGATACTGCACTACACTGTCAGCGGCGGCATAGGAACATGGAATCTCATCACCGTGAGTGGAACACCAGGATTATCGACTGCTGCAAACCTCACCAACATCTTCATGCTGAGCCCCACGAGTGGCTGGGCTGTGGGAGGCATTCAGGCCAGCGGTTCGTATGCCGCTGGGCCCGTGATAATTTATTGGGACGGAACTAAGTGGACTCCGGTTCCGACGCCTACGATTCCCGCGGGGCAGAGCCCTACTGGTCGCACGGCCGCCACTTTGAAATCAGTCTACTGCACTGGGGCGAATGACTGTTGGGCTGCGGGGTTGCCCGGTAAACTCTTTGCAACTCTCATGCACTGGGACGGAATATCTTGGAATCATGTCATAACCTCACCTGCGCTAATGGGACAAGAACCCCCCATACTCACTTCTGTTTACATGCTATCCCCGAGCAGCGGTTGGGTGGTCGGGTCGAGTCCCCGATTCCTGACGATCTCATCCGGTGGAGCGTTGTCGACGATCCTGAGATTCGCTCCGTTCGGCGGGGTCGCAACGATGACTTCAACATCGACTGTGGTTTCAACTCTGACCTCGTCCACAAATCTGCTTACGGCGTCAACGGTTTCCACTGCTACCTCGATGACGACAACCACGTCGATCACTACAGTTACGTCGAGTGTCGCTGGCGGTGGAATCCCGGGGTTCCCCCTGGAGTCAATTCTCGCGGGACTTGTTTTCGGTCTTGCGACCTTGTCCGTGCTCCGGCGCCGTCGCAGGAGTGCAAGGGGTTAGAATCACGATGATCGGCACAATGAGGAGTGGAAGTTGACCGAAACGTCTCTTCTGGCCGGAAGTGTTGAAGACATGCGCGGGCGCAAGTCTAAACGGATGGCCAACATAACGGCCACCCTTCCGGTGCAGTTGTTGGATAAGATCGATGAGATGGTCGATGAGGATAAGGCGCCATCACGGTCCTTCGTGATACGGGAAGCAGTTGTGAAATATCTCAGGGAGATAGAGAGAAAATGACTCCAACCGTCAGTTTGAGTAAGTGTAGATGTGAAGCACATAAAAACTCTTATAACCCTGAAGGAGTGTGAATTAGTTGACCCGCTTGAAGAATAAGAGCACTGCAATTCTCGCGACGGCCACAGTAATCATGCTGATACTATCCAGCATATCGCCTGCGCAAAGCGACATAACGTTCGGCAAATGGCGAGACATAAACCCAACTCACTACTCAACCAATGTTAGAGGACCACTCCGCGGTATCTATGTTCGGAACGGCGGGTTCGGTAGCATTGGTGCTGGCGATGGTTGGGCTGTCGGGGGCAACTCATCAACTTCACTGGCCCCTCTTGTTGTACGATACGACGGCTTCTCATGGGTGATGCAAACATTTCCAGCGGGTCTTTACAACTCTGTCAACTTCTGCACCAACCCAGGCGCTCCGGGAGTTGGACTGTGCAGTGCGAATGGTGACGGCTCGGACGGTTGGTTTGTTGGATCAAACACAGCCGGGACATTAGGCATATCTGTTTACTACGATGGCAGCGCAACGACTCAGATTTCGCTCGGACTCTCAAATTCCGTTAATTTGACCTCCGTTTTCATGGTTTGCCACTCGCCTCAATTTGGCTCAGGTTGCCCAGGGGGCATCTCATACCCTTCAGGACTAACCTATGCTGTTGGAAGAAATTCCACTGCTGGGGCGATCTGGCAATTCAGTGGAAATCCAAAAGGCGGAGCAGGCTGGACAGAGCAAACGGTCACGGGGACGACTACAACTCAGTACAACAGTGTCTACATGTTTCAGGATGGGTCAGGTAACCTCGAAGGGTTCGCAGCCGGTAACGGTGGCGTCGTTGCCCGGTTAAACGGTGGAACTTGGACCGCCGCGAAGATTAACCCATCTGCAAATGACCTCCTGGGAGTTTTTGTAGATCAAGGAAATCCAATAGACGCTTGGGCCGTAGGACGAGGTGGCCAGATCTGGCAATTTACCACTGGTTCCTGGGCTGGCACCGTGAGCTCATCTCCAACCACCAATGACCTCACCGGCATCTTCCTCACAAGCACAAGCGAGGGCTGGATAGTCGGCGTACAGAGCACCATTCTTCACTCGACCACCCTTGGTTCATCGAACGTCTGGACTTCCGTGGACCGCCCTCTCTATACCGGCACTGGGCTCGGAACTGACCTTCTTGATCTCAGCTTTCCCTCGAGTGGCAACGGCTGGGCCGTCGGCAAACAGGGAATCATAATTCAGACTAGCAACTCGAATTGTGGTTCGATTGTTCCAGCGCCATGCTGGGGCGGCAGTACTAGCATTGTGCTTTCACCGCAACTCAACTCAGTATTCGAGGTTGGTCAAAATGATGCTTGGGCCGGAGGAAACTACAGCACTGCCGACAACCGCATCTCTTTAATTCATTGGGACGGCGTCAAATGGCACAGAGCTAATACTGCAACCGCTTCAGTAACGACTGCCGACATCTTAGGAATCTTCATGTTGGGATCAAGCGAAGGATGGGCGTTGGGTGGAAACCCGACAACGCCAGAGGCACTGAAATGGAACGGAAACAGTTGGACCGGGCAGCCCATCACGGGATGCGGAGGCGTGCTTCCCTGCGAACCCACTTCCGTATTCATGATAAGCAGTGGTACTAGTGGAGATGGCTGGGCTGTGGGCACAGGGGGACACATATGGAGGTACCAATCAGGCGCTTGGACGTCGGTTCTGAGTCCCACCACGACGGATCTTACTAGTGTCTTCATAAACGATCCTGGGTCAAGCACAGGTGCAGGCTGGGCCGTTGGTAAAGGGGGTACTGTTCTTAAGCTAACGATAACGAGCGGTATTCCGACATGGGCGTTGAATAATATTCCAGTGATTAACCTCGGCCAGGATCTTTACGGGGTGTACTTCAAGGACTCGACTCATGGGTTCATAGTAGGTGCGCAGGCTACCGTTGCGATCACCACGGATGGAGTGAACTGGGCCGGAGGTCCAAACCAAGTAACGCCCATCACTGCAGTCCTTAGGTCAGTGTTCATTGACACATTTGGAACCGGGTCGGGGAATGGTGACGGCTGGGCCGTGGGCGATGACGGAACAGGGCCTCCAGCAAACGTTGTGTTTGCACATTGGAATGGTGGCGGTTGGACGAATATTCCATTGGGCGACCCCAACCCGCCCCTCGCAGTAAATCCGACTGGGCTTAGACTCCGGTCAGTTTATTTGACTGGTCCAGAAGATGGCTTCGCAGTCGGCGATCCGATTTACGACTCGATCAATGGTCCTGTTACCTCAACATTAGCGGGCATAATTCACCTTGACCCCTTGAATCCTCCAGTGGTTGGCCAACAAACTACTACCGAAAACAGCTTGACGCAAACCAGCACGGGTTCAACAATTGTGTCGACGAGTTCCAGCAGCGTTAGCTCAACAACTTCACAAGTCAGCTCAGTGACAACTGCCAGTGCGGCTACGACAACGGAGATCAGCACATCAGTCTCCACGTCTCTTGTGAGCACGACCGCTGTGGTCACTCAGACGGTGACAACATCCTCCTCAGCTACAACACCACTAGTTCTGCCGGCAATTCCAGGGTTCCCATGGGAATCAATAATCGCCGGAATAGTCATCGGCATAGCCCTCCTCGGAATCATCAGAAGACACAGACGCAAAGCCGGATAACCTGAGTCGCCCAGTACGGGCGAGAGCCGCGTCGACTAGAGGCAGAGCTCTCGCACAGATCTCACCCACGCGGTCTAGTGTAAAGCGTAGCTTCGGGTTCTTGCAGAAAATTACATAGATCTTTGTTCGTATCCAAGCAGGTTTATCAGGGCACTCAGCCCCCACGTCCATTGATTGACGTTGAAACTCAAGGCCATAACATCGCTTCTGCTAGTTTTCGCGGCTCTGTCGGGAGTATTGAGCGTGGGGGCATCAGTTGCAGCTGACAGTCCACTGGCATCATCAAGTGTTTCCTTCACGCTAACCACAACGTCGAACTATCCTGTTTCGATGGCAGGTGCTCTGCAGGTAAGCTTTGATTCCATTCAGCTGACCACTCCTCCGCCTCAAGCCTACTCTTTTGGAGTAGTAGCAAGAACGATGCCAGGGCTCTGGATTACTAGGCTCGTTTGGCAGTTTGGTGACGGCTCCATCTTGGACGTTCCCTACTGCTGTCAAAGCCAGGTTAGCGAGGTCCGATACCACGCCTACGCCCAGGAGGGCTCCTACACGGTGGTAGTCGTGGCCTATGACAACGTTGGGAACTTCGGGAACGCAATGGTGACGGTGAATTGGGCAGTGTCAGCTCCAGAATATCCTGCTGCCGGTCTGCCGATGATAGCCTCACTACTCACTGTTCTGGTTGCCGCTGCACTATTGAAGGGGCGCTCAACTCGAATCATGCTGGGACCATGAACCCGGATACGAGAGCAGTTACTGATCTACCACAGGGTGTGGTCCGCCCAACCGGGGGTGTGGTACACCCTGTCTCGGGTGGCGCATACCTCCTCCTCAGACTAGTTAGGAATCGCATGGTTTCAATGAATCTCGGTACCCAAGCGGTATGTTGTAGGCAACCAGTTGGGATGGGGCATCAGGGCGGTCCTGACTAGCTGTTCTACGATTCCGGTTTCAGTTTCGAGTTGGCGCGCGGTGGTGGCGCATGATGCAAAAGTAGATCTCAACTTGGTTGAGTCCGGCTCCGTCTGGAGGCGCTCTCGCGTTATCCGGGCTTCAACTCACTCGAGTTTAGTCTCAGATCCAGATGGTTTCCGAAAGAGCGGCGAGATGCTCGTCTCTGGTCAAGACGTTCGAGGAATAGGCTCGGGCGGTGGCTAGGATGATGGCGTCGAATAGGCTTGGGCTTCTCCGCTTCTCTTTCTTGGCCTTCTCCGTAAGTTCAAGGTAAGCTTTGGCAGCTTTCAAAGCCACCTCTATGTCAATTGGAGTCACGAGCGAAGCCGCGCGGATTGTCTGGAGGCGAGATCTAACTTTCCTCTCATCAATATTCTCTCTATTGTACTTCCGAGAGATCTCGGCGAG
>Ga0315282_10004822_pt1 | contig 23300 bp, 21 predicted proteins | sample YL17G07_20_MG_FD_203693 | JGI IMG/M metagenome (GOLD analysis project Ga0315282, IMG submission 203693) | Sediment microbial communities from Yellowstone Lake, YNP, Wyoming, USA - YL17G07_20 | ecosystem: Environmental > Aquatic > Freshwater > Lake > Sediment | place: USA: Wyoming | collected... | reverse complement strand
CAAGATAGGACCCGCTAAAGCTTAGCAACGTCTATGAACTTACAAGTTCTCCAGTTTCTTTAATTGACATAACCTGAATTATCCTATATAATTATGGAGCCTACCAGAACTATAAACCTTTAGGGCGGAATACTAAAGCGGCCCATTGGCCGCGTATGTATAAAACTATGGAATTAAACGAGATTATTGCGCAAAGAAAGGCAAAATTTGAGCATCTTACGGCAGGAGGCGCAAATTTATATTATAATCAGCCTTTCACCGGCCGCATCAGTATCGGCGAAGCCCTGCAGAATTTCCAGGAAGGCAAAAAGATAAGTATTGCCGGCCGGATTATAGCTAAACGCTCCCACGGCAAAGTAGTTTTTTTGGATTTGAGGGACTCTACCGGAAAAATACAACTTTATCTTAAGTTAGACTTCGTAGGAGAAGAGAAATTTAATACCCTGGAAGATATTGATATTGCGGATATTATAAGCGTAAAAGGCGAACTATTTAAGACCCATGCGGGCGAACCCACTGTTAAAGTAGAGGACTTCGTGGTTTTAACCAAGGCCTTAAGGCCTCTTCCGGAGAAATGGCACGGCTTGAAAGATGTGGAATTACGCTACCGTCAGCGTTATTTAGATTTAATTGCCAATGAAGAGACAAAGAAGGTATTTCTGATGCGCTCGCGGATTATCAAAGCCATAAGGAATTTTCTGGACGATAAAGGTTTCCTGGAAGTAGAGACGCCGATGATGCATCCTATACCCGGGGGTGCCGCCGGACGGCCTTTTAAGACACACCACAATGAATACGATTCAGATTTATACTTAAGGGTTGCTCCGGAGTTATACCTTAAGCAGCTTTTGGTGGCTGGCCTGGATAAGGTCTATGAGATAAACCGCAGTTTCCGTAATGAAGGCGTATCCACAAAACATAATCCGGAATTTACCATGCTTGAGGTTTATTGTGCTTACGCAAATTATGAAGATATAATGCAATTAGCCGAGGAAATGATTATTTATGTAGCCAGGGAAGCATTGGGCAAGATGAGCTTCCCTTATCAGGACAAAACCATAGATCTAAGTTCGCCCTGGCAAAGACGTTCCTTTGCCCAGTTAGTAAAAGAAAAGTTTGGTATTGAACCGGATGATGATGTGCCGGTTATGTTAAAGAAACTACAGAGTAAAGGCTTCGCCCAGGGCGCGGGCTCGCTTACCCGCTCGCAGGTTGCCAAGATAATCGAAGATATATTAGAGCAGGATATGTTTGTTAACCCGACTTTTGTTACGGATTATTTTACCAATCTGTGTCCTTTAGCTAAGACCAAAAAAGATAATCCTTTAATCTCAGAAAGATTCGAGCTGTATGTAGGAGGTTTAGAAATAGGCAATGCTTATTCTGAATTAAATGACCCCATAGAACAGAAGAGGCGCTTCCAGGAAGAGATTAAAGGGCTGGGGACCGATGAGAATAAAGCGATTGACGAAGATTTTATTTTGGCATTGGAACACGGTATGCCGCCCGCAGGCGGCTTGGGTATAGGCATAGATAGATTGGTGATGTTATTTACAGGCCAGCCGTCAATCAGGGATGTTATTTTATTTCCTTTGTTAAGGCCGCAAGAATAATAATGAAAACAGAGTTATTTATCAGCTGGCGTTATCTGATTACTAAAAGGAAGGAAAAGTTTATTTCGCTTATCAGCATTATCTCTGTTTTAGGCATAGCCATAGGCGTGATGGCGCTTATTGTAGTTATCGCAGTGATGACCGGTTTTGACAAGGACCTGCGCGATAAAATCGTCGGCAATTATTCACATATTACGATAACGAGTTTCAAAGGCATAGATGATAAGGAATACGATAAAATATTAGAGAAGATTTCTGCCAATCCGCAAATTAAAGGTATCAGCCCTTATGTCCAGGGCCAGGTTTTAATTAAAGAAGGCAACCGTGTCTTTGCAGTGGGCTTAAAAGGGATAAACCCCAACACAGAGTCTTCGGTGACAAAGATAAAAAAATACGTGGCCGTAGGCAATATGGATGACTTAGGCCAAGATAAGGTAATTATCGGCAAGGAATTAGCTTTATATTTAGGATTAGGCATAAATTCCGACATTGTAACTTATTCGCCCTTTGGTAAAGAACGCAATCTAAAAGTGGTGGGTATATTTAATTCGGGAATGTATGATTATGACTTAAACTTGATATTTACTGACACCAAGACAGCGCAGGATATATTAGGTTTAAATAATAAATTCAGCGCCATTGCCATAAAGTTAGATAACCTTAATTTAGCGGATAAGGTCAGAGACCAACTCAGTAACGTTCTAGGTTTTGATTATAATCTGAAGACCTGGATGGAGGCAAATCAGAATTTCTTTGCCGCCTTAAAATTAGAAAAACTGACGATGTTTATTATATTAACATTAATCATCCTGGTTGCTTCTTTTAATATTATCAGCACGCTTGTAGTGATGGTGGTCGAGAAGACCAGGGATATCGGAATATTAAAAGCCATAGGCATGACTTCGGTGCGGATAAGAAAGATTTTTACTTACGAAGGCTTGATTATCGGCAGCCTGGGTACTTTTTCAGGAACCGTCGGCGGGATAGTGCTATGTGGTTTATTAAAGAAATACCAATTTATAAAATTGCCTCAGGATATTTATTATATTGATAAACTGCCGGTATCCATAGAGTTCTGGCCGGACATTACTTTGATTATAATGGCAGCAATAGCCATTACCTTAATCTCAACTATTTATCCTGCAAGCAAAGCGGCGAAATTAAAACCAGTTGAAGCATTAAGGTATGAATAATATCAGTTTGTTAGAAGCAAAGAATCTGCGCAAGGTTTATTATAACGGGAATAAACAATTAGAAGTATTAAAAGGCGTAAATTTAAGCATAGATAAGGGTAAGTTCGTGGCTATAGTCGGGCCTTCCGGCGCAGGTAAATCTACGTTGCTACACATCTTAGGCGGTTTAGATATACCGACGCAGGGTGAGGTTATTTTCGGACAAAAAAATATCTATAACCTAAGCGATGCTGAACTTTCCAGGATAAGAAATGAAAGAATAGGTTTTGTGTTTCAGTTTTACCATCTGCTATCAGAATTTACGGTCTTGGAAAATGTATCTATGCCTGCTTTGATAAGTAACGAGCAACGAGCAACGAGTAGCGAGATACGAAGAAAGGCAGTAGGGCTTTTAGAAGAAGTGGGATTAAGCGAAAGACTTACGCATTTTCCTAATCAACTTTCCGGAGGAGAACAGCAGAGAGTGGCAATTGCGCGCGCATTGATAAATAAGCCGGGCCTGCTTTTATGCGATGAGCCTACGGGTAATCTTGATTCTAAAACCAGCGATGAGATAATTGCCTTGGTGAAAAAAATAAATCTGGAAAATCAGATGGCCGTAGTTTTAGTAACACATAACGCGGAATTAGCCAAGACCGCCCAGATTGTATATCATTTAAGGGACGGAGTATTAATGAATTAGTTTCGTTAATCTCGTTAGGCTCGTTATGCCCGTTAGGCCCGTTTTATCAACGAGCAAAACGGACTAAACGAGCAAAACGGACTAAACGAGCAAAACGGAGGAAGAATGAAGGTTTATATCAATGGCAAGTTTTACGACAAAGGCGAAGCCAAAATTTCTGTGTTTGACCACGGACTTTTATACGGTGACGGCGTATTCGAAGGCATACGTTCCTATAACCGTTTGGTTTTTAAGCTGAAAGAGCATATTGACAGGCTCTTCGAATCAGCGCATAGCATAATGCTTAAAGTCTCTTTGACTAAAGACGAGATGTCAAAGGCAGTTCTTTTAACCTTAAAAGAGAATAATCTTAGAGATGCCTACATCCGTCTTGTGGTAACCAGGGGCGAAGGAGATTTGGGGCTTGACCCGCGTAAATGCGAAGGGAAAGCTACAATCGTAATCATTGCTGATAAAATAGCTTTATATCCGGAGAAGTTTTACAAAAAGGGTTTAGAAATTATTACTGTGCCCACCATCAGAAATCTTCCCGAGGCACTAAATCCGCAGATAAAATCTTTAAACTATCTGAATAATATCTTAGCAAAGATTGAGGCCACAAATATGGGTTATGAAGAGGCGATTATGCTGGATTCGTTGGGTTATGTGGCAGAATGCACAGGAGATAACATTTTTATTACAAAGTTCAACCATCTCTATACGCCTCCACAATGCATGGGGACCTTAAGAGGGATTACGCGCGATACAGTTTTAGAAATCGCAAGAAAGAACAAGATTCCTGTGCATGAGCATGTGCTTACGCGTCATGAAGTATATATTTCCGATGAATGTTTTTTAACCGGTACGGCTGCAGAGATTATACCGGTGGTAAAGGTCGATGGCCGCGTTATCGGCGACGGTAAACCCGGTAAGCTTACCCTGAATTTGATGCAGAAGTTTAAAGAGCTGACAAAAAGAGAAGGTATTAAATATTAATGACAAATGACAAAATTCAAAGCACAAAATAAATTCAAAATTCAAATGGCAAATATCAAAATTGAAAGTTTTTGTTATTTGGTATTTGTGCTTTGTGCTTATTTTGGATTTTGTGCTTTGTCATTTGGATTTAACATGATGAAAATGGAGTAGCTATGCTATGCGATATTTGCGGTAAAAATCCTGCAACCGTGCATTTGACTGAAATCATTGATGACTCAATGAACGAACTTCATCTTTGCGAACAGTGCGCTCACCAGAAGAGCTTACAGATGGACCAACAGTTCGGCCTGAGCGACCTTTTAGGAGGCCTGGCTGAGTTTGAGAAACCCACTAAAGAAAAAGAAGCCACTGTTACCATTAAATGCGCAAATTGCGGGCTTACATATACGGACTTCAAGAAAATCGGCCGGCTCGGGTGCAGCGAATGTTACAATACATTCAAAAAATACCTCGGCCCCCTATTAAAGAAAGTCCATGGTTCAATTATCCATTTTGGCAAGTCTCCGTTTAAGGTTGCCAGAGTCCTGGACAAAAGAGGAGATTTGCAAGCACTGCGTAATCAACTCCAGAAAGCAATTGAAACCGAGGCATTTGAGGATGCAGCCAAGATTCGCGATCAAATAAAAGAGTTAGAAAAAAAACAATCTCAAGATAATAGCGGCTCATAAGGAAAATACATGAAGCTGGACGATCTCTTAAATCATAGCAGCGAATGGTTAAAAGGCACAGGCCCTAATTCCGATATTGTTATTTCCAGCCGTATACGCTTAGCCAGAAACTTGGAGAAAATTCCTTTTCCGCACTGGGCAAATAAAAAACAAAGCGAGGGAGTGCTCAATACAATTACAGACGCGGCTGGTAAAGTAGATTATCTTAAGTCTACCGCGACCTTTAATTTAGCAGATCTAGACAGCGTAGATAAACAGTTCTTAATTGAAAGGCATCTGATGTCTTATGAACATGGCCAGAGAGCAGATCACAAGGCAGTCATAATTGATACCGAGGAGATATTATCGATAATGATTAATGAAGAAGACCATATCAGGATGCAGGTGATGCAGTCGGGTTTTAATCTCTTCGAGGCCTGGAATATTATTAATAGGATAGATGATTATCTGGCAAAAGAGCTGAATTTTGCTTTTTTGGCGGATTGGGGTTATCTTACTGCCTGCCCTACGAATACCGGTACGGGCATGCGCGGTTCAGTGATGTTGCATCTACCGGCATTGGTAATGACAACTCAGATTAATCGGGTCCTCGCTGCTATTTCCAAGTTAAGTTTTACTACGCGCGGCCTATACGGTGAAGGCACACAAGCAACAGGCAATTTTTTCCAGGTATCGAATCAGGTTTCCTTAGGCCATAGCGAAGACGATATCATTGAAAATATCAACGGTCTTATCAGGCAGATTATCGAACAGGAGAACCAGGCAAGAGAGATGATGTTATCCCGCAATAGGGCAGTGCTAGAGGATAGAATCAACCGCGGTTTCGGAATACTGAAGAGCGCGCATATTATAACGAGCCAGGAAACTATTGAGTTGTTATCCATGGTAAGGCTGGGTTGCGATCTGGGGATGATTAATAACTTGGATCGGCGCACGATAAATGAGTTATTTATTACTACTCAGCCGGCACATCTGCAGAAGCTGGAGAATAAAAAACTCGCAAGTCTTGAAAGGGATGTGAAAAGGGCGCAGTTGATCAGAAATAAATTGCTAAAAGAATAATAGGAAGGAATTAGTAGGGACGGTTCTCTAGCCAAAGCAGAACTGTCCCCTAAAGAGGGACACTTCTCGATTGAGTTGAGAACCGTCCCTGAATGTGACAACGGGAGGAAACGATGTTTAATAGATTTACCGAGAGAGCCAGAAAAGTAGTTATCTTAGCCAAGGAAGAGGCAAGGCGTTTCAATCACGACTATATCGGGACAGAGCATATATTGTTAGGTTTAGTCCGCGAAGGCGAAGGCGTAGCTGCGAGCGTGTTACAGAAGATGGGCGTTTCTTTAGAAAAGATACGCCTGGAGATTGAAAAATTAGTGCAGCCTGGCCCTACTACGCAGATTATCGGAGATATACCGTTTACCCCGCGCGCAAAGAAAACATTAGAATTAGCTGCTGAGGAAGCGCGTGCATTAGGGCATAATTATATTGGCACAGAGCATCTACTCCTGGGGCTCATCCGTGAAGGAGAAGGCATGGCATCCCAGGTATTATTAAATTTAGGCTTAGATTTAAATACAGTAAGAAACGAAGTAATGGAGCTACTTGGTTCGACATTGCCTAGTTTTGGCGCAAGCTCTACCCCAAAAACAAAGACTCCGGCATTGGATGCCTTTGGCAGGAATTTGACTGAATTAGCCAAAGAAAATAAACTCGATCCTGTGATCGGCCGCCAGAATGAAATTGAACGCGTCATTCAGATATTAAGCAGGCGCACGAAGAATAATCCGGTTTTATTAGGCGAGGCAGGAGTAGGAAAGACCGCTATAGTTGAAGGCCTTGCCCAGTCCATTGTTTCCGGGAATGTCCCTGAGGTATTGCGTAATAAACGCATGATTGTCTTAGATTTGGCATTAATGGTTGCGGGGACAAAATACCGCGGCCAATTTGAGGAGAGGATCAAGGCGGTAATGGAGGAGATAAAACGCTCTCAGGATGTAATTATTTTTATTGATGAATTGCATACGCTTGTAGGCGCCGGTGCGGCAGAGGGTGCGATTGATGCTTCTAATATTTTAAAACCCGCGTTGTCTCGTGGTGAGATGCAATGCATCGGCGCAACCACTATGGATGAGTATAGAAAATATATTGAAAAGGACGCAGCCCTGGAGCGCAGATTCCAGACCATCATGGTTGAGCCGCCGTCTGTGGAGCAGACTATAGAGATACTCAAAGGCTTACGGGATAGATATGAGGCACACCATCGCGTGACTTTTAAGGATGAGGCATTGGAGGCAGCAGCAAAATTATCCGACCGTTATATCTCAGGCCGTTTCCTCCCCGATAAAGCAGTGGATTTAATTGATGAGGCAGGTTCCCGCGCAAGATTAAACGTTTTAATTGTGCCGCCTGAGATTAAGCAATTGGAAGAAAAGGTGGAGTCTCTGAGAAAAGAAAAAGAGTCTTATATCAAAAGCCAACTCTTTGAAAAAGCAGCAGCATTAAGGGACCAGGAAAGGCAGGCACGCCAGGATTTAGAGCAGTTAAACGGGGAATGGTCACAAGCCAAAGATAAGATGCGTCCTGAACTCGGCGAAGAAGAGATTGCTAAAATTGTCTCTCAGTGGACAGGTATTCCCATATTTAGATTAGAAGAAAAAGAGAGTGAAAAGTTATTAAAGATAGAAGAAGAATTGCATAAACGCGTGGTGGGCCAGGATGAGCCTATAGCTGCGATTGCCAATGCGGTTAGGCGTTCGCGGGCAGGCATCAAGGATCCCAAGAGGCCGATTGGTTCGTTTATATTTTTGGGCCCTACCGGCGTGGGTAAGACGCTTTTAGCCCGCGCTTTGGCTGAGTATATGTTTGGCGATGAAGATGCGCTTTTGCAATTGGACATGTCAGAGTATATGGAAAAATTCAATGTCTCCCGTTTAATAGGCGCGCCTCCCGGATACGTAGGGTATGAGGAGGGCGGCCAGCTTACCGAGAAAATAAGGCGCAGGCCCTACGCAGTTATATTATTGGATGAAATTGAGAAGGCACATCCGGATGTATTTAATATACTTCTTCAGGTGTTTGAAGACGGCCGCCTCACTGACAGTTTTGGCAGGAAAGTAGATTTTAAGAATACAGTGATAATTATGACCTCTAATGTGGGCGCGGAATTAATTCGTAAGGCCGGCTCTTTAGGTTTTAAAACTCAAAAAGAAGAAGTAACTTATCAAGAGATGAAAGAAAAGTTACTTGAAGAAGTAAAGCGCACCTTTAAGCCGGAGTTCTTAAACCGTATAGATGACACTATAGTCTTTAGGCCGCTGCTTAAAGAAGACCTGCAACGCATTATTGATATCGAAATAGGTTTTGTTGCCGATAGGCTTAAGGAACACAATATAATATTAGAGGTTAACCAGGAGGCAAAAGATTTTCTCATCGAAAAGGGTTTTGATCCTATATTCGGAGCCAGGCCCCTTAAGAGAACAATACAGAGGTTTTTGGAAGATTCCTTGGCATCTGAAATAATTTCCAATAGGTTTAAAGACGGATCAACGGTTAAAGTATCGCGTAAAAATCAAGAACTGGTTTTTGAACTATGAAAAAGTTTTTCTTAGTTTTAGGCAAGAGAGTATTAGATTTGTTATATCTTTTAGGAGGCTTAAGCTATTTAGCATCCCAGACTTTTTATTGGATATTCGTCCCGCCGTTTAAAAAAGAGCGTATCTTTGAACAATGCAAAAAGGCAGGCATGGATAGCTTGCCCATAGTTTCTTTGATTGCTTTTTTTATCGGCGTGATTATGGCGCTGCAGACTGCCATCCAGATGCAGCGGCTAGGAGCTGAGATGTATATTGGAAGTATTGTTGCGCTTTCTATGGTAAGAGAACTGGGACCGGTTATCACTGCCTTGGTGGTTGCCGGTAGGGTAGGCGCATCCATTACCGCCGAGATCGGCTCTATGCAGGTAACCGAGCAGATAGATGCCCTGCAAACACTCGCCACCAGTCCCATCAAATATCTGGTAGTGCCGCGCCTGTTGGCTTTGAGTATAATGGAGCCGCTCTTAACGTTGTATGCCAATATAATCGGCATATTCGGAGGTTATCTTATTTGTGTCTATAGATTAGGCGTTTCTTCCGGTATGTACCGGTATATTACCTTTAGTGCCCTGCTCTACAAAGATTTATTTACCGGCCTATTTAAGGCATTATTTTTCGGCATGATCATTGCCTTTGTCAGTTGTTACGAAGGGTTTAAGGTAGAAGGCGGAGCAGAAGGCGTAGGCAAGGCAACTGCGCGGGCTGTGGTGACGATGTTTATTTTGATTATTGCCTTTGACTGTTTCTTCACCGCTCTATTTTATTTTATTTTTCCATGATAGAAATAAAAGAGCTGACAAGGTCATTTAATACGCATAAGGTTTTGGATAGCCTTAATCTGACGATTGAAAAAGGCACAACCTGTGTGATTATCGGACGTTCTGGGTGCGGTAAATCTGTTTTATTAAAACATATTGTGCGCGTATTGATGCCTGAGAAAGGTAAAATTTATATTGACGGTGCAGACCTTGATATGCTGAATGAAAAAGAATTAGACAATTTGAGGCTAAGGATCGGATTAGTTTTTCAGGGCGGTGCGCTCTTTGATTCTTTAACCGTAGGCGAGAATGTGGGATTCGGCCTTATTGAACACACCAAAATTAGTCACAAAGAATTATTAGAAAAGATAGAAGAGGCATTGTCTTTGGTGGGATTGTCCGGCATTGTAAATCTTAGGCCTGCAGAGTTAAGCGGTGGCATGAAAAAACGTGTGGCATTAGCTAGAGCCATATGCATAAAACCCGATATTATACTTTACGATGAACCCACAACCGGCGTTGACCCCATTACGGCAGATAGTATAAATGAACTTATCAAAACTCTTCACGATAAATTAAAAGTTACCTCTGTTGTGGTAACGCATGATATGAAGAGCGCTTACAAGGTAGCGGATAGAATCGCCATGTTGTATCAAGGCAAGATTATTGCTGAGGGTACCCCTGAAGAAATTCAGAATACGCAGCATCCGGTTGTGCACCAATTTATAAACGGGTTAGCACAGGGTCCTATAACAGAGACGTTAGATAGTTTTAGATAAAGGGAGGCTACAAATGATATTCGGCCAGTCAAAATTAGAATTGAAAGTAGGTATCTTTGTTTTTATAGGCCTGGTGATTTTAACGACCTTTATTTTATCTATGAAGGATTTTAAAAACATGACTGTGGGTTACGAGGTTAATTTTATCTTTAATTTTGCCAATGGCGTAAAAATTGGTGCACCTGTAAGATTTGCGGGTGTAGATGTAGGTGAAATCAAGGAGATAAACTTTATTACGACACCTGACGACCCTAAACCCAAGGTGCGGATAGTAGGTTCGGTTAAGAAAGAAATAAAGGTGCCTGTTGACTCTACGGTTTGGGTAAACACGTTAGGATTATTAGGTGAAAAGTATATTGAGATTATGCCGGGTAAGGATTCCAGTAATATCCTTCTCGCCAAACAAACATTAGTGGGCGTTGATCCTATTCCTATGCAAGAGGTATCTGTCTTGGCCAAGGATATAGCCAAACATTTAGACGAGAGCCTTGTAAGGATAGTAAATAAAGAAGGCACGGTGGGTAAGCTTCTTTACGATGACACAATATATAAAGAATTAGAGGCGCTGGTTACAGATATAAGAAAACACCCCTGGAAGTTATTCATAAAAACAAAAGAGAAGCCTCAGAAATAATAAGTCCTATGAAAACCAAAACAGTATTCTCCTGCCAGAATTGCGGTCACCAGTCCCCCAAATGGTTAGGCAGATGCCCTGATTGCAATAGTTGGAATTCTTTTGTGGAGGAGGATTATACTGCGCCGTCCGCTAAACATAAGGAGAGAAAGGCGCTATATAAAGATGGGCCGGTGTTATTAAAGGATGTGGTGGTTAAGGAAGAAAACAGGCTTAAGACCGGGATATTGGAATTGGATAGGGTTTTAGGTGGAGGTATAGTTGAGGGTTGTGTGGTATTAATCGGCGGGGACCCCGGCATCGGTAAGTCTACGGTATCCTTACAGGTTTCCAATCAATTAACCGGACACGGGCACACCGTTCTTTATGTGAGCGGCGAAGAATCAGTTGCCCAGACTAAATTAAGGGCAAAGCGCCTGGGAGCAGGAAAAGACGGGAATCTCTATATAGTAAATCAGACAGACTTATCTTTAATTATTGAGTATATCAAAAAGATTAATCCCGATGTAGTAATCATTGACTCTATACAGGTAATCTTTGAGCCCACAATTAGTTCTTCGCCCGGCAGCGTCAGCCAGGTAAGAGAATGCGCAGGCATACTTACGCAGTTAGCCAAGACTACGGGCACATCTATTTTTATCATCGGCCATGTAACTAAAGAAGGCACTATTGCCGGTCCGCGGGTTCTTGAGCATATTGTAGACACAGTGCTTTATTTTGAGGGTGATAGATTCTCAATATACAGAATCTTGCGCGCGGTAAAAAATAGATTCGGCTCAACCAATGAGATCGGAGTATTTGAGATGAGTTCAGAGGGTTTAAAAGAAGTGAGGAATCCTTCTGAGATATTTTTATCAGAGAAACCGCGCGATGTTTCCGGTTCAGTAGTAGTATCTATTTTAGAAGGGAGCCGGCCGCTTTTAGTAGAAATCCAGTCGCTGGTAAGTAAGTCAACCTTTGGTTATGCGCGCAGGCGCACTCAGGGATTTGATTATAACCGTTTAAGTTTGTTGGTAGCCGTATTAGAAAAACGTATAGGTTTATATCTTGGGGCAGAGGATATATTTGTCAATGTGGCTGGCGGAATAAAAATAGAAGACCCGGCAGCTGATTTAGGAGTAACAATAGCAATAGCCTCAGCTTTTCGTGATCAGATTGCCCTTGCTGATACAGTATTTTTGGGCGAAGTAGGACTGGCGGGTGAGATTAGAAGCATATCACAAGTTATATTACGCATAAATGAGGCGGAAAAATTAGGGTTTAAACACTGTATATTGCCCAGAAATAATTATAAGAATCTGGAGTATAAAAAAGAAGATATAGAATTAATCCCAGTTTCTACATTAAAAGAAGCATTAGATATTGCTAAAGCTTAAGGAGGTAATATATGAATTTATTAGCAGTGCGTATTCTTTTTATAGTTGCTAGTACTCTTATTGGTTATCAGACCCTGGATCCCAGAGATTTAGGTTTGTTAGGTGCTCTTATAGGTATTGTAGCAAGTGGTATAATTATACTTGTTGAGATGGGTATGCGCCGTGTATCGATGCGCGGACTTTCCAGCACTGTATTTGGACTTATCCTGGGCCTGATTATGGCTAAACTTGTTACTGATGCATTTATCCTTGCACCCATATCTAGCGCAAGTCTCTCTATGATAAGGGTTACCCTGACATTAATCTTTTGTTATTTGGGCATGGTTATCGGCCTTCGCGGCAAAGACGAATTCAATATTATTATTCCCTACGTCAGGTTGCGCAGGCAGGATCAGTCAGAAGAGTTAATCCTGTTTGATACCAGCGTCATTATCGATGGCCGGATACTGGATATATGCAAAACAAAATTTTTAGAAAACAAGATTGTTATTCCTAAATTTGTTTTAAAGGAATTGCAGCAGATTGCGGATTCAACAGACCCCATTAAGCGCCAAAGGGGTCGTCGAGGCCTGGAGATTTTACACACGCTTCAGAAAGAAATGGGCCGGGATATAATGCTGCACGAAGAAGAGCTTCTGGATATCGCAGAAGTAGATGCAAAACTGGTCAAGTTAGCCAAGTTATTAGAGGCAAAGATATTGACGGTAGACTTTAATTTAAATCGTGTAGCCAGTCTTCAGGGTATAAAAGTACTAAATATAAATGAGCTGGCCAATGCCTTAAAACCCATGGTTTTTCCAGGAGAGCAGATGCACATTAAATTGCTCAAAGAGGGGAAAGAGCATAATCAGGCAGTGGGATACTTAGACGACGGTACAATGGTTGTGGTGGAAGACGCGCGTAGATTAGTCGGCCAAGAAGTAAAAGTCGTGGTTACTTCGGTTCTTCAAACCCAGGCAGGCAGGATGATTTTTACGAAACTAGAGAAATAGATGTATGTCACGGCAATTGTCCTTGCTGCAGGTAAGGGTTTAAGATTAATCCAGCCCTTGCGCGCAAGGGCTGGATTAAAGTCAAAGATTTCCAAGTCGCTCATTAAAGTCGATTCCAAGCCCCTTATAATCTACAGCCTTAATACACTAAGCAAACACCCTTATATTAAAGATATAATTGTAGTAGCTAATCGCCGGAATCTGCAAGATATACGCAATAAAATAAAGCAATACCGCATAGATAAGATTAAAGATGTGGTCTTGGGGGGCCAGGTACGTCAAGCCTCGGTTGTCAATGGCCTAAGGGCAATAGATAACCGTACAGACTTAGTCTTAATCCACGATGGAGTTCGGCCTTTTATTGATAGAGATATAGTATCTTCGGTAATAAAAACTGCCAAATCATACGGCGCTGCTATTACAGGTGTTCCGGTTAAGGCAACCATCAAAGAGGTTCTCGGTTCTCGGTTCTCGGTTCTCGGTGGTTTCGTTGTAAAAAAGACGTTGAATAGGAATAATCTTTGGGAGATTCAGACTCCGCAGGTTTTTAGAAAAGGCTTAATTTTAAAGGCATATAGAAAATTTGGCAATATGGATGTTACAGATGATGCTTCTTTAGTAGAGAAATTAGGCGGGCAGGTAAGAGTGGTCATGGGTTCATATTTTAACGTCAAGATAACCACGCCTGAGGATTTGGTGCTAGCAGAAGCCATTTCTAAAAACTTAATGACAAATGTCAAAATTCAAAGCACAAAATAAATCCAAAGCACAAATGTCAAATACCAAAACAGATGTTTTGTTATTTGGATTTTGTCATTTGAATTTATTTTGGATTTTGAGCTTTGATATTTGAATTTAACATGTCATACCGAATAGGCATAGGCTATGATATCCATCGTTTAGTCGATGGCCGTAAATTATTTATCGGCGGGGTGGAGATTCCTTATATTCAGGGTTTACTGGGCCATTCTGACGCAGATGTGCTTTTACATGCAATATGCGACGCATTATTAGGCGCAGTAGCAGAGGGCGATATAGGCCAGCGCTTCCCTGACACAGATCCTCGATACCATGGCATTTCGAGTAGCGAATTATTAAAAACAGTTTATAGCTTGATAAGGAATAAAAACTTCCTCATTAACAATATAGACACGGTAGTAATTGCGCAGGAGCCCATACTTTCACCTTTTAAAAAACAGATGCAGAGGACAATATCTGGGATTTTAAACATTAAAGAAGATAGTGTCAACATCAAAGCCAAAACCAATGAGGGCTTGGGAGAAATCGGCAGAAAAGAAGCTATAGCGGCTTACGCGGTAGTTACGATAATGTCCAGGGAGGCCAAATGACAATTTGCTTATTTTTATTAAAAATATTGGTTATTCTTTTAGTTTTGTTCGTCTTAAAGATTATCCTTATCTCCGTATTTTTCTATAAAGAGATTCAGACAGCGCGCGCTAAGGACCCCGCTGCCAAGAGTTTTTTAGAGGTCATCTTGCTTTATCAGGGCTTGCACGCTTTGATTAACCATCGCATTGCGCATTTTTTCTATAAATTAAAATTGTTTTTCCTGGCGCGTTTAATCAGTCAGTTTTCAAGGCACCTGACCGGCATTGAAATACATCCCGGCGCACAGATCGGCAAAGGATTTTTTATTGACCATGGCATGGGAGTAGTAATCGGCGAGACTGCAATTATCAAAGATAATGTACTCTTGTATCAGGGAGTTACTTTAGGAGGGACGGGCTTGGAAAAAGGTAAACGCCATCCTACCATCGGCAATAACGTAGTTATCGGCACAGGAGCAAAGGTATTGGGCAATATAACTGTCGGAGATAACTCATATATAGGAGCAAATGCGGTGGTCATTAAGGATGTGCCGCCTAATTCCACAGTTGTAGGTGTGCCCGGAAGGATTACAAAACAGGACGGCAAAAAAATTGATATTAGCCTGGACCATATTCATGTACTCGACCCCATAATGCAAAGCATAGAAGAGCTTCAGAAGAGGATCGAGAAGTTAGAAAATAAATAGCATATTCATGCCTATTTTCATATACAATTCTCTCACCCGCAAAAAAGAAGAATTTATTCCTTTACATCCGCCGCAAGTAAATATTTATACCTGCGGCGTGACTGTCTATGATGAAAGCCACATCGGCCATGCCAGAAGCCTTTATATATTTGACGTAGTCAGGCGATATTTAAAATACCGCGGATTGAATGTAAAATTTGTGCGTAATATCACTGATATAGACGATAAAATTATAAACCGCGCCAAAGAACTTAAAATTGACTGGCAGCAATTAGTTAAGAAATACATCGATAGATATTATGAGGACTTAGAGACTTTGGGTATCCAAAGAGGCGATTACGAACCTCGGGCAACTGAGAATATCTCCGATATGATTAAACATATTGAGGGGTTGATTAATAAAGGTTTTGCTTACGTTACAGACAGCGGAGTATATTTTAACGTGCGTAAATTTAAAGATTACGGAAAATTATCCGGCCAGGGCATAGACCAGATGCAAAGCGGCGCGCGTATTGAACCCGATGAAACAAAACACGACTCTTTAGACTTTGCTTTATGGAAAAGATCAAAAGCGGATGAGCCTTCCTGGGAGAGTCCGTGGTGTGCCGGCCGTCCGGGTTGGCATATTGAATGTTCTGTTATGTCGCAAAAATTTTTAAAGACAGATACTCTGGATATCCATGCGGGGGGAAGAGATTTAATCTTTCCCCATCATGAAAATGAGATTGCCCAGGCAGAGGCCCTGACAGGCAAGCCCTTTGCGAAATATTGGATACACCACGGTCTCCTGACCATCAACGGCCAGAAGATGGCGAAATCATTGGGGAATTTTATCACTGTGAAAGATATTCTTAATAGACATTCTCCTGATGCTTTAAAAATTTTCTTTTTATCTACTCATTATGCGCATCCGATAGATTTTACAGAAGAAAAAATACAAGAGGTAGATAGGGCAAGAGGGCGTTTTATAAATTTAAATGACAGATTAAATAGTGTTAAATTTGAAAAAGAATGCCGAAATCCAAAAGTTGATGCTGAAATAGATTCTCTTAAGAAAGAGTTTGAAGATGCTATGGACGATGATTTTAATACCGCTCAAGCCATAGCAGCTTTATTTAAGATAGTAAGCATTACAGATGGATATTTCACGCAATATAAGAAGAATATAGAAAAGATTATGTATGCAAAATCAGTTTTATTGAATTTAGCTAATGTGTTAGGGTTATCTTTAGCTAGTCACGAATTTAAAATTGAACTTGCAGAAAATATTAGAGTGACAGATAGCGTAAAGATGGAAATCATCAAAGCGGATAACAAAGACGCAGAAATTAAAGAAAAGATCAGATTAAGAGAAGAAGCAAGGAAGAAAATGGATTTTCAAAAGGCCGATGAAATAAGGAAAGAGTTGGAAAACAAAGGTATTATTTTAGAGGATACAAAAGACGGGACAGTTTGGCGAAGGAAGTTATAATAATTTAGCGGGTGGCTTGGCTTGATTTGAGCCGCATCTAGAAAGTTCGAGCGGGCATGGTTGCCTCGCTAAAAATTATCGGGCAGAGCGAGAAGTTTCTCGAAGTGCAGCGAGCCACGCTGGGGCGAGCAAACGGTGCGGCGAAAACAAACCAAGACAGGACCCGCTAAATGAATAATAAAATTATGAAAGGCAAATTTATCACCTTTGAAGGCTCAGAAGGTTGCGGCAAGAGCACGCAATCAAAGCTTCTCTATCAATATTTGAAGAGAAAAGGTTTTAAGGTAGTTTATTTGCGCGAGCCGGGCGGCACCAAGGTAAGCGAGAAGATAAGAAAGATTTTATTAGATTCTAAGAATGATTCTATAACACCGATGGCTGAAATGCTACTTTATATGGCAGCCCGCGCTCAACTGGTAAATGAGATTATTGCACCAGCCTTGGAGAAAGGCAGGATTATTATTTGCGACAGATTCTTAGATTCTACGCTTGCCTATCAGGGCTATGGTTTGGGAATTGATATCAAGCTCATTAAATCCGTCGGAGAATTTGTAACTTCCGGCATAAATCCGGATTTGACTATATTCCTAGATTTACCCCTGATAAAAGGGCTTAAGCATCGCTGGCAGTCAAAAGACCGCATCGAAAAACGCTCATTAGTGTATCATTCCCGAGTTGTCGCAGGCTATCTTAAACTCGCTCACTTAGAGCCCAAGAGAATAAAGATTGTAAAGGTGCATAAGGATAAAAATAAGACGCAGTCAGAAATAAGAAAATTAGTAGACAGATTCCTATGTCATTCCAAGAGATAAAAGGCCAGGATAAGCCCATACAGATACTTAAAGAATACATAAAGCACTCCCGTCTTACAGGCAGTTACCTTTTTACGGGTGAGGAGGGTGTAGGCAAAAAACTCGTGGCTAAAACACTGGCTAAAGCATTAAATTGCGAAAACCAGGCTTTAGATTCTTGCGATAATTGCGCATCTTGTTTGAAAATAGAGAAAGGCCTGCATCCCGACATCCATATCATTGATGGTTCGACTTCGCTCACCATCAATCCTGAGCGTAGTCGAAGGATTGATGGCCCTAGCTCATTCGGCGTGGATCCAGAACAAGATCAAAAGGCCGGCGTCCATGATTCTGATTCCATCAAGATAGAATATATCCGTCAGTTGCAAAAAGATATTAACTTAAGGCCATATGAAGGAAAGAGGAAAGTCTTTATTATTGATAATGCACATAATTTAACTGCCGAAGCTAGTAACGCGCTCTTAAAGATATTGGAAGAGCCGCCGCCGGGGAGTTTAATTATCCTGATTAGCGCAAAACCCGCGCTATTATTCAAGACTATAATTTCGCGCTGCAAGATGATGAAGTTTTATCCTTTAGAGAGGGCCAAGCTTGAAGAAACCTTAAAGAAAGATTTTCATCTCGATAATAACCTGGCTCACTACCTCGCTTATTCTTGCGAGGGAAGAATAGGCCGTGTTTTGAAATTAAAGGATACGGATATATTGAGAGAAAAGAATAGAATTATTGATGCATTTAACCTGGTAAGGAGAACAGGCCTAGACAAACTCTCCATAGAGAATAGGAATAATGTGCGTGCTAACTTAAATATATTGGCAGGCTGGTTCAGGGATATCTATTTAATAAAAATAGGCACACCTTACAGCGAACTTATTAATCTTGACCGTAAAGAGGAATTATTAAGGCTTATGCACCGTTATGCCTTTACGGATTTATACGAAATATTGAATTCTCTTTCCAATGCATTATTATATTTAGAGCGCAATGTTAACATCAAATTATTGTTATCTAATTTAAGAGAGGACATAAGTTATGGAACCCTACATTAAAGATAATGTAAGTGCCCGCCACAAAACGTTGGCGGGTCCGCCAATGTATTTTGGCGGAACATAACTTATGAGTCCGAACTTAATTCGTCCTTCGCTTCGCTCTAGGATTCGATTGGACGATCCTGAAACGAAGTGAAGGATCTCGTCCAATAACTTATGTCGGAGTAGATTAAAATAGTAGCTCCATAAGTTATGGGCTCATTGAAGATGGAAAATACTGTTTTTGTAAGATTAAGAGATTCGGGCCAAACATATTTTTATAATTCTGCACACTTAAATGTTAAGGAAGGTGATTATGTTATCGTAGAGCATGACCGCGGCTTAGATTACGGTCAAATCGTTTCTCCTAAAGACGCCGTATTAGATAATAAATCGCAAGAACCCTTGAAGAAAATAATACGCGTTGCTAAAGATAGTGATTTGAAACAGATTGAAGACAATAGGGCTAAATCCAGGGAGGCATTTAATACCTGCCTTAAGAAGATAGAAGAGCATAAGTTAGATATGAAACTTGTGCGCGCAGAATATTCTTTTGACCGCACCAAGATTGTATTTTATTTTACTGCTTCCGGTAGGGTTGATTTCAGGAATCTGGTCAAAGACCTTGCCAAGATTTTTAAGGCCCGGATTGAATTAAGGCAGATTGGCGTAAGGGATGAAGCAAGGCTCTTTGGCGGCTTTGGCCATTGCGGAAGGCAACTCTGTTGCGGAACATTTCTAAAGGATTTTGAGCCGGTCACGATTAAGATGGCAAAAGAAGAAGGCCTGCCTTTAAATCCTCCTAAGATATCGGGTCTGTGCGGGAGGCTGATGTGTTGTCTTTATTTTGAATATGAGTCGTATAAGATTTTAGCTAAAGGGCTCCCCAAGGAGGGCGAACACATAAATACTAAACAAGGCAAAGGAAAGGTAACAAACGTAAATGTCTTCAAGCGCATTGCTACTGTAGAGTTAGAAGACGGCTCACAAATAGAGGTTAGTTATAATGAGTAATAAATTCTATATTACTACGCCGCTATATTACGTTAATGCCTCTGCGCACATCGGGCATTCTTATACCAATATTGCTTCGATTTATACTCCGCGGTCTGTAAACCTGCGCCCTTTAGGGCGCGGATAAGTTGTGGCCGCTTGAGTATTCCGCCCTTAGGAACCTCAGGCTTTAGCCTGGGTGGGCTCCATTTTCAGGAAAAAAGATGTAAATAGATGAGAAAAATTATTAGTATTTTAAAAATAGATCTTAAAAAATTATATATAAAAAGAAAAATGTCAACTTATCAGATAGCTGAATATTATGGATGTTCTCAAGAATTCGGAAAATCTATGGATATTTTAAATACCAAAAGATAATGTCAAAATTTTATATCACAACAGCAATTGATTATCCTTCCGCTCCTCCACATATCGGGCATGTCTATGAGAAGGTTTGCGCCGATATTATTGCAAGATGGCATCGGCGGATCGGTGACGATGTATTTTTTTCCACTGGCACAGATGAACATGGACAAAAAATACAAAAATGTGCTTTAAGTTCAGGCAAAAAGCCAGAAGAGTTTGTTGAAAGGATGTCAAAAAGATTTATTGATCTTTGGGCAAAGTTAAATATATCTTACGATAGTTTTATAAGAACTACTCAAAAGCGACATGAAGAAATAGCTCAGAACATATTTAAAAAGATTTACGAAAAAGGGGATATTTATAAAGGATTATATGAAGGATTATACTGTGTTGATTGTGAAGCCTTTTATACTGAGAAGGATTTATTAGAAGGTTTTTGTCCTACTCATAATAAAAAAGTCGAAAAAATAAAAGAGGAATGTTATTTCTTCAAAATGAGTAAATACCAAGACAAGATTCTTGAGCACATTCAGTCTAACAAAGATTTTATTCAACCAGAGACGAGAAGAAATGAAATAATTAATAGGATAAAAGAGGGGATTAGGGACTTAAGCGTTTCTCGTTCTAGTTTTAACTGGGGAATTCCTCTTCCTATAGATGAAAAACATATAATCTTTGTTTGGTTCGATGCTTTGATAAATTACATTTCTGTTTTAGGCTATCCCAATAAAGAATTTAGAAAATATTGGCCAGCGGATATTCATTTAATTGGTAAGGATATTTTATGGTTTCATGCGGTGGTTTGGCTGGCAATTCTATTGGCTGCAGATATTGAATTACCTAGGAAGATTTTTGTACATGGTTTTATTAATATTAAGGGAGAAAAAATAAGTAAAAGCAGAGGCGTTGTGGTAGATCCTCTGGAATTAGTAAGGAAATATGGAACAGATGCTATACGATATTTTTTACTGAGAGAGATTCGTTTTGGAGAAGACGGCGATTTTTCCGAGGATGCTTTGATTAAACGTATTAATGACGATCTTGCTAATGACTTAGGCAATCTCGTTTATAGAACATTGACAATGATAGAGAAGTATTTTAAGGGATATGTACCTCATGCCGAGATTATAGATAAGAAATGGAAACAAAATATAGATAATTTCTCATGCGAAGTCGATCTGCATATGTCCAATTTAGATTTTAATTTAGCATTAGATGAGACCTGGGAATTGATTAACCTGGCCAATAAATATATCGAAGACACAAAACCCTGGAATTTAGTTAAGGAAAATAAAACAGAAGAACTTAAGGCGTTCATCCGCTTATTAGTAGATGTGATTAGGGAAGTTGCTGAGCAGATTTATCCCTTTATGCCTCAGACGGCTGAGTCAATTAAAGAGCAATTAGGCAAGGATAAGATTAAAAAAGGCAAACCTTTATTCCCGCGTATAGATAACCTGACACCTAGTACCTGATACCTAACACCTATGTTGGTAGATACCCATTGCCATCTGGATTTCCCCGAGTTTGACGAAGACCGGGATGAAGTTATTAGACGCGCAAAAAGCGCAGGTATAGGTTATATCATAAATATAGGTTCAAGCCTTTTAGGTTCAAAGAAAGCATTAGAGTTATCCCAACAATATGATTTTATATACGCAACCATAGGCCTGCATCCGCACGAAGCAGACAAATTTGATGATAAGGTCGCGGCGACTATAGAGAAGTTGGCAAGAGAAGATAAGGTAGCAGCAATTGGCGAAACAGGCCTTGATTATTATAAGAATTATTCTAAAACAGAAAATCAGAAAGTATTATTCAGATATTTAGTTAAGTTAGCTAAGGACTTAGGCCTACCTTTAGTTATACATAATCGTCAGGCGCAAGAAGATACTCTGGAGATTTTAAACGAGTTTGTGCCAGTCAAAGCTGTGGTGCATTGTTTTTCTGGAGATGAGAATTTCCTGAAAAGGTGTTTGGATTTTAACTTTTTTGTTTCCTTCACTTGTAATATTACTTACAAGAAAGCTAAAGATTTAAGAACTTTTGTAAAATTAACACCTCTGGATAGGCTTATGTTGGAGACAGACGCACCTTTTTTACCGCCCGAAGGATTGCGTGGAAAAAGAAATGAACCAGCATATGTCAAGTCTCTTGCCGAAGAGATTGCTAACATAAAAGAAGTCGTCCTAGAAGAAGTAGCCGGAATTACTACGGACAATGCCAGGAGATTTTTCAATCTGCCATGAATGCCAAAGTTTCCATTGTAAAATGCAAGGATTACGAGCCTGCCCGGGTTTTAGAGGCGACTAAGAAGGCATTGGATTTAATTGGAGGTATATCCGCTTTTATTGCGCCAAAAAGTAAAGTATTAGTTAAACCCAATCTTTTAATGGCCAAGGAGCCAGAATTCGGCGTAGATACCCACCCTGAAGTTGTGCGCTCGGTAATAAAAATATTAAAAGAGATTAATTGCAAAATTTATTTGGGTGATGGCCCAAGCGTTTGGGGTAGTCAGATTGAAAACGTAGATGAAGTTTACATGCGCTCAGGAGTAAAAAAGATTTGCGAAGAAGAAGGTATTGAATTGGTAAGATTCGACAAGAGACGTTGGAGAGGAGAGTTGCTCTTGACTACATGGTTAGACAATTGCGATTATGTGCTAAATTTACCAAAATTCAAAACCCACGATTTTATGCTTATGACCGGCGCGATAAAGAATCTCTTTGGATTGATTAGCGGCATCTATAAGACGGAGTTGCATAAGAAATATTTTGCCCAAGAAGATTTCGCTAAGATGTTAGTTGATATCTATGAAGAAACTAGGCCTGCCCTGACTATTGTTGATAGCATTGTGGCTATGGAAGGAGATGGGCCAGGTACAAGCGGAGAATTACGCAAGGTAGGTTTGATTTTGGCAGGTTCTGATTGCGTAGCGTTAGATAGCATCTTAGCTTTAATTATGGGCCTTAAGCCGCAAGATATATTAACTACCAAAGAGGCAGCTGGTAGAGGTTTAGGCGTAGCAGATATTAATTCTATTTCAATTTTCGGCGAGAGATTAGAAAATATTATTAGAGAGCCTTTTAAGTTACCTACCCCGTCACTGGTAAAGAGAATTCCTCGCCCAGTTTTTGAATTAGCAAAAAAATTTATTAAATACTATCCCTGCGTGGAGTATGATAACTGTATTAGTTGCGCTGCTTGTATTCAGGCCTGCCCTAATAAAATAATAAGCTTGAAGAAGAACAGGATTGTTTTTAATTATGCAAAATGTATAGCCTGTTTTTGCTGTCAGGAGGCCTGCCCAAATGCAGCCATAAAGATAC
>Ga0315282_10004821_pt1 | contig 23307 bp, 22 predicted proteins | sample YL17G07_20_MG_FD_203693 | JGI IMG/M metagenome (GOLD analysis project Ga0315282, IMG submission 203693) | Sediment microbial communities from Yellowstone Lake, YNP, Wyoming, USA - YL17G07_20 | ecosystem: Environmental > Aquatic > Freshwater > Lake > Sediment | place: USA: Wyoming | collected... | reverse complement strand
GTCTATGGCGTCTGGCAGAACGCCCCAAACATCAACATACAGAGACTAAAAATCACAGTGTTTCGGTAACCGGGATTTATGAAGCAACGATACCCGTTGGGTAACAGTTTATTTTGACGCAACACGACGGAAACAAAGAAATTTTTTTGCCATTGCGAGGAGCGTTAGCGACGTGGCAATCTATGAGATTGCTTCGCCTTCGGCTCGCAATGACAGTGAGGGGAGCAGCAATGACAAGCAGGGGCAGGCCTTCAGGGTCCCCCACTTCGGGCTACGTTGCCAATGTGCTACCCATGTAGTTGCGACCCTTTAGGGTCACCTTTTCGGGGCGAGGCTAAAGCCTCGCAGCTACATGCAAGATTCTTCGCTTCGCTCAGAATGACAGGTAGGAGGTAAGGAGCAGCAGAAACACGGGGCTACATGCTTTCGGGGGCTGCCATTCCCATTAGACGAAGGGTCCTAGCCAGAACAATTTGGGCGGCTTTAACTAACTTGAGCCGGGCCCAGGTTAGCTCCTGATTTTTCGAAACAACACGACATTGCTTGTAGAAGCTGTGAAAGACAGTGGCCAGGTCTTGAGCATAGTAAGGCAAATGATGAGGCTCCAGAGTGCTGGCAACTAATTCCAGCATTTCCGGCAGCAAAATCATCCGCCGTATCAAGGTCAACTCCGGCTCGGTGGTGAGCAAAGATACATCGCCCCGGGCATAATCAATTCCCTTTTCTTTAGCTAACCGAAGGATACTGGCAATGCGGGCATGCGCATATTGAACGTAATAAACCGGATTATCGGCTGATTGCTTCTTAGCCAGCTCCATATCAAAGTCCATCTGAGCATCGGCTGAGCGGGACAAAAAGACGAAGCGACAGGCATCCGAGCCAACTTCATCTATTACCTCTCTCAATGTGATAATATCGCCACTGCGCTTGGAGACCCTGACTATTTCCTGGCCGCGGCGTAATGTAACCAGCTGGCAGATTATGACCTTAAGCCGCTCCGGATTTATCCCCAGAGCGTTGACCACGGCTATCATGCGGGAAACATGCCCCTGGTGGTCTGCTCCCCAGATGTTAATTACAGTATCGAACTGCCGCTCCAAAAACTTGTTAAAGTGATAGGCGACATCAGAAGCAAAATACGTGGGCGAGCCATCGCTCCGTATCAATACGTTATCTTTATCTTCACCCAAAGCAGAAGATATGAACCAGGTAGCATTCTCCTTCTCGGCTACATAACCACCGTCTCTCAGCAACTTCATCGCCTTTTCATACTGGCCATTCTTATACAGGCTCTGTTCGCTGAACCAGACATCGAACTCCACGCCCAGCAGCTCGAGGACCTGTCTGATCATACCCATCACCTCGGCAACTCCGATTGCCACCAGCTCCCAAAGAGCAGCGTCTCCAGGTATTGTCAGAAAGCGCTTGCCTTCTTTTTCAATAATCTCCTTCGCCAAGTCAACCATGTAGTTGCCCAGATAGCCATCGCTCGGCATTTCAGCATCAACACCCAGGCATTGCTGATAACGCACATAAAGAGAACGGCTAAAAGCATCTAATTGGCTGCCAGCATCATTGATGTAATATTCCTTCTCCACAGCGTAGCCGGCAGCACTGAGCACATTAGCCAGAGTGCTCCCCAGTACAGCACCACGACCATGCCCGACATGAAGAGGCCCAGTTGGATTTACGCTGACAAACTCAATTTGAACAGGCCTGCCACCGCCCAGGTCGATATTGCCGTAAGAATCGCCAGTATCCAGGATGGCTGCCACTTGTTGTGTCAGCCAATCGGAGCTGAGTTTAAAATTGATGAAGCCCGGGGCAACGACGACTATTTTGACGACCTCAGGCAAGGGAGGCAGAAATTCGAGAACCTTCTCAGCGATTGACAGGGGGGCTACATCCGTTGTCCTGGCCAGCTTTAGCGGCAGACTGGAGGCATAATCGCCGTGTTCAGGATTCTGCGGACGTTCTACAATAACCTCAGGCAAGGTTGTAACAGCAAGCACCCCTTCTTGCTGAGCCTGTATTACAGCTTGCTCTAAAACTTTAACCAGTTTGTGTTTGATAACCATAACATCACTCGCTAATGTAGTGACGAGGCTTTAGCCTCGCTACAGAAAAGCGACCCTAAAGAGTCGAGACTACATTGAAATTAGACTGTAAATAAACATTCTCAACCATCAATTTTAAAAACTGTTAGACAATGAGATTCGCAGGTCGCTGCGCTCAGGATGACAAATGGGATTACTGAGCACCCCTATATATTAGAACTACTACCGTTAACTTTCAAATCAGCTCAATTCACCGCCGGTTGGCCAGACACGGGCTAGCTCTTTAGCCAGCAGCCCATGCTCAGGCATCGTGAGACCAAGGTCTCGCTGAAAAAGGGATATTGCCTCATTTCGAGCCAACTCCAGAAGTGGAGTATCAGATAATCTAGCCATGCGGAGGTCCGGCAAACCGCTCTGGCGGGTACCAAAGAATTCACCTGGCCCACGTAGCTCCAGGTCCTTCTCAGCTAAAACGAAACCATTTTGAATTGCTTCTATGGCTTTCAACCTCTCGCTCCCTTCAGGTGAGGGCTTCTCAGCTAAAAGCAAACAGTAACTTTGTTTTTCACCACGCCCAACACGACCCCGAAACTGATGTAACTGCGACAAGCCAAAACGGTCGGCTGCCTCCACCAGCATTATGGTAGCGTTAGGCACATCAATGCCCACTTCTACTACCGGCGTAGACACCAGAATATCAAGCTTGCCATCCCGGAAACTCTGCATTGCTTTTTCTTTCTCACTGGCTGCCATCCGCCCATGGAGCAAGCCGAGTCTTAAGTCTGGAAAAACCTCCCTGGACAACCGTTCATACTCAACAACTGCCGCCTTAGCTTCGATGTTTTCTGATTCCTCGATAAGGGGGCAAATGATGAAAGCCTGTTGTCCGGCAAGGGTTTGCTTACGGAGGAAGTCATAAGCCCTGCCTCTCTGCTCAGGTCTAAGCCACCTTGTCTTTATCTCCTGCCGACCCGGAGGCAATTCATCTATAACGGAAAGGTCTAAATCACCATAAAGAGTTAGCGCCAGAGTCCGTGGAATAGGCGTAGCTGTCATCACCAGTATATGGGGATTAAACCCTTTCTGACGCAATGCTAAGCGCTGCAAAACTCCAAAGCGATGCTGCTCATCAATCACCGCCAGCCCAAACCTAGAAAACTCTACCGCCTTCTGAATGAGAGCATGTGTGCCGATAATAATATCTATCTTGCCTTCTTGAATCTGCTGATGTAACGCTGCTTTCTCCTTCTCGCTCAGGCTTCCGGTCAGCAGAGCAAAGGTAACAGGGTGAGTAAAAAGCCCATGGTAGCAGCAAACATTGCCCTGTTCATCCTTTTCATTGCTTATCTTAGACAGAAGCTGGCAAATATTTTTGAAGTGTTGCTCAGCCAGTATCTCGGTTGGCGCCATGAACGCTCCCTGATAACCGTTATTAGCGGCTACCAACAAAGCTGCCGTAGCCACTACGGTTTTGCCACTACCCACCTCTCCCTGGAGAAGTCGCGACATGGGTCTCGACTCTTGCAAGTCAGCGAGAATGTCCTGAAGCACTCGCTGCTGCGCTTGAGTTAATGCGAAAGGCAGAGAATTCAGAAATTTATTGAGGCTCTCTCTATTTATGGTGAAGGCGCTACCCGGTTGACTTTCCTGCCAGTCACGCTTTTTGCCGAGCACACCTAATTGAAGAAGGAAAAGCTCATCGAAAGCCAGACGCTTTCTCGCCTCAGCTTTCACCAAATGGTTATCTGGATAGTGAGTCTGGACAATCGCCTCAGGCAAATCCAGGAGTTGACACCGGCTCTTGATCTCTTGTGGCAGAAAATCGGTCACCTGCCATACCCAATTATCAAGGGCTCTCTTTACTATATGTCGCACCTGCCGCGGATATAGACCTCGAGTCAAGGGGTAAACAGGCACCAGACGACCGGTATGAATCAACTCCTTGTCCTCAACCAGTTCCCACTCTGGTGATTCAAATACTTTATTCCCTTTAAATTCAGATACCCTGCCGCTGAGCACCAGTTGAGCATTAGTGGGGAAGTTCTTAGCCAGGAAGGGTTGATTAAACCAAACTGCCCTCATATTGCCTGTGTCATCACCAACGATGACTTCAGTACCCTGTTGAGGGCCCAGCCTGGCTATTCGAGCTTCCCACACTGTAGCCAAAACGGTCTGTTCTTCACCAACTTCAAGCTCAGCAATAGGTTTTCTCTGGCTATAATCGAGATGACGTCTGGGGAAGAAATAAAGTAAGTCGCGAATTGTCTGCACCCCCAGCTTAGCCAGCTTGCTAGCTGAAGTGGCAGCAATACCTTTAACAATGGTTACTGACGAGTCTAACCCCTTATCGCCATTTGAGGAACGGGCTACAGGACGTGCCGATGGCCGGCTGACTACCTTAGAACGAGTCTGTCTCTTTTTTGCTGGCGCTATTCCCGCTGCTGTTTCGGCTCGAGCCAGCCAATCAAGGACATCTTTTATCCATACCTTACGCTTATCAACATCCCACTCAGCATAGCTAGAATCAGCTAAGTGAAGCTCAGTGAAGCGGGCTAGAAGTTCAGGGGAACTTATCTTGTCTCTGGTTCCCCTCGCCCATTTGCAAAGATACTTGTCGAGCCCGCCAAATACCGTGGTGTTGGCGTAGTTTCTCTGGCATTCCATTTGGAGGATGGTGCGCAACGGCTCGACATCTATGAGCGAAGATGTTGTCACTGGTCTTAACCTTCTCTAAGTGCCAGAAGTCATCTGATAGATAGGGCCTATTTCTAGTCTTTTATAAAGCTCATCTGGACTCATGTCAACGCCATCACGGTAGACCTTTTCCCCGGAGCTAAGATACACTGGCACAAGAGTTATGCCTAGCTGCTGAGCCAGTTCCGGAGTTACGTCAGAGCCAGTATCAGTTACAATTTTTACCAAAGCCACAAACCTCTCAAAAGAATCATTCCAGAGAAACTATGTAGCGGTAATGGGGTTGCCCACCAGATACCATCTCCACCTGCTTTTCGGGATACTTATCATGGATTTTTTGAACCACCTGCTCCGCCTGAGCCGCTTCAATATCGGCGCCATAATACACAGTCACCACTTCTGCTGATTCAATGCCTGCCTTATCAAGAGCTTCGAAGAGAACCTCAGCCGTGTTATCACCGGCAGCAACTAAATTTTCATCATCTACAATGGCAATCGCCTGCCCCTTCTTTATCTTCAATCCCTGCAACTGGGTACTACGTGCTGCCTCGGTGATTTCCACAGTTTTCACCGTGGCTACAGCCTCCTCCATAGCCTGAACGTTTTCCTCCATGCCTCCTTCATAGTTAAAAGCGATGAGAGCAGCTATTCCTTGAGGCACAGTCCTGGTTGGCACTACAGCTACTTCCTTGGACGTTAGCGACGGGACTTGAGAAACAGCCAGGATGATATTCTTATTATTGGGCAACAGGATTACTTTCTGTGATGGCACCAACTCAACTGCCTGAAGTATCTCCTGTACGCTGGGATTCATTGTCTGCCCACCTGGGACTATCGCCGCCGCTCCCAAACTCCGGAAGACCTCCCTCATCCCGCTTCCAGCGGCAACAGCCACCACACTTATATCCAATCTTGGCAACCTTTCCTTCTGCATCTCAACAAAGCCAACATGCTGGTCGTCCATATTCTGAACCTGTAACTGATGCAAAGTTCCCAATGACGTGGCATAACGTATAATACTGCCAGGGTCGTAAGTATGGATGTGTACCCTGATGGTGGTCTCATCACCAACAACGACAATAGATTGACCCTTGCTTTCTAACTTCTTTCTGATTTTATCAGGATTAAGTTTGTTGCCCTCAAGCAAGAAATTTGTGCAATAACCATACGGCTCCTCTGCTTCAGCCACAATTTGAGCTGTCTTAGTGCCCGCAGGCCACTCAGCAGCAATAAGCTGTGGCCTTCGGTATTTCATTTCCTCTACCTTTCCTTCTAAATAACGAAGGGCGCCCTCCAACAATACATATACACCTTGCCCTCCTGCATCCACCACGCCAGCCTCACGCAGCACATCTAACAGAAGAGGCGTCCTGGCCACTGAATCTCTGGCCGCCTCAACAGCAGCTTCTGTTACCCTAGTCAAGTTATCTGGTTCGGTCCGTGCAGCTTCCTCAGCAGCTTTGGATGCATCCTTGATCACCGTCAACATAGTTCCTTCTACCGGCTGTGACAACCCTTTATAGGCAGTATGCGATGCCTCATCCAGCGCTATTGCCCAATCATTTCCGGTAATAGAATCCTTCTCATCAAGTCCCTTGGCTAACCCACGGAAGAACTGAGACAGGATCACGCCTGAATTTCCCCGAGCGCCCATCAAAGCGCCTTGGGCCATCGCTTTAGCTACGGCAGAGACACTGTCGCCTGAAACCCGGTCAGCCTCCTCTATGACCGAGCGCATGGTGAGAAACATGTTCGTCCCGGTATCACCATCAGGCACAGGAAAGACGTTTATGGCATTGATGTCTGGAACGCTTTTCTCCAGCCAGCCGCTACCAGCGGCAAACATATCTCTAAACTCCTGACCGCCACAGGAATGAATTTGCTTCATCTTCTCTCCTTTGTATAATCTAAAAATTGTGGTATAATTCTACTCCTGTTGTCAAGAGCGACTTGTGGAGCATGCATACTTGTCACCTTGAGCGGCAGCGAAGGGTCTCTAGATTCTTCGCTTCGCTCAGAATGACAGGCAGGATAGTCAAGCAGTCTCACTTATGGAAAAGGAGTTAACCATTTGGCTACGAAATGCGACATCTGCGGCAAAGCAGCACACTTCGGTCATAGGGTAAGCCACTCGAAACAGCATACCAGACGACGCTGGCTGCCTAATATTCAGCCAACTACGATTATGCTTGATGGGAAACCCAAACGGCTCAATCTGTGTACCCGCTGCCTGCGCAGTCAACATAAATTAGCTCACTAAACCAAGCGCCCTCCTCATCTCCTGCAACGCCTTCCCAGCACCTTGCTTAGACCCAAAAATCGCAGCTCCGGCAACCAGAACCTCAGCTCCGGCTTCAGCCACCTTCGGAGCTATGCCGGCAGTGATACCACCATCCACTTCCAGCTCTACCTTAGCTTGCCTGCCGTCCAGTATCCTCCGCAGTCGAGCTATCTTATCCATCATACTACCGATGAAAGCCTGACCGCCAAAACCAGGATTAACAGTCATAACCAGTATCAGGTCGAGCAAAGGAAGAACTTCATCCAATGAGCTTAGAGGAGTGGCTGGATTCAGCGCCACTCCGGCCTTGACTCCCAGGCCCTTTATTGCCTCGACCAAGCGATGCAGATGTGTGGCAGCCTCAACATGGACAGTGATAATGTTGGCTCCAGCTTCAGCGAACTGTGAAATGTGGGCCTCTGGACGCTCAATCATCAAATGTACGTCTAATGGGAGAGCAGTCCAGGAACGAAGTGAGGCCACCACAGGAGCACCAATTGTTATGTTGGGCACAAAATGCCCATCCATCACATCAACATGAATGTAATCAGCACCAGCTTTGGTTACCTCAGCAACTTGTTCACCAAGACGGCTGAAATCAGCGGAAAGAATCGATGGCGCCAGTTTAATTCGCCTATTTTTCATTCCTCTTCCCAACAAGTTTTCTCGCCCGCAACAAGGCAGCTACCACCTGCTCCGGGGCGGTGCCACCGATAACACTACGAGCCGCGACCGACGTTTCCACGGTAATGCCGTGCACATCGTCGGCAAAAAGAGGTGAAAAATCACGATATTCATCTAGCCTTAGCTCTTGAAAGCCTTTTCCTTTACTGATGGCATATCGCACTAGCTTACCCACAACATTATGTGCCTGGCGAAAAGGTAACCCATTTCTCACCAGATAGTCAGCCAGGTCGGTAGCCAATATATAGCTGCCTGACATCGCCTGCTGCATCCGAGCGGCATTGATTTTCAGCGTTTTTATTAACCCGGTAAAAACTCCCAAAGTTGAAAGAAGTGTGTCCACGGTATCAAAAAGTCCCTCTTTGTCTTCCTGCATATCGCGATTGTAAGCCAATGGCAGACCTTTCATCACCGTCAAAAGGCTGAGCAAATTGCCATAGACTCTGCCCGTCTTGCCTCTGGCTAACTCCGCCACATCTGGATTCTTTTTCTGGGGCATAATGCTACTGCTTGCAGCATACGCCTCATCGAGTTCCACAAACCCGAACTCAGCCGAAGACCACAGCACCATTTCCTCCGCCAACCGAGATAGATGCATCATCGTTATGGCAGCGGCAGCTTCATATTCAATCACAAAATCCCGGTCAGACACAGCATCAAGGCTATTGGCGCTTATTTCGCTGAAGCCCAGCTTCTGAGCTACGAAATCGCGGTCCACAGCATAAGCTACCCCGGCCAGAGCTCCGCTGCCCAGCGGCAGGACATCGGTACGCTTCAAGCAATCTTGAAATCTCACTACATCACGCTGCAGCATCTCAAAATAGGCTAAAAGGTGATGGGCAAAGAGAACAGGTTGAGCCTGCTGGAGATGGGTATAGCCGGGCATAATCACAGTTTTGTTAGCCTCAGCTACACCCAGTAGAGCCCGTTGGAAATCTCTTAGCTCGCTGACAGTCTCCGAAATAGCTTCCTTAACGAAAAGACGCAGGTCCAAAGCTACCTGGTCATTTCTGGAACGGGCAGTATGCAGCTTACCAGCCACGTCACCTATTTTTTCAAACAGGCGACTCTCAATAGTCATGTGGATATCCTCGAGCTCATGGTTGAATTCAAGTTTTCCTTGCTCAATCTCATCTCGAATCGCGACAAGTCCTGAAACAATAAGCTCAGCGTCTTTTTTCGATATCAGCTCCTGCTTGGCTAACATCTGAGCATGAGCAAGACTCCCGGCAATGTCCTGTTTATACAACCGCCAGTCGAAGGGAATGGAGGCAACGTATTTCTCCACTGCCTTATCAATCCCCTTTTGGAAGCGGCTGCGCAAGCGGTCCTTAGTCTCGTCTTTTTTAGCCATATACCTTAACCCCCAGCTTACAAATCGTTTGATAAAGCCACGCCCAATCCGGAGCCAGCTTAAAAGCTTCCATCAGCTCCTTTTCAGCTAGATGACATTTTCCCTCATTGCGATATGATATCGCTTGCTCAATGCATTCCTGGGCAACCTTAGGTTGGGGCTGTTTCAGCATACCTTGTTCAAGGTATTTGAGTCTGCGTCTAGCATAGGACTTAAGAAACAGTCCATCAATAAAAGAGATTGATGGCATTCGGGCAGCAAGTTGGAAAGCATCAATCGCTTTCTGTTTCTTTCCCATATACATATAGGCCTCGCCTAGAACTAAATATGTCTCGATTTGTGTCAAATCACACTGGAGAGCCTGATTCAACTCGTTAACAGCTAAGTCGAGAGACCTCTCCAGACTTAAACCATTACCGATACCATGCGTAACTGCTAAGAGAGGTGCTGCCACATAAGCTTTGCCGAGCTCAGCATGATACCTACCAATTTCAGAATTCAGTCTAATCGCCTCCTTAAAATGCTCTACCGCCAAATCAAAATCGAATTCCTTACTTCTTCGATTGCGATAATACAATCCTCGTCTGAAATGATTCTCGGCTTCGTCTGGAGGTACCCGCCGAAACAGCTGCATAACCACCTATCTCCAAGGTCTCAAGTTTTCTTTTTCGGCTTCTTTTCTTCATCCTCGCCACCCTGCACCTTAGCCTGAACTCTTGCCGACAGTCCCCAAATGTGAATGAAACCAGGCGAGGCGCTCTGGTCGAAGACATCCCCTTTATCATAAGTAGCCAGGCTGTAGTCATACAGCGAGACGGGAGATTTTCTGCCGACCACGATACAGTTTCCTTTAAAAAGCTTAACTCTTATTGTTCCAGTGACGTGCTTCTGGGAACGGTCTACATAAACTGCCAGGTCTCGGCGCAATGCAGTAAACCAGAGACCGTTATAGATGATGTCAGCATACTCGCTCGATATTTTCTCGTTGAAACGGATTTGATGGTGAGATAAAGTCATGGCTTCCATGGCTTGATGCGCTTTCAGTAGCACCGTAGCCGCTGGGGCTTCATAAATCTCTCTCGATTTTATCCCTACTAACCTGCTTTCTACATGGTCAATTCTCCCTACGCCGTGTTTACCAGCCATTTCATTAAGCCGCTGAATAAGAGCCACACCATTTAATTTCTCACCATTAAGGCTGACCGGTATTCCTTCTTCAAAACCGATTTCTACGTAATCAGGCTTATCAGGAGAGGCTGCCGGTGATTTAGTCCAGGCGAAAACCTCCTCAGGAGGCTCAACCCACGGGTCTTCCAGCACTCCACACTCTATACTCCTGCCCCAGAGATTCTCATCTATAGAATAAGGACTGGCAGCCTTAATCGGTATAGGTATGCCATACTTCTCAGCATAGGCAATTGTCTCTTCTCGTGTCATGCCCCATTCTCGGGCCGGTGCTATAATCTTTAGTTCTGGAGCTAGAGCGGCGACACTTACATCGAAACGAACCTGGTCATTGCCTTTGCCGGTAGAGCCGTGAGCTACAGCAACAGCTCTTTCTTTTCTGGCAGTATCTACAAGCAGCTTAGCTATCAGTGGGCGACCGAGCGCTGTAGCCAGCGGATATTGACCTTCATAAATGGCATTAGCCTTAAGCGCCGGAAAGGCAAAGGAGTCAACAAAGAGTTTTTTGGCATCTACCGTCAATGCCTTGCCCGCCCCTATCTTCAGCGCCTTTTGCTGAATGGCCGGGAGGTCGCCAACACCACCTATATCTGCGGTGAGAGCGATGACCTCCATCCTATACTTATCCGCCAGCCACTTTACGGCTGCCGAAGTATCCAAACCCCCACTATAAGCCAGTACCACCTTATCTGCCATTGTCATAACCTCCGAGTGAAAACTGTTTTCAAAATACCCAGTGCTTCATCGACATCTTTCTCAGTGATAATAAGCGGTGGCATAAACCGCAAGGCATTTGGCTTGACTTGATTGACCAGCAAGCCTTCCTTCAAGCAGGCCAGCACCACTTCCTCAGCTATATCATCAGCAAAGCTTACAGCCAATAGCAGCCCGCGGCCTCTGACATCAGAAATGAAACCAAATTTGGCTTTCAACTTCTCCAGGCCATCCACGAAATACTGCCCCACCTTTTCAACTTTGCCTGGTATGTCATTATCGATGATAAATTTCAACGTTGCCAGTCCAGCGGCACAGACTAACGGATTACCCCCATAAGTGGAGCCATGCTCACCGGGAGCAAAAACCGAAGCCCGCTCCTTAGCCAAGAAAGCCCCGATGGGCACTCCACTGCCCAATCCCTTGGCCAAAGTCATTATATCCGGTTCAACTCCATATTGCTCGTAAGCGAAAAGGCTGCCTATCCGGCCAACACCAGTTTGAATCTCATCTAGAATCAGTAGAATGCCTGTCTCATCACACCAAGCTCGTATCTTCTTAAGATAGTTATCATCAGGTACATTAACCCCACCTTCGCCCTGAATAGGTTCCACCATTACAGCGCAAGTTCGATTTGTGGTCGCCGCTTTAATGGCTTCAATGCTATTGTACTCTACGTTGACAAAGCCGTCTGGTAGGGGAATATAAGGCTGTTGGAATTTGTCTTGCCCTGTAGCTGCCACTGTAGCCAAAGTCCGACCGTGAAAAGAGCCATAAGTGGTTATAATTTCATAAGCTCCATTGAGACAGAGCTTACCGTACCTGCGGGCTAGCTTCATTGCCCCTTCATTAGCCTCGGCACCACTGTTGCAGAAGAAAACCCTGTCAAGACAACTGTTATCAACCAATAATTTGGCCAGTTGTACTTGAGGAATGGTATAAAACTGGTTCGATGCCTGAATCAGAGTTTTAGCCTGTTCCATCAATGCCTTGACCACCACCGGATGACAATGTCCCAAACTGTTAACCGCCCAGCCACCAACAAAATCAAGGTATTCCTTGCCATCAGTATCCCAGACTCGAGCACCTTGACCTCGAAACAGAGTGACCGGCACCCGTCTGGTTGTCCGCATAAACAATCTCTGTTCCAGTTCCTGCCACTGTTCCATCTTACCAGCCAATCGCAGTCCCATCTCCACTGCCTTCAACCTCATTAAGCAAAGCGTGAGGTACCCTGCCATCAATAATTCGAGTTATTGGTACCTTAGTCAAGGCCATGAGACAAGCCTCAATCTTGGCGACCATACCTCCAGAAGCCACACCAGAGGCAACCAATTCCTTGGCATCCTGTGGGCTTAATTTGCGGATGAGCTTTTTGGAACTATCATAAAGGCCAGGGACATCGGTTAGAAAAATAAGCTTTTCCGCCTTCAAAGCAGCGGCGATTTCACCGGCGGCAGTATCACCATTAACATTAAGCAAATTCGTATCCGTGTCCAAGCCTTCCAGCAAGCCAAGACTTATCGGTGCTATGATTGGCATGTAGCCAGCCTTTAGTAATATCTCTATTACAGCAACATTAACTTTCAATTCTTCCCCAGTGTAGCCGAGTTCCGGTGTCTTATTTTTGGCTAGAATCAAGCCTCCGTCGGCACCACTCAGGCCTACGGCTTTGCCGCCTGAGCGCCAGATGGCTGATACCAGCTCCTTATTGACCAAGCCAGCCAGTACCGCTGTAACTACCCTCAGTGTCTCCAAATCAGTTATCCTCAAGCCTCGAACAAAGCTGGTGGGTATGCCCAGCCGTCCAAGCCAGCCGGACACGGCATCAGCACCACCGTGAATTACTACCAGTGGCACGCCTCTTTTTTGCAGCGTCACCAGGTCTTCAACCGTGGTATCAGTATTGCCTAAAGTGCTGCCACCGATCTTGATGGCCAGAGGTCCCATAGTTTTCAAATCCCACCTATTATTCTGAACTTCCTGCCTGTCATTCTGAGCACTTCACCTGTCATTCTGAGCGAAGCGAAGAATCTCTCAGTATTTCAGACATGCCCTCAAGGAATCTACAGGCACTTCGCTCACGCTCAGGGTGACATTTAAATACTTAGCTAACTTGTGTAAGCGCTATTTATAGTAACATATTCTTCAGATAGGTCGCACCCCCAAGCAGTAGCTTTGCCTTCACCGAGGTTAAGGTACAATCTCACCGATACTTCCTTGCCGGATAAACTAGTACTCAACTCTTGTTTATCAAAAGGCACAGGGCTGCCTTGCTTCATAACGCAAACGTCGTTCAAATAAACGTCTAACTTGTTTTCGTTTACTTTTGCTCCACTCCGACCAAGTGCCGACACAATGCGCCCCCAGTTGGGGTCATTGCCGTGAACAGCTGCCTTAAACAGCGGCGAGCTAGCTATGGTACGAGCCGCCAAGCGGGCTTGGGCTTCATTAACAGCACCTTCTACGGCAACCTCTATGAGCTTGGTGGCACCTTCACCATCTCGAGCCACACACTTAGCCAGATGAAGACAAACCTCATCTAAAGCTTTTTGAAAGAGTTCACCGTTGCGGCTGTTTATTGTCTCAGTGCCAGCTAATCCATTAGTCAAAATCACCACTGTGTCGCTGGGGCTGGTATCACCATCAATAGTAATCATATTAAAGGAAACATTCACCGCTTTTTGCAATGCTGATTGCAGGAAACGAGCATCCACAGCCGCGTCGGTAGTCAGAAAGCAGAGCATGGTAGCCATATCGGGATGTATCATCCCCGCCCCTTTAGCCACGCCACCAAGAGTAAACCTGCCTAGCTTCGATTCGACAAATATAGCCATCTCTTTAGGGAAAGTATCAGTAGTCATCATCGCCCGGGCCAGTTCATGCCCCCCTTCCTTAGTAAGGGCAACCTTTCGGATACCAGCCCGAACCCGGTCCATAGGCAATGGCACCCCGATCACGCCGGTACTGGCAACCAGGACATCCTCCACTGATAGCCTCAGCTTCTCAGCTACTGACCTTGCCATCTCAACAGCATCAGCCATACCCGAATCGCCAGTGCAGGCATTGGCATAACCTGAATTGACTACAATTGCCTGAGCACTCCCTTTCTTCAGCTGCTTCTGGGAAAGGATTACTGGAGCTGCTTTAATGGCATTAGCAGTAAAGACGCCAGCAGCCACACAAGGCTTCTCGGAACACAGGATAGCCAAATCGAGTTTCTCTTGGCTTTTTATACTTGCTTTAACTGCTCCAGCCAGGAAGCCTTGCGGAGAGGTAACAGTGCCTGAAGTAATAGCTTTAAACTTAGTCCCCATAAACGAGGGAACTATAATAGCACTTTCTGCAGAATATCTCTAGCCTAGTCGCCTTGCTTCAAATAATCCATAAGCTCGGCAAAGGCCGGCGGGAATTGCGCCTGATACATAAGGAAAGCAGGTGTCGGATACCTCATCCCGGCTTTGTGAGTCGCTTCAAGTCCCTCAACCAGTGCCTCTACCTTGCTCATGGGTGCAGCGAAAGCCACCTCGTGGTCATCTGCCTGGGCAATTGCTCGGTCACCACCACCGGTTATAATTACCTGGCACTTATCGGTTAGAATCGGCACAGTAATCTCGCCACCACAGGCAAATCCGCCAGCGCTGCTGGAAACGATAGGCTCGGCGATAGCATAAACAGCACTTTGAATTAACCTCGATATCTGAGCCGGATTACCATAGACTATTATTACCTGGGGTTCGAAATCAGCCCTGTGAAGTGGCGCCATTACAACGTGACTGTACTTTCCGTACTCAAGCCGCGGCAGATTTCGATTCGCTTTTGCCCTCATGTCCTGACTTTTTAACCAGAAAGGTACATTGAAACTGCCGTCCAAAAACTTTTCTTTAGCTGGAACGAGTCCTAATCCGAGCGCACCCAGTGGGCAAAGCATATCCTCTTTTCCCATAGCCATTAGCCAGCCCAGACGTCGGGCGATGGCTATCCCCTGGCATACCGCCATGGTCACTCCCAAATCTCGCTTGGGCATCCTGGCTTTCTCCGGGACCTCGCTTGCTGAACTGGTCATTTTAACAGCTACAGGGAATGCCCCAGGGCGAATGTAGGTTTTTAAAGCTTCACTGATTTTCTGTAGTTCCATTTTCGGCTACCTCCTTTTTATGCTTCTCATTATACCTCGAACTATCTATATATGTCTGACTTTCCTTCGAGCTTCAGACACCGAGCTATTTTTAGCTCGGCCGAACTTTAGCTTATAGTCCCAGTTCCTGAGCTACCGCCTCTCGATGGAAGTCAGCATCACCTAGGGTGAGTTCAGCTGCTTTGGCTCGCTTCGAATATAGCGGCATATCGTGATCCACCATCAAACTCACCCCACCCATACTTTGATGACCCAATTTAGTAACCCGCTTGTAGGCATCGCTTACCCAGGCTTTTGCCATGGATGCCTCCTTAGCATAAGGTATGTTCTCACTGATTTTCCATGCTGCTTTGTAGCTAATGAACCTCGATGTATCAATGTCGGTTAGCATGTTGGCGCAGTGATGCTGAACTGCCTGGAACGCTCCTACGGGCACTCCGAACTGTTTGCGATCTTTGACGTAATCTACAGTCATCTCAAGGACTTGCTGAGCACCACCGACCATCTCAACACACTTGGCTACTGCCGCTTTTCGTAATACCTCTCGCAGTTGAATGTTCCCCCGCCCTTCTTTTCCAAGAAGGTTTTTACTCGATACTTTGACTTTGTCAAATACCACCTCAAATTGTTTGTCACCATCAATGGTCTTGAGCAGGGTATAGCTGATACCTGGGCTCTTACTATCTACGAAGAATAAGGTGACTCCATTTGCAGTCTTGGCGACACAGATAATGTAGTCAGCAATATGGGCATAAGGAACAAAAAACTTGGTGCCGCTGATGACGTAGCCGTTTGCATCAGCGACGGACTTTACAGTTACTTTATCAACATCATAGCCTCCGCCAGGCTCAGTCTGTGCTAGAGTAACAATTAGATTTCCTTCAGCAATCTTGGGCAGGAGTTCCTGCTTCTGAGTCTCAGTCCCTGCTTCGAGGATGATCATACCGGCTAGAACCACGGTGGCAAAGAAAGGACCAGGTAAGCAAGCACGCCCCATTTCCTCCAAGAGAACAGCAAGGTCGAGGAAACTTCCTCCGGTGCCACCGTATTTTTCTGGAAATGCAAGTCCCATCCAACCCAACTCTGCCATCTTATGCCACAGTTCCGGAGGATAACCTCCGTCATCACTTGCCATTTGCCTTACCAGGCTTTTGGGGCATTCAGTGGTAAGGAAATCGCGCGCCATTTTTTTAAGCATTTCTTGTTGTTCGCTGAGACCATAGTCCATAGTGATTGCTCCTCCTATATAAATTGCAGCTTGGCAAGAGTTCAAAACTCAAGCTAGCCTAGCATAGGTAACGCTAACCCTCTAAGGGCAATAATATTCCTCATAATTTCTGAAGTGCCAGCATAGACAGTTTCAATAAATCCCCAACGATAGTGAAGTTCTGCCTCACCATTAAGCGGCACCCATTTAGAGCCCATCTGCAGTTGTCCACGGGGGCCTATTATTTGGGTGGCGACATCGGCCAGGCGATGGGCTGTTTCGGTGGCGAACATCTTTTGCATAGACGATTGATAATTGGGCACCTCGCCCTTGTCTAACATATAGGCTAGCTGGTAGTAGAGCAAGCTTGCTGCCTCTAGCTCGATTGCCATCTCGGCCAGTTTTTGCCGGATGATTGGATCATCGCTTAAAGGCTTGCCGTCGCGTTTTGTTTCCTTGACATACTCCACGACTTCATCAAGTATGCGCTGAAAACCACCAACTGGGAACATCCTTTCAAAGTCCAGAGCGGTCATTATGTAATAGAATCCGCGGTTTTTCTCCCCCACCAGGTTCTTTTTGGGAACTTTCACATTGTCGTAGAAGACCTCATTTGTTTTCCATCCGGCTATAGTTGTCATATTGCGGATGGTAATACCTGGACTCTTCAGGTCTACAATCATCAACGAAATCCCACGATGGCGTTTAGGATTGTTAGGGTCGGTTCTTGCTCCCAGCCAGTGGTATTCAACAAAATGGGCATGCGTGTTGAACATCTTCTGCCCATTCAGCAAAAAGTGGTCCCCCTTGTCTTCAGCTTCTACTTCTTCTTTGATTGAAGCCTGTGTCTCAGCTACATCCTCGGCCCGCAGCTCAAGCGCTGCCAGGTCAGACCCCGCCTGAGGCTCGGTATAGCCCAGAGCCATGTCTATCTCACCTCTGGCGAGACGCGGTAAAAACTCCTTTTTCAGCTCATCGCTACCAAATCTCAAGATGGTAGGGCCTGCCATGGTGGCACCGACGAGCGATACAGGCGCACCTGCATATGTCATCTCATCACGAATGATAAATCCTACCATCTCTGAGCTATTCATGCCCCCGTATTCCTTTGGCCAGGTAGGGCAAAGCCAGCCTCTCGCTCCCATCTTCTGAATTAGCTCGCGTCCGAATACTGGACCAGCCCCACCGCTGTACTCCGCCACTTCGGCGATGAGTTCCGGCGTAACTTCCTTCTTGAGAAAATCACGAACCTCTTGTCTGAGTTTTTCCTCCTCCGGGGTAAATCCAAAATCCATATTATGCCTCCTTATTGTTATACCGGGATGTCATTATAACGCTGACCACACATTTCAGCTCATGCTAAGCCCATACCTGAACATTATAGACGCCTTTATTATATCTATTACCATTCGATTTTGAAAGTGATTTCACAAGTCCCATTGCAGTTATTAGTGTTTTTCTCATTAATAACCTCCCCGTCAAGGGCCATAGCTTTGCGCCAGGAATCGAATCTCAGCCTGGCTGCACATTGATGAATGTCTGTGGTTCCCGCTTTACTCACCATCTTATGGACATAGCATTCCAAGACACGCCCCACAAGTGTGTTCTTGTCCACTACCTTAATCTCATACTTGTGTTCTTCGGGAAAATAGAGGGGAGAGGCGATTTCCATCACTTCTTTCAAATCCTCAATATTTTTGATCTCTCCGTAACCGGTCTCTGCAATCAATTGTTTCATTTCTGTTTTTCCCATGGATTCGACTACCACGAGATTTAGTTTAGTGGCGGCATCGAAACCAAATTCTTCTACTGATTTTAAGAACCACCTTCCATCGTGTGAGAGCCATATATTGCGGAGGAGCCTTTCCTTTTGCTCGGATGTGAGCTTAACTTCTTTCGGACTCATATCTCAGTAACCACCTTACATATAGTCAGTTGAGGATTTACAATTTACTCTTTCTTGCGCTCTTCTACTCGCAATTCCATAGCAATATGCCCCCAGCCCCCACATCGCACTCCCACATCAGAGCAACCTACCCTCTTAAACCGCATCTCATTGGGGTCAACGCCGGCATAGATTAGCTCATTTGCTGTGTAGATTAATGTTGCCACTGGAATCAAGGCGAAAATGCAGACCTTATTCGGGCAAAGTTTGGTAATAAGGTTGCCATGCCCGCCGATGTAGAACCGGTCACCCACCTTATGCTGGCTGTTACAGCCGTGAGCTTCCACCACTTCCGCAATGAACGTCTTGCTCAGCAACGCAGCGGTCTTGGAAAGAACATCTGCATTTCTAGGATCCTCTCTGAATTTCCTCATTTCTTCATCAGTGTAACCTAGGAACTCTTGGCAAGATCTCCAAGCTTCTTCGCTGACTTTCATTTTTCCTCCCTTTATAACGTTTTGTTATTACCAGCATAACAAGGCATAACGGGCTTGTCAACAAAAAATATAACAATTTGTTATTTTGTTGATAATTTTTAGTCGAATATTACAAAATGTGATAAAATTCAAACATGGTCTATCGCAGCATCGGCATGAGGATTCAGCAGGCCAGACAGGAACTTGGCCTCACCCAGCAGGAGCTGGCTTCCAGGTTGAACTGTACGCAGGCAGCCTTATCCAACTACGAGTTGGGCAAGAGGCGACTTTATTTCACCAGCCTGGAGCAAATCGCAGAGATACTGGGCAAGCCGCTCAGCTATTTCCTGGAATCACTGGCCAGCCCCGATGAAGACGATAGCGAAAACTGGTATTCCCGGTACCCTTATCGCTAATAGGTATTCCTTACATCAGAGCTTGTCTCTGGAGACCTGAATAGAAACGAAATCGCAACCAGGACTATCCCAGAACCTAAGAACCCAATTCCATACATCCTCATGGGAGACGTAAGGTCAGCAGCCAGCTGAGGTAACTTTGCCTGAAGTCCAAGTAGCAGGCTCGATTCACCAGCAAGGCGGCTGAGAGCCTGACTAATCAACACATCAAACAGCGAACCTAAGATACAGGCTATGCCGACCAGAATAAACACGATGCCGATAGACCGTGTGAGCGGCTTCGGCTGCCACCAGCGCACCAGAGCTATCAGCAATACCAAAAGAACTGCTAAGGCAATCAGAGCCTTATACGCCGTGTCTACATAACCGATAGCTTGTTTGACCTGCTCAAGTTGAGCCATCATCTGCGAACCTACAACCGCCTCATTAAGCTCAAAGCTTGCCGGTATCGCCTTATCGATTTCAACATATACCTGTGACATATAGACATCTATCTGGCTTTGGGGAGCTCCCTGCAATTCTGGAGGCAGCGACTCGAGTATAGCCTGCCTTACGTTTTGCTTGACGACAGACCTCACCGGCTCCATGGGAACAGCCACGTTCAGCTCCTGGTCACCTTTGAGGTAGGCATAAACAGCACGAATAACAGTGCTAGCTTGCTCTCTGAGCCACGGCTTAAGCTCAGCCAGCATGCTATCTACAACTTCAGGCTTGATAAACTCCTGGCCGGGCAACTGCGCTTTCGCCTGGTCGATTACCACCGAATAGACATCAAGTTTATCGAGCTCGGAGGTCACAAAGTCGGGATTAAGGACAGTCATATTTAAGGTGATGACAATGCCCAGGAAGGCTAAGACATCGAACAACAGAAAACAAAAAACGCCTGAGAAAAAACCTCTGACAGCATTCATCTTGAACTATCGGCTAATTATCAACTATATGAATTCTCAGAGTCAACTTCACTCAGAAAAGAACGATGACGGAACAACACATGTAGGGACAGGTCTTTAGACCTGTCCGAAGGTTGGTGTCGTAGGGACAGACCTGAAGGTCTGTCCCTACGACTACGCTTCAGATGTATATCATATCAAAGTAAGGCCACCGTGGGCGGGTGGCACCTAGAAAAAGTTAGCTTGACCCTTTATGTTCTGAACTTCCGCAATAATACGTTAGGGGGCAACTTAAATAAAGATTGCTGGGAAGTAAATTCACTAGTTAATATCCTCATTACCGTCTGCTAAGAGTCTTTAAGAATTGGATTTCGTGCATATCAAGCCGATGTCTTTCTTTTGCATCCCATCCAAGAGCCATTTCGACCATCGTGGCAATCGCCTCTTCCAATGGTATGGTCTTTTGTACTTCAGGCAACACTAACCCGTGGGCACGCGCATCTTGCCACTCACTATGAGGTTGCATTCGATATTCTTGTTCCCAGTACTCCTTGAATTTTGCAGGGAGGTGATATCCGAAGGCTGTCCCCTTGGCAAACGCGAGTGATATCACATTCCATGCCACCACCATATCTATTTTCTTATCTAACTTGTTGCTGGGACCTCGTGCTAAAATATCGATGCCGAGTTCACGAAATTCTCGTTGTGTATAGAGTTCAAAAAACGTCTTCTCCTGTCCTTCAGCTTCAGCTAGGTACTTTTCCACCAATCCCCGCGTGCGAGTAAGTTCTTTAGTAAATTGTTCAAGAGGGACATTTCTAGAAACATCTGTACAAAATTTTCCAAGTAACGCAGGGTGACCTGCTAATGCATAACCGAGCACTCCACCCCACTGAAAGACAGAATTGCCAACAGTAGCGACTAACTTCCCAAGTCGAATATAAGGCTTTCCAAATAACCCTTTTTCAGTTACCAGTCGAATTGTCGGTGCTGCTACAATCTCTATAAAGTTAATCATAAACGCCTCCGCAAATCATAGCCCTCGATCTACTTGTTGGCAAACCCATAGTATCTCCTAAGTTTAGTGCTTTGAGCAGGTAAAGAAGCAGAAAACCGCGCCCGACCCAATATAACATACGGGCTTTGCTTTAACAAATGGATATTCGCTTTAGCGCGTAGAGGGGGTACAAAGCGCAATTTAGCTTTAGAGTAGGCTGTTTTTCCTACGCGTCACCCGCCTACGGGTGACCGTTACTTAGGTCACCTGAAGGCAATGTCTACGCTTCACATGTATATCATGTCAAAGTAGGGCCACCCGTGGGCGGGTGGCACCTAAAAAATTTGAGAGAGTGAAAAGGTTTTAATAGCTTTAAATGAGGCTTCTTACTGTAGGTTTAATATTTACCCCATCTACCGCGTAGCCATTCATCCTTTGCTTTCCTATATCCCAGCTCATGTCCAACTACATAGCCAGAGAGAAGGGACAGAATGACTAGACCAGGTATAGGCCACTTGATGCAGATAAGCCCAGCGATAAGATAGAAAAGTATAGGCAGGATACAATCAGTTAATAAATGGCGCCGGTACTTAGGTCTATCAGTCGGCTCCATCTGTATTTTGGCGGATATTCTCTTGGTTGCGCTATCAGGAGAGCTAATAGACTTCTTCACAGCACCTAAATTATGGCAAATATTGGGTAGCATGTCAAAGAAGGGGTGGCCGATTTAGCCCGGGATGGTGGCCAGCGTCTTATTTAATCTTATTAGCTTCGTTGATACCTACTACTACTCCCTTTAATACTGCTTCAAAAACTTTGGCAGCTTTCTCTCCCATTGCTTCCGGTGTCTGTTCAAGCGGCAATTTCCCTATAAGAACAAGTGTAATCTCCTTCGCAACGGTCAGCGCACCCATTATCATTCCTCCTTATTCTTTTTTCCATTTCAAGATTCAATGGTTGTGCCCGCTTTGAAAAACAGGTCGTAGCTCTCTGGGGAGAGGAATTTTAAGTAATAGTTGGTAGCATGTCAAAGAGCTGACATTTCCCCGAGATTTTCTACTAACACTCTCCCTGACTCATAATATACTTGGCTCTTCAGAGTTTGTCAACATCTCCGCTTTCAAAATTCAAGCCTCGTTCCATTTCCTACGTGTCGCCCGCCTACGGGCGACCGTCAGAACTGGACTTCCTACGTGTCACTCGCCTACGGGTGACCGTCAGCATTAGGCTTCATGCTATTTTAACTATCGGAACGCCGACATCTTCCCCTGTAAAGTAGTATCTGGCGCTGGAAAAACGATAATCCCCCGTCTTTTCACATAAGTTCCATCGCTCCTGCAGCGGATTATTATGAATGTAATTCAGCTTAATCAACAGCTCATCCTCTCTTATGATTACAGCATTGTCAAAACGTTCCTGCCACACCTGATACTTATGACCTCGTTTTGACTCCTTAGCCGCAGTCGAAAAGACAGTCAACAAACTAGTTTCTTTATTTTTAAGACACCAATTTACTATCTCTTTAGCTGAATACTCCTTCATCCTTCCCATGAACTGTGCAACAGAAACCTCATGTCCCACTGTTAATAATAAATGTAAATGGTTTGGCATAATAACAAAACCATGAACCTGGATATGGCATTTCTGGGAGTAAATTCTGATGTTATCTAATACTATTTTTGCCAGAGCTTCATTTCTGAATATAGGTAAAAAATTTACTATTGTGGTAGTAACAAAATTAGTTGAACCTGGAACCTGTAGTCTCGAATGCCTACGCTTCACATGTATATCATATCAAAGTAGGGCCACCCGTGGGCGGGTGGCACCTAAAAAAATGCCCTTAGTCTACGGAGAATAGTTCTGCGTCCATATTATTAAATACATATATCCGGTATTAAGACCGTGGTTAAATGTGGCAGAATGATATATAATCTGGATAGGTTAGCGTATACAATGACTGGAGAAACTGCAAATTCAAAGGCTTTATCCTCTGGAAAGCGGAAGGTGCTGGCCATTTCAAGAGCAAAGGCAGACCAAGATCTTGCGGAACGAATCCAGATTGGTTCAAAATTGTGTCGCAATTTGTATACACTTACCCAGAATAGGGGTCTACTGACGCAGGCACACGTTGAGGACAGCAAGTCTGAAATGCGTATATGGGATGATTACAATGAAGTAATGCTTCAAACAATTTTCACGGAAAAGTGAGGTCTTGTCAATAGGTGTGTAAAAAGGTTAGGCGACGGCAAGTACCTCCTCCCGTTTAGCTTCTTGACTCTCATACAAGTCAATGCCGAGATAGATGAGCTTAATCTTCTCCGGCGCATCC
>Ga0315282_10004819_pt1 | contig 23309 bp, 12 predicted proteins | sample YL17G07_20_MG_FD_203693 | JGI IMG/M metagenome (GOLD analysis project Ga0315282, IMG submission 203693) | Sediment microbial communities from Yellowstone Lake, YNP, Wyoming, USA - YL17G07_20 | ecosystem: Environmental > Aquatic > Freshwater > Lake > Sediment | place: USA: Wyoming | collected... | reverse complement strand
AAGTGAACAAGGTTGCCGGCCTTGCAAGTAATATGCGGGACAGGGCCTTTATTCTCGGCCTATTCGGTTCAGGCTGTAGAATCGGTGAATTTCTCCCGCTAAGGCGGAAAGATGTGATATTCGACAAGTATACCTGCCAGATTTTGGTGGATGGGAAGACTGGGTCGCGTAGGGTACGGCTGACCCCAGCCGCAAGTGTTGCCTTGGCAGGCTGGCTTGATGTCCACCCTAATAAAAGCCCTGATGCGCCGGTATGGATAAACATACAGATACGCCATGAAATCCCCAATGAGCATTTGAGCTATGACTGGGCCCATGAAATGCTCAGGGGACTGGCAAGAAGGGCAAAAATAGACAAGCTCATCAGGCCGCATCTGATGAGACACTCGCTTGCAACATATTATGCTCCCAGACTGACAGAAGCTGTGATGAACGAGCATTTTGGCTGGAAGCAAGGCGGAAGAACCGCTGCCGTTTACATGCACCTTAGCGGCAGACAGGTTGATGACCAGATTCTCGCCGTATTTGGCAAAAAGAAAATTGATGTCCAAAATAACAAAGCCGTCGATGTCATCTATTGTCCAAGGTGTTATCTGGAAAATACTCCAGCCTCAATTCAGTGTGGAAAGTGCGGCTTCCCTCTTTCAGATGAAGCTGCACGAAAATTAGACGAAAGAAGGCAAAAAGCAGATGAGCTGATGGATAGGATAACCAACCATCCAGATTTTGCTAAACTGGTGGCGAAAATCATGAACGAAGAAAGTGGAAGAAATACAAACTCTCCTATTTCTGTCCAGAAGACCGCTCCCCTTCTTCATCAGCAAGAGCAAGGAGTTTCTTAACCCATGGCGGTTCCACAGTGGGAGGGCCTTTCACCTTTTTCATATCTCGGACTTATGGTAAAAGCTTAAGAATCAATCGCACACACTATGCCGATAATGCTCATGTGGGGATTACCTTAACATTCGGCATGGGCGTGAAACGAAAAGTAAAATGCCTCTGCTACGACGGATGGTGCATACCTCTTGAGAAGTAATTGGTTGAGGAGATACTTAAAGCTTGCGCCCTGAGTGTTGTTGGTCCTTAACGCGGGAAAGTACGAATTTCACCCACTCGGGAATCTTGGGTTCTTCTGCAGTATCTTCACTTATGAAGAACAATTAGAGCTAAGCTTTATACCCATTCTGCCCACAGCGTGCACGCCACACCGATAAAGTCGCTGTCGGTTATTGCACCCCCCTGACTACTCCACCGTGGTGTCCCCTTAAAAGCAAGACACATTTACGCAGCAGCTCGTTCCCAAATACGTCAAGTTTTGTCGGTGGATGGTTGAATTGCTCAAAGCCTCCAGAAGGTATCCCCTGAGACTGTGGCAAAGACTAACTGGAATTATCAGCGCCCTTTTTGTATAATTGGCTAAGCCGATACAGGTTTGTCAAATGGTAGATACTAAATTAAGTCTTTTGGGATTCCTATAAGGGTGAGGAGAGACTTGGATAGTATTGGTCAAAGAGAAGCCGGTTTTTACACAAATAGTGTGAATATTGCGGCTAAGATTTTTGCCGAACACTCAGATTTTATTTATGCTATTCTTTGCTACAAGGTTAGGGATAAAGCCCAAGCGGATGATCTATATCAGGACTTCTTCCTTTCTCTTGTTGCTAAGCCTGTGCCCGCAGGCATTAAGGATATTAGAAGCTATCTTTATAGGGCAATAACTAACGACATTATTGACGCTACTCGAAGGGTAGATAGGTATCAGGCCCGAATGCGAAAATACGCTGAGGTCTTCAATTATGTCACCAACAATAACACTCCCGAAAAGACCTTAATCGCAGAAGAAGATGATGAAATCTTCAAACTTATTGGTAGATGTCTACCATCCAGTGAAGCTCGGGCAATTACATTGCGATTCAAAAATAACCGCGATATTACAGAGGTAGCAGCGAAGATGAGTGTAGACAAAAGGTCGGTTAGCAGATATATTAGCGTAGGGTTAAAGAAAATCCGGCATTTTTTAAGAACAAGGAAGAATGGCAATTAAAATGATTGCACCCAATGATAATCCGTTATGCGGGCAGGCTGAAGCACATTATTATGACTTTCTGCACGAGGAGAACCGTGGACAGATTGAAGGGCATATTATCAATCACATTGAGCACTGTCAGAACTGCCAAGATCAAATAAACCGCTTTAGAGAAGTGTTAGCGCAGGTTGAAAGCGGTCTCGAAGAGAACCAGAAACAAGCCAGAACCGCCGTTAATCATATGCTTAAACTTCACTTTTCCAACATCGGGGAGCGTGTAACTTGCCGGGTTGTAAAACCCTATCTCCCTACCCTGTTAGACTCAGCCTTAACAATTAAAATTCCAACACCGATAACAACACACATTGATAACTGTCAACAGTGTTCGGGGGATTTAGAAACAATCAGACGCCTAAACCTTAGCCCTAAGCAACTCCGCCGATTGAGCCAGCTTTTGGCAGACAGAACTGCTGACAATACGGTTAGCTGCGAGCGAAGCTGGCGTGCTATCCAGTCGGTCGCAACTATGAATTGGGCTGGTATCGATGCTAAGGTCTTGAGGCATTTGTGTAAGTGCAATGTTTGTCGGGGCTTGCTTTATAAAGAACGACAAAAACTCTGTGACCGTCTGCCGGATTATGAAATATCTCCGGAATTTCCTTGTGAATCAGTCTCTGCAGCTGATATTTTCGATTACGTAGTGCCATATGGACTTGACCCTGCCAATGACCCGTACGAGAGGTTCCGCCCAGCGTTTACTTTACACGTGATCACATGTTCAAAATGTCTGACCAAGATGCAGCAGTTACACCAGACAATTTACGCGATTGCCGAGCGGCTTGATTCTGGAGTAGTCACAATATATAACATAGATGAATCCGCCAAAGCTCTCAACGAAACTACTTACGCCGGTTTCCCGATAAGGGTGGAGGTAAGGGATCGCGAAGCTGAGGTAAAGACCAGGGTATTAAGTCCAATCGTGAATTTTACCGCTACTCTGAAGCGAAAATTTTCAGCAGCGAACCTAAAACCATTATTAAAAGTCGGTGCCGCAGCGGCAATTGTGCTGATAGCGTCTTTGCTTCTCCTCAGGACACCAGCAGCCAAAGCAATTACCATCAACCAGGTTTATAGGGCGATTGAGAAAATCAAAGATGTTTATATCGCAAACTTTGAGCATGGTAAGCAAGAACCGTTACAGGAAAAATGGGTTTCGAAAGTGTTAAATATTTATATGACTAAAACGGGCAGGCAGTTAGTTTTGTGGGATATTGGCAACGGCCTAAGAAAAACAAAAAATCTGGATACCGGCGCAATCGAAACAACCACATTAACGGAAGAAAGACTCGTTGATATCGAGAAAAAAATGAGCGGTTCTTTGGGTTTGATGCCGTTTGATGACATATCTGAGATCCCGACTGAACACGAATGGGATTGTGTAACCGATGAGCGTGCAGGAACTATCGCTGAAGAGATTGAAGTATATGATTTGAAGTGGACTGAAAAAGCTCACGATGGCTCTGTGATATTTTATAAGTGGCGATTTTTCGTAAACTCTAAAACAAATTTGCCCAATAAAACCGAACTTTATGAAAAGTTATCTCCCGATACCGAGTACGTTTTGAAAGTAGCTTATGTGGTTGAATATCCAGACTATAGAGAAATTCAGGCTTTTTTAGAAGAAGCCTCTTTTTAGGTCAATTTCATTTTGGGAGCCAGAGGGGTGAGCGATTCTTGTAGGTGTCACCGGTTTTTTCTACAAGTAATTCATCGGCCCTTTTTCGGTCGATGCAGCCATCGGCAAATCCAATATTAACGGTTTTGTTCGGGTGCCGGCCGTTTATAGCATCCTGCTCTTGGCCGGACCACAATTTTCTTTCCGTATTAATCTTAAGGCCGGGTACATAAGCAGTATCTTCTATCATTGTGTTACCAAGGACAAGAGGTGGCTTATCTGCTGCGTGCCACCAGTTTATAATACTATAGCCGCTATCGACTATTAAGAGGGTTTGGCCGGGATGTGACAGCTCCGTTGTGCGCAAAGGTGTTCCAATAAACTCGGCTCGACTTTTACGGCCGGTTGCACTTTTGCATATAGACTGGTTCACGCCATAATTTCCATGTAACTCAGAGTCAAGTTCAGGTTTTCTTATCTGCCTGCATGGACACCAAAGTACCTGTTTTTTGTCCCTGGATCTGCTGTAATAATCCTTTATATAGTTAAACCACCACCACCCCATTCTATCGCAATTATGATTCCCAGGATAGTCGCCCGAGGGTGCGTTCATTGGGGTGTCATCGAAGCCATAAGGCAATGTTTCATTTTCTGATTCATACGTGAACAAACCGATGAGCAGTTGCTTGATATTTGAGCTGCAAAGAACAGACTCGGCTTGCTTTCTTGAACTTTGCAGTGCTGGTGCTGTTATAGCCAGTAAAAATGTAATTAACCCGATGACCACAATCAACTCAACAAGGCTAAAAGCAGCACGTTTCATAGATGTCTATCTTAGGGCTCTTTAGACGACGAGTCAACTTTTTACTCTATCAAATCTGACAGGGTAAAGGAGAGAATCAGCCCAGCGTATGTCCTACTCGATGAGTTATTTTTCACTTTTCTCCGCAGGTCCCCTTATTTATTAAAACCTCGGTGGATGCAGGACGGCGTCAATTGCAAGCCGGTATATAATAATACGTCCATTCACCAGTGCCTTTGCAAGCAAAAGGGTTATCAGGATCTTCTATACACGGGCATTTTTTATACCTGATCATTTTTGACTGAGAGCAGCTCCCACTTTCGGCCACTCCACAACCCCAGCGTTCGTAAAACACCCTGTAGTCGCCTCCACACTCTCCATAAATTTGAACGCAATATATTACATTGTAATCCTGGCGGAGCACGTTGCAGTCGTAGAAGGTAGTACCTCGCAGGCCTGCAAGCTGTTCGTCATCAATATCGGTAAATTTACCTGCAATAGGATTATTGGAAATCAAAAGGGCCGTGCCATCAGGCCAGTCCATACCAAAGAAGTTGATATCTGTTTGATAGTAAAATTTCCTTTTTGTAAAGTCTACGATTCTTACATAGCTGCTGTCGATACTTTCAAAAGCTACGAAATGCTTTTTGCCGGGGATATGCAGTATTATTTGGCAATCCTTCAAATCTGCAAGAGTGTCGATATCGGTAGTGACGGCGCGACAATGAAAGCCCAAGCCCTCTGCGAATCTTTTCATTGCCAGAAGGCTTGTTCCGTTGTCGGCCTCAGTTACCAGTTTAGCAAGCTGCTGGTTGCTAACATCTTTACCTAACTGGTTGAATGCATATTTTAATGCTGCCGTTGCACAGTTCTGTGGCTGAGTGCCTTCGTTTGCTGCGAAAGCCAGCTTCTCGAGTAATAGCGCATCCGTGTCAATCCTATCCGAATAACGATACATTACGGCCTTGTCAATGACGGGAGAAAAATATTCCAGCAGCGCGTCTTGTTCATATTCAATGTCGAAACTTCCAGGTCCCGGCACACTTCCATCTATAGAGGTAATACTCCATAAGTCACGGGCCAACAATCTGTTTGTCCTTGCCTTGAATCGCTCCAGCAGGATAACAGCAGGAACCCAATTGTTAGATATTAGCTGATAATCGGAGTATTGTTTAGAAATGACCACACTATTGGTTTCTATCAAACAGGCCAGTACGGCGTAATCTTTTGCCGGGTCTATTACGAAAAGCATCTGCGAGCCGTCCGGACTGTTTAGCGTCAGATGCACCTGCGGTTGTCCATTGATAGTCTTCTCAACCGCATTTAGTTTGGCAGCAGCAAGGCTTTCATACGAATAAAAGCCATATCCCCAAGGAATGACGCCTGCTGTTAGGAGGCCGTTGACAATATGCGGAGTCTCACTTCTTGAGTCAACTATTGCATGGTTGCCGGGCAAAGAGTAGGTAGTGTACTTTTCACCGTCCCAAGCGAATATACGTCTGGCGTTCCAGCCTAAATCGAACTGCTCGGTCATAAAATTACCCGACAAATCTTTGGCTGGCTTTACCGAGTCGGTACGTAAGTCGACATTAATCTCCCAGTAAAATCTGTCCCCATCAAATCTTACCGTCACAGTCGAATTCATTCTATATTCGTTGGCCAATTCGTAGCGGACATTAAATGGTGTTGCATCGAGCTTCATCTTTTGGAGTTCTTCCGTTAACTCCTGCTTGCTTAGGTTACTTTGATATTCAGCGATTTTCCGACTGATTTGATTGTTGATTTCGATTGAACTGGTTGTTTTTGACGCCCTGTACTCTTCGTGTGTCGCTTTAATCGTGCCTGCGGGTATCCACGTCTTTTTCGGTTTGCTTGTAAGCTGTTTAAGGATTTGCAAGATTTCCGGTTTCTCCATCTGTCTGTCGGCTAAAGCAGCACAACTAACAGATAATAAAAGAACAACTGCCAATGTAATATGTTTGGTTTTCATAAGTGCCTCCTGTAACTGAAAAATGAGCATAGTAAAACCGATTTTACGACCAAAAAGTTGCTCTCAAGTGAAAATGCCCGGACATTGAATGCCCTCACTCCAATAGATAAGGCGATATTGAGATAGGAAACCTTGATTGCTTTTGGTAAATTTCCCAAAATGGTGCGCAAACCGCACAATAAGAAGATTAAGATTTAAGGACTGGGATGAGAAGTTATTTGCCCCTCTCGCCGCCGGCCAGCAGCAGTATACACATACTCTGCAACAATGCACATCTATAAAAAGTACTAACAACAGGTAGCCGAATGCTCAGGATTGCCACTCTGCTACTGAGTCGTTTCCAGCCAGTAGTCGCTAAACAGCATTAAATCGTTGAAGTCAACACTCCCATTGGTATCAAGGTCTGTACCTTCACACCAATTGGGGGCATTACAGCCTGTTTCCTGCCAATATAAGGCGAGTATCGCAAAGTCGGCAAAGTCAACCTTTGTATTATTGTCGAAGTCGCGTGTACGTACATGGTGAAAAGACAAAACATCAACAGGCTCAGTTTCACTTATTTCATAATCATAGAATGCTACATTGCAGTCGCCTATATCTATGGCATTATAGTCGAAGATAAACCAGTCGCCCGCATTCGGCTCTTCTCCTCCGACAAGTTCGAATCCTTGACCGCGTAATACAGCTGGGAACACCGCAGCAAACAAGCCTGCGTCCGGCAGACAGGAACCGGCGTACTGATTTCCATCGAAACCTCTGCCGTATAAAACTCCACGATTCTGCATGTATTCTTCTTCGATAACCAACACACCGGCATACCATTCTTCAGCGAGGTCCGAACTTACAATAATTTTAAGCTTGGTCCCAACCATGATGTCTATATATTCAAGCGGTGTATTACCATCGGCCCGACATACTCTTGTCGAAACCTCGCCTGCAGCTACCGACCCCATACAAAAGAAAACCGCAACGAGTATTTGCTTTGCCATAATTACTCTGTGGGAAAAAACGTTTTTTGAGAGTAAGCAGCTTGCAGAGTTGGAATAACACCCGCCGAGAAATTTACAGAAAGTGTGGTTACGATTCATCATCCACCTTCCGAACATCTTATTATATCCGTAGCAGGTGCAAAAGTCAAGAAAAAACAATCACAAGGAATGTGGCGATGATGCTTAAGCCTTTTATTTTCAAAAACTTACAGGCTTGAAGGGATAAGGTAGTCATAACAGGGAGAGCGGGGTTTTGTAGGGGTGCACTTTCCCCCTTTTGCAACCACTTAAGCCATATGAAGGTGTTTCTACTTTTGCGGATTTTTGCAAATAAACAATCAACATTTGGACCTTTGAATACGCCTTTCTCACAAACGCAGTATGCGCTGGAACTGATTTGAAAATGAAACCAGCAACGGAACTATTTTTGACGAAACCACATAGAATCAATAGACTCCTCACCATCCTCAGCGCCCTACAATCAACACAGAGTTGTAACACCGGCGACCTATCAAAACTTCTCGGCGTGAGTAAGCGAACAATCTACCGGGATTTGACCGTCATTCGAGAAGCAGGCGTACTCTGTCGCTACAACAGCCAAGCCGACGGCTATTCCATCGATCCCCGGTTCCATCTATTTGTCCAAACTCTAACCCAAGAAGAGGCGCTTAGTTTGCTTTTGTTCGCTCACAAAATGAGAAACCACATTCATATCCCATTCGCAGATTCTGCCCTCAGGTCTGCACTCAAAATACAGGCCAATCTGTCCGATAGTGTAAAACAATATTGCAATGCAGCCCTTCAAAAAATCTCCATAAAAGCCGACCCTCAGGTGGGCATGGATTTGCTCGATAATGTATTTACTCAGCTCTTGAACGCCATCTTAACAAACCAAGTCGTGGAAATTCATTACTGTTTGGCTCTTAGTAAGAAATGTATAATAACTTACTTGGAACCTTATCACTTACTGCACAGTGACCGTACATGGTATGTGATCGGAAAATCCAGCTTCCACAAAAAACTCTATGGTTTTAAGCTCAAACGAATAAAGGAACTAAACGTATTGGATAAACGTTTCGTTGAGGATAGCCGATTTGATATCAATGAATACCTAAGCTGCGCGTGGTCTATGAAACCCGAGAACGCACTTTATCATGTTAGACTCCGATTTGCCCCGGACGTGGCCGAAGACGTGGCAGAGGTTCAATGGCATCACACGCAAACGGCCATTTACAATAATGATGGTTCTGCAACAATTGAGTTTCGTGTCGATGGTCTAAGTGAAATAACGTGGTGGATACTCAGCTTCGGCGATAAAGTGCAGGTTCTTGCCCCAAAAATTCTCCGAATAAAAATCGCTGAAATAGCCCAAAATATCACGAGGAACAACCAGCAAGAATTGCCCTCACATAATGCCAACCCCTTCGGATCCTGAGGTTGGCCAAGGAAGCAATCAAGACTTCAAGTGATAGGACTACGTTCCTCTTCAAACTGGAAAAGTTTCAGATTTCTTACGAAATCTGAATATTCTTTTATGAATCCGCATTATTCGCCTGTCACAACCACTCTATCAATCTTGTCCGTATAGCGGGCGGATTTCCTGTCTGGATAGCTACTCCTGACACTGACCGTACCTATGCTCTTCGAAAGCTCCCCTACCGAATCCGGCCCATGAGGCTTTCACATTCTCCCTATGCTATCTGGACCTGCATGCTACCTTAGCACTAGTGGCGGCGGTGGACTCTCATTCCAGCGTTGCCATTCTGCAAAGCGGTCCTCCGTGCTCCAAAGCCAACTTCAGCCGCTTGCCCAAGAGAACCAAAGACCTCAGGAAACCAAACCCAAGATAATAGAGACTCTTGGTTGCGTGCCTTTTGATACACAATCAAAAAGCCATGGGGAATCGATTGCCGCCTACCGAAAGCTCCTCGGTCTCAGGCAAAAGGATTTGGCACGGCTATTAGGAGTGACCTGCCCCCTGTACGACTTGCTTTTGGGGAAAAGATAGACACCGACTAATGAAAAAATACTCACGAATGCTGGACAACTTCTTCTCCAAAAACCAGAACATTATCCAACAGGCAGGTATAACTACAACCAGCAATTAAGCCAAAACGGCATGTATCCTCGATGCAATCCCAGGCCCGAGACTAAAGATGCCATCTATGGGTCGAGCAGCTACATACAGGTCTTCGTCATGCACAAATTTCATGGAAAACATGACTATAGGAACCCTATTTAGTCTTGCCACCGACCGAATAACCCAGGACATTCCAATTCCCGTCATACCATGCATTTGTTCTCTGGCGTCTATAACCACAGCCGCCACCTTATACCCACGATTCCGTAGTAAATCATGTGCCTCGTTGAAATTACAGAAGTCGGAGATGTCCCTGACTCGCAGATTATCCGCGACCCTTCTAAGAAAGTCTCTGGACTGCTCAAGGTCATCCACAAATAGGTATCGCCCCTTTCTAGTCCCAGCGGCGGCCCTAATAGCTCGGGCAATCCTTCGTCGCCCTTGGAGAGCAGCGTTGATTAAGAGACACCGGTTTGTTGGCATCGGCGTAGTAAGCCCAGCCCGCATCAATCTGGTTCGGCGATTGGTGATAAGAACGACTTTGATCGGGTGCTCCACACTGTCTTCCTCAGCCCGGCGGATGGCACCAAGCAAGTATAGAGATTGAGCCATATCCTTATCCTTGTGCATGAAGGGGGTCATAACAACGTTGTGAACATTTTGCTTATAGAGGAAATCTCGAAAGGGCCCCCACTCTTGTTGGCGAGCACTAAACGGTTCGCTAACTATCACTCGACCCAATTGGACCTTCGTATATCCATAAGCCAGTTCAAGTTCCTCAGCTGCATTTTCAAGGTCACGCCACTTTTCTCTAATACCACACAATAATAGAAACCGTTTCATCGTCTTCTCCTTTCCGGCAAGCATTGCCACTATGCCTTACTTCGATAAGAATGGATTCAAACACTATGCTAAGGGTAGAACTACGTGAAATACAGTTCCTCCACCTTTCCTCGGACTGTAGGATAGCGTATCCAATCTTCCTGGGACCCATACGTCAAGAAGAGTCTTACAGGTAAGTAAGCCTATACCAGAACCTTCGATTTGTGTTGTGCCACGATAAGGTTTTTTATAAAGGTCCTCAGGAGGTCTTGTTGGCATACCCGGTCCATTGTCCCATACACTTACCCTCACATGCTTCCCTCCTCGAAGAACTTGCGGACGATAGAAGCCTACTCGCCTCTTTGTCTTCCGTTTGGCTAGCTTCAAATACTTGATAGCGTTGTCCAAAAGTTGACCGAGCACGGCATCCAGAAAATGTTCATTGCCGCGGATCTTGAGAATATTCTTGGGTGGGGGAGCAATGGTATCCTTGGGAAGACCTTGGTCACTCGCCCATGCTCCATAAAGCTTAGACAATCGCTTCATCGAATCGTAAAGGCTCACTTTTCTGTCGAGTTCGACTCTAAGATTTTCCCGTCTCGATGGGTCGAAAGTAGCCAGTACAGCCATCGCGCGATAATATGCGAACTGAGCCATTAGCATGTTCCACTTGTCAGCCGCCGTTGGCCTTTGTGGTGAGACGACCCCAGCGAGAACATTACCTACGTCGTGGGAGAAATGCCAAATACTCCGGTTAGCTCGCTCACGTATCATCAGGGCTGACTGTATCCCGCCCAAGACTGATACGAAAGTCCATATGGTGCTTACAACCTCATTGGTGACTTCCTCGTTCCCGGCGAACGGACTGTCAACATACAAGAATGCTTGCACGGCGTCAGTGCTGCCAAATGCCTGCCTTATTGGTATGTAGGCAAACGGTCGCTGCTCGCCAAGGTTCCCCTGGCACGTTTTCAATATTCTCCTCTCCACCCGGTGGTCACAAGAGCCGGGTAAGATTATCTGGCTCTGCCCCGACGTAAGAACCTCAGCCAATTTGGAATTGCTGAACTTAGCATTGCTTACATCTACACCCCACTGATCCTCAAATTTGTCCAGACACTCTCGGGACATCTTCTCCCACAGATTACGGTATGGTGCAGTAGCAGGAAGGATATTCTTTATCTCCTCAAATGCTTCGCCAGCTAAAGTTTTCGCCCGACGATTCTCTGTCTCATTAGTGCCACCAATCGCTGCTGGGCTCACTATCACCCCATCTCGCAACTCGCAATAAGCAGCTCTCCCCAGACCTAAACCATCGGAAATGACGATAGGAACCAAAATCGAGCGCTGAAGGGAGAGCGAATATGACTTATCCCAAGGAGTAAGCCTAAGAATCATATGAACGGAGTTAGCCATTGCTGCAAGTGCCCGACCCCGACGCCCCAGCCTTCCTTCGTATGCGAACTCTTCTACTTGTGCGGCTATCACCTCGGCAATCGCGTTCAGTGCCCCCTCGTCAAATCGTGTAAACCGCAGTCCGTCCACGCGGGATGAAGCCCGAAGGACCCCAAATACAACTCCATGCTTATCTCTGAGTTGGGCACAAATGACGCCCCGCCTACGTATCCGTGGTTTACGTACTTCCCTCCACCTTCCTGTCCAGTGTGGCTCAACAGCTTTTCTTTCATTTACAGCCTTCCTGTGACGCACCAAGTCACTGATTCGCAACGTTCTTCTTTTGTGGATGAAGGCGAAGCCTGTACATGATTTGCCCGGCTGGTACTGTACAGAGCTAAACATGTCGGATGTCAATTCTTCATCTGTAGTGCCGTCAATGATACACGGTCTACCGTTCCTTTTTCCAAGAAGATTGGCCGCTGCTTGGAGAACAATCGGGGCATCCTGCCTGTGGCTGTAATCTGGGAAATCCTTCCGCAGGAAAACGGCAACGCCTTCGGCCCCAACAACATCTCTAATCCCTTCAGAAGCAGTCTGCAGGTAATCTCGACAGCAGTGAATAATTTGTTCTCGGACAAACGGTGGCACAATCTCCGCTGTGAATTTGTTGGCTTGGGCTTCTATCGCGTGTCTGTTTCTTTCCCCGACAAGTTGCAGAGCCTCGTAGAGGCGGTGACAGAATTTTGAAAACATGGTGTGGTCCTCTTCGGTTATGTATGTAGTCAATGAGTCAACAACCACCAAGAGCCCTGCTATTTCCTTCCAATCGACGTCATCTTCCGCTACAATGGGTAAAACCATAAGCTGGTGGCAAACGTCGCGGAGACCTATAAAGCTTTTTCTGAAAGCCCTCGAAGCCCTAAATTCCGGGTATTCATTTTTCAGTTCGGCCGGGGTCAATATCACCTTGTGGACAATCCTTCGAATGGAATCCCAGTATACAGGCACATCAGCGATCACGCGTTGCTCTTGTTCCTCGCGTGGGAAGGAACCGCAGTGACCACTAATCGCGTAACAAGTAAGGAACTCCTTACTCTCTGAGTATTGTGCCTCTGAATGATCCGCTTCATCTATTAACCATACGAGACACTCGCGGGATGGTTTACCCAGCCCTCTGTCCATCGAAATCGCCTGGGCAACCTGTGTGCATAGTACACGCGTGTTAGGAGGGACGCTTCTCGTAATCTGGGCCAATCTGCTCGAGAGGTTACTCTGGGCGTGAGCATATGCTAGGCAACCTTGTGTCTGAAGGAACATTCCCATCTGGCGGGACAGGTGTTCCATCGTCTCAAAGCAGAGCTCCGAGGGAATCGAGGCGTTCTCATCCAAGTTCAGATTTACGAGAGCAAGAAGCTCATCTTTATCATTGCGCACAGCGAAGACATGGTTCTGCTTTACCCAGTCCTGCCCAACCCACCAAGGGTCCTTCTTCGTGTCGAAAACGGAAAGCCGTGACAGAGACGAATCTTGTCTCAACCGCAAGAAAAGTCGTCCTTCTTCTTTGTGGCATGTTCGGTGATCGATGCCTTCGCACGGTATGCCTAGCCTGAAGGTATCCGTCCACTTGTCGTAAAAGACAATGCAGCCACTTTGGGCACCGCTCAAACGACGGAAAGCCTCGAAATAAACCCGGAGAATGTTGTCCCTGCTCCAAATTAGTTTATTGCCGTTGGACAGCTTGTTGAACTGTTCACCTACTAGCGCCATGCCATTCCCAAGAGCGTACATGACGTGAGCAAAGAGCACGATCTGCTGCCAATATACTTGTCGTGAACCAATCAGCATCTTCCAAATGGTTGGCCGATCACCTTCGGTTCCCAGAATCTCTTTGATGCGTTCAAAAATGCTCTTGACACCATACTTCTTGACCCATTCGTCGGAAGCTTTCTGATCCAGCGGTTTCCCTCCCAATATGTATTGCCCCCCATATGCTATTGAGAGCAAGTCCCAAGAATTTGGCTTGCTAGGATCAAAGATAGGCACAGCAAAGTCAATAAAGAGTGCCTTGCAGAAATAAACAACCGCAAGCGGTGGATGCCATTTTTTTCTCGTATAAAAAGCTGGTTCCACGGTCCGAATGAACTCCACAGCATCCGTCTTCGGTTGGGTACCACGAGGTTGTGGTCGGATCGCCCAACGCAATAAGTCTGCTCCCTGCTGGTCGCTCTGTTTACAGGCCAACATTCCTGCCGGACACCCTCTGATGTTATCATTGCAAAGCGGAGTGAGATTGCTAGGACCAATGATGTTAATTCGCCCTTCTGCGTCAAAAATGTTTGTCGAAAGATCTAACTCACGAGCATAGATGTCCTGAACGGTTTGGATAAGCTGCGGTTCTACGTATTTGGCTAAGCTTACTGCCATTGAATTTCCCTTCAACTATTCTAAAATGAGTCACAACACACATTGAAACTTCATTCACCGCAGAACGGACTACTCACCTCTCAAGCACCTGATGCCGCGTGGCACTTACACTTCAAAAACACATACCGGTGCTCTCATTAAGATAGCACTCTTCTCGGCCAAATTCAATCAGCTTGGTAACATTTTTTCTCCTCCATGTGTGGCATAGCTGTCTGGTAAAGATGCTTGTTCCTAGCTGATGTCCCCCTTGTTGTCTCATATTGATAGCGAACAAACGGCACAACCCATGCAGACTGTCCGAAATAGTGCCGGGAGAAAGAAGGCATTGGTATCTGAAACTCCCTCCGGAGTGAGAGTACATCACTTTCGACGACAACGAGCGGTGAAGAACCAATTCAAACCAACATAAGTGCCTTCAGCCCCCTGATACTTCACGAGCTTGCAGGCACTGCATTTACATTCTGTAAAGTGGAGTGTAACCACAGCAGCGTTCTCAACGACTTACATAAGCGCGAAGACTGCACGTGCCGAGTTCTACGATTCCATTTCCCACACTAGGCATGATATCGACTCTATATTTTCTTCGTCCGGATAAGACATGGGCATAGAGGATTGTCTCGTTGAAAGGATAGCACCTACTGATTGACCCTTTTGGTATTTCGTAATCGCACCCTTTTATTTCGTCAATACTAAGCGGGTGCAGCTTCCGCACGACACGCTCAGTTGCCAATGCCGCTGCTTCTGCTAGTGTCCGAATCCCATTGCCACTTCCGTGCTTGAGAAAAATCTCATGGATCTTCTCGTTGGAAACAGGTCCATGGTATTGGATCACGAAATTCCCAACTGACCGTTTTGCCCAATACCTGCATCTGGGTTCCGCTGGTACGAATTCTGCAGGTCTGATTTTTCTTAAGCTACAGCCAGGACTCTGGACATCGCATACTACGCGTATTTCGAACCATCTGCCCTGTTTCACTAAAAACGGTTTGGCTTTTCCCAATGTCATGTTTCGACACCATCTCAACATGGAGGGCACCATTAGTACTGGAACCCTCCATTCACTGCTTTGCTTCCCATCCTAAGCATTGATTGTCCAAAAAGAACGCTGCTCAGATAGTTCCCAAATATGTATTATTTCGGCATCCCAACCAGTTAAATGCAAAAAAACCATACAAAACCCTCTCAAGTTGCTACAAACCATTCCATAACCTGTCGGCAACCACGTTATCAGTATTGAAAACAGCGAGTTTTTGAGGCTATGAAATGCGTTCTAAAAAATCTTCTGAGAAGTCAAGTCGGCACCATTTAACAAGTCTCACTTGGGTTCTCGAGCAGAAAAGCGAACACACTGTTCGATAGTGAATAACAAATTCCAAATTGGACATCTTTTTGGCCCCCCTGGAAGCTCCTGTAACTGTCTCAATGTTTGCGGTTGGCGATTTCAGCTATAGCTCATTGCGGTTCGATGGAGCTAAAAAACACTGAAAGTTAGGTGCTGAAAGTCCTCCCACAATTGCTAGGAGAGTTATTGGGCAGAGCTCACCACGTAAAATGCAAGGTTATAACACCTTCGCGGAACCAGTCTGGACATTGTTTTCCCTTTTTTAGCTTGTCTCAACAATCACAGAGAAAACAAAAGGTTCTCCTCATAGGCAACTATCCTTTTTTATTTGCTACTTTCACCAAACATTTTAAAGATGCGATTAAGTAAAAAGGCAACCAGCTAATCTAACGCCAAGAGTGCTAAGCCGTTTCCTGACGGAAAGGTTCGGATTTGGTGTGAATTCTGAACGTTTTATTCGAACGATTAAAGTTTTCTCTGTATTTGTCCCCCTGAACATGTCAAGTGCGGCTTCGTCCTAACAGGCTCGCAGATAATACTGCCCAATCTCATCATCAAACCACTGGCCGGTGAATTTGAAAGGATTATAGACTGCTTCGTTGCATTCTGTTGGGAACATTTCGCCGAAAGGTGTATAAGTGTAGCTATTCTTTACCGTGCCGGTTTCATCGACAACCAGCCGAACAGTGCCAAGCCTGTCGTGAACATAGAAATACCGGTTCGGGTCGGTCTCTCCATCGTACTGGCATAGTATTTGCCCATTGGCATAAACGTATGTGATTTTTTCAAAGAGCTATCTGTCGGGTCAATCTCACATAATATTGTCGGCACGGCAATCCACCTGAAATGTCAACGAAGTCTTGCACTACAAACAATCAAGGGCTGTTGACATCAGATGCATTACTTTCTCTTGACATCAACCATTCTGCAATTTTTTTCTCTTTTTCCTTGTCAGAACTTTTCGAGTACGCCATTAGCCAGAACGCAGTTGTTTTGTGAATTTTAATAATTCTTTCGCTCTGCTGTTGCTTTGTAAGGTTCTTGTCTTTTAGGACAGCGGCAATCTCCTGTTTTTCCTGATCAAGTAACATCTTTGCCGCTTGCCGTTGGCGAGTATCCAAATCCAAACCAAACTTAGCTGCCATTTCTTCAACCTCAGTATCCTTGACACCAAAAGCTTGCTGAACCTGACTCTTAAGAGAACCCCTAGATCTTTCGGCAATAAACATATAATATGAAACAAATACAAGAATTCCGATTGCAAGAAGTTTTAACATGAACCGCATATTTCAATTTCCTTTCATAGACAATGTATTTCGCTACGCGCACCGGTATAAGAGTTTACATTTCCAAATCTAGTTAAATAATTCAATCTCCTAACCAAGAAGTTGTGTTGGGTATGTCAGGCCCAGCAGAATTATCTCCTGTCATTACACCGTACTTATAAAGGGTAATTTTCATAATTACCTTTGCTTCAGTTGGTAAAAACCATCCAGCTATTGACTTAGCGACATCCATTTCAATATCGCCTACGATTGCCCCTTGAATCTCCTCGTACATCATAATACCCGCAAGGAGTCGAGCATTCATATATGCTTCACATACATTGATCCCTTCTTTAGCCCAATTGTAGAAGTTTACGGACGCTCGGGTGTCTTGCGCCCTCAAATCCGCCAACAGTGCGTCTGCAAGCAGAGATTCATATAATCTACCCGTCTTATCCGTTGCATTTATAGGATTATTTACACAATACAAATACGGATGCAGGGTAAGCGGATTCTGGAATTTACCTCTAACTGGGTCTCTACCGGTGAATCGCATCAGGACAGGGTCATACATTCGGGCTCGCAGGTAATACTGGCCGATTTCGCTGTCGAACCACTGGCCGATGAATTTGAAAGGATTATAGACTGCTTCGTTGCACTCTGTCGGGAACATCTCGCCAAATGAATTATAGGTGTAACTGTTGCGAACGGTGCCAAAGGCATCGGTCACAAGTCTTACGGAACCTAATCTGTCATGAACATAGAAATACCTGTTCGGGTCAGTTTCTCCATCGTACTGGCAGAGTATCTGCCCATTGGCATAAACGTATGATTTTTTCAAAGAGCCATCTGTTGGGTCAATCTCACACAGTATTGTCGGCAATCCGCCCGAAACGTCAACAATATATTTACAATTTCCAGCAACGCTGGAAGCCTTGTAGACCCTGTTGCCTTGTGGGTCGTACTTGAGTGCGATAGAATTGCTGCCTATAGTTGCCTTGCGTAATTTGCCGTCACCGTTATATTCGAAAGATACTGTCGGGGTAGCAGCGAGCCTGCCATTCGCATCCCAGACAAGCGAATCGCCGCCAGCCTTTGTCATTATGTCGCTGTCAAAAACGCTGCCGTTGACTGCATTAGTGTCATATTCATAATCGGTATCGCTGCTGTTGATGGTTTTAGTTTCTATATTGCCGTCCTTTTTGTAACTGTAGTTCGCCGTACACGTTGAGCCATTGATATTAGTGATGGATGCATCGGTAAGGCCGCTTTGCATATTGTAGCCGAGTGTGTACGCATGGGACCTGTTCGATTGACTTGGGTAGCTGATTGTTTCTTGTGCCTGTGTAAGCCTGCCCAGGCCGTCGATATTACCTGAACTTGATGCGTTTAACGTGTATGTCGGCCCGCCGGAAATTGCAGCAAGCCCGAATGTTAAAAATTGTCTGTATACGTAATCAAGTAGCACTAAACTACCGACCACTTCTTGTCCTCACGGTCTCAGTTTCAAAATGTGTACGCTTGCCGCCCTGTCCCTTACACGTCCAGACGAACCAGTCATCTTCGCTTCTAAAATGTATTGGGCGTTTCCAAACTATCTCAAAAGAGTTTCCATCCGTGGAGTAGGTTATCCTGTCCAATATTGTCCTGTATTTGGGTTCTTTCCAAGCCTCGAACTGAGAAATATTCAACCTGTCAGGGTAACGACTGTGTTTCATGTAATAATGTTGTAAATACTCTTCCAATTGATGACCCAACATACTCATGTCCGATGTATATCTAAAGTCCTCTCTTAATTGAGCGTCCAACTGTAAGATAAAGCGACCGATAAATGGGCCAACAGTTGCCGCCAAAAGAAGACCGCAAAACGCGACTCCAATTAATACCCATGTACTTTTGCTGAAGCGTTTCATAGTTAGAACCCCTATTACCAAATATCAAAATTTTCAATGGCATAACATAGCTGACATTGCCTTCGACACTGATTTACAAGACGACCTACAACCAGCACCCGCTGTCGTTGTGTAGGATACTGCTATACCAGCGATGTCAGCAACAACATCGGACAGGTTGTTTATGCCCCATCCACTTGATGGCCAATCATTTCCATACCATAATGCACCTATCATTGTTATGGCAGGGTTCCCTGTTATCTCGTTAAGACGGCATGCCGACACACAATGCCGGTAAGCACCATCAGTCGCAGGACACTCCCACTCAACTCTATCCCAGAGATCTTCAGGAACAACTATATTGATCAACCCATGGTTGTAGTTACTTGCTTTATAACTACCAAACATGCTTTCTCTGGCGGCATTTATCCCCACCGCGACGTCCAGCATAGCCAATGGGTCACCACCCGCTATGCTCAGGCCTACATCCAGTCCAACATAATAAGCGCTCATTCCAGTCGTCAGCTCCTCAGCCAACTCCAGCGCGCTCTCCCCTGTTGGGTCTTTTCTATTAATTGCGTCGTTGTTGCAGTACAAATACTTGTGTAAAGTCATTGGCTCTTCATAGCTACCCTCGACGGGGTCGCGACTTGTAAAGCGAGCCAGCACAGGGTCGTACTGCCTGCGGAAACAATAGTACTGTGAAATTTCAGAATCCCATACGTAGCCAGCGAAGCGATACAGATTACTTATCGTCTCCTGCGTTTCATTGCCGGCCGGCAATCCCCACGGGTCATAAGTATAACAATTCACCACAGTGCCGCTTTGGTCTATTACCTGCCTGACACTTCCTAACCTGTCATGTAAATAGAAGTACCTGTTAGCACCATCATACTGGGCCAAAACCTGATTATCCGCATGAATGTACGTTTTAACTATAGCATCGTTATTATTCGCGTCAAGAACGAGTAATACAGCTGGAACCCTGCCGGATACATCCACGATATATTTGTGGTTGTAAACCGTGTTTCCGTCCCATATCTTCTTCTTTGTAACTCTTGCACCACCATTAGGAATGTACTTGGCTTCAATACGGCTGTTTGCACTGCCAAGCTGACCTTTTCGCAATCTGCCTTCCCAATCATACACGAGGGAATAATCACTCGGCACAGCGTTTAGCTGGCTGGCCTGCCTGCCATTCACATCCCAGGTAACAGTTTTACTGGCATCACTATATCCGGTTACAAGCTCACCATTAAAGGCGTAAGACTTATTTACATCTCCGGAACCTTCGTTGTATACATACTCCGTCAAATTACCTGCTTTGTCATATGTGTTCGTATATTCTATATATGGCTTGGGAGCTACATCGGTTATTTTAGCATAAGTCAGACGTGAAAGCATATCGTAGTTATAGGTACAGGTATGACTTACCTGTCCTCCGCCAACCTTTGTTAAAGTCTCGGTACAATTGTGGAGTCTGCCAAGGCCATCAATATTACCTGCGGCAGTAGCATCAAAACTGAAATTCAACCCTGTCACACCGGAAGTGGAGAATGCTACCAACTGGTTATCACATTGGCATGCACAGGCATTGTAAGTGTAGTCAATGGAAACAGTATCTCCGGTCGTAGTGCCGTCAAGATAATATGTAAGATTCGAGCGGTTACCGTTTTCGTCATACTGCATCGAAGCGATATTTACATCGAGAACGCAGGGGTCGTCTACCTCTTTCAGCCTGCCTGCCCTATCGTATTTGTAACTCACACTATAGAGCAGCTCATCGTTTTCCGGATTTTGCGGGTCAGGTCTGGTAACTGTGATATCTTTTTTGCGGCCGGGCCAGGCTACGAGATTGTTATAATCGATAACGTACTCTATAGTAGTATCTTCAGGATTCCCAGGGGCAGGATTTTTTGAAACGATGAACTCTTCAAGATTGCCGGTCCTGTAATCGTACTCGTATTCGTATTGAGGTGTATCATTCGGCAAAGACGGCTTGTCAGCCGCAATTCTGTGGTCACGAACCCTCCAGATTTTTCGATAGTCTTTGAACCCACACATATAATAATCGAACTCTAAATAGCCCCCATCCGGGTAGCTGATTGCGTTAACATCCCCCCACTCACCTCTTTTATAAATAACTGTTTGTGAGCTGCCGCCGAGCTGGCCTGTTGCCCTTCGTATTTCGTTTGTATTTACATCCCAATGCCCATAATTCTTATCTCCTTTATGATTTTGATATCCGTCCCAATAATACGTCAGGCAATCTTCTATATTCTCGTAATGGCCGGATGGATACAGCGTTCTCTTTGTCCTGCCGTCGATATCGAGGGCAATATAAGTTATCTGGCCCTCGGCATCTGTAACTTTAATATGATATTTTTCGCCCTGTGAGTCTGTGAATAATTCCTGCCCGGCATCGGCGTATTCGTACGTGGTTACAGCGGGCCCATCGCCCGACTGAATATACTGGTTGACGTCATCAATTCGGTTCCTGCCGTCATACGAGAACTCCGTCTTTGCAAGAACGGCTACGCCATTGCGGTCATAAGAGGTTACTGATGCAACCTTGTTGTCCTTGAAATATTCTGTTTCCCTTTTCTTTTTTACATCGGCTTTGCTCGAATTCACATCGACATCTGTGGAGCCGTAAACCACAGGCTTGGGATAATATTCGCGTACCTTGCGGTTGGCCTGGTCAAAATCGGTGAAAATTATACTCCCATTCGGGTCAACGATATATGTGTTATTCCCAGCCGAATCATAACCATACTGTGTAGTTATACAGAGACCATCTGCGGGATTCGGGTCTTCCACTTTCTTTATCAGCCTGTCGAGACCGTCGTAAAAGTAGTTTACGTCCTTCTCCAGCGTCCATTCATAGGTTACATAAGGATAAGGGCTCGAAACATTATACACCTTTTCATTTTTTATCCTGCCGTTGCTGTAATGCGTGTAGTTTTCGACCTTATACAGGAATGTCTCGCCATGATAAGACCCACAACCAGTCACTTTGCGGCTTACTCTATCCATGGAATCATAGTAAAAATCTGTCATAGACAACTCATCCCAACCCAAGCTGAGTCCATGCCCAGCACCTCGCAGGTATATTTCTGAAGGCTGCGTATCCGGGTAAGGATAGGGATAGACTAGTGTTAAAATCGTTCCGTTGCCAACAGGGAGGATATTCCAAGTGTGCGCATCCATAAGATGTTTTTTATTATGCCAGTAGTCGTGGTAAAACTCACCGCCCGTCTCAAGTTGTTCCTTCAAGCAGTTGTCATACCGGTCGTATTCTGTAAACAACTGCAACTTAACAAAGCCCCAATTGCCGGAGTAAGAACCAGGTACGAAATCACCGGACATTGCCGTTGAATCTTCGAAGGTTTTGACGGAAGTAATGTGTCCGATGTTATCGTAAGTGTACAATTGAACCTGTCCTAAGTAATTGCCCACAAGTTCGACCCTGCCCAAACCATCATAGAAATACCTCTTTTGCGGTGTAGTATTCGTATTCGGCTCACTTCCAGTCGGCACCCCTTCCCAAACCTTGGTTATAAGCCCTTTGTCATCACAAAGATAATAGCTGCCTATTCCCGGCGTTCTCGGGCTATCTACGGTCTTTAACCGGCCATTAGGATAATAAGTGTAGTTTGTAACAGCCCAGTCGTCATCATAGGGGTTTGAGTTACCGTAACTGGCCAGCAAAGTTTTCTGACGCGCTAAATACGCACCGTTGGAGTCCTCTGTGCCATAGGCATTACCATATATCCAAAGCTGCTCAATCTTCTTGTTCCGGCTCTCCTCGGGCCGCACAATTTCATTTCCGTCCTCCGTGCAGTACTCCTGCCATGTAGTTTGGCGTATCGGGAAATTGTATTTGGGGTGATAGTCGTATTCTGTAAGCACAAAATTATTCGAGTCCGCATAGACCCTTTTTTGCACAAGGTTGCCGCGCCCATCGTATGCTATCTTAGTCATTCTTGAATGTCTGTCGTAAGTAGTAATAGGGGTACCATCATCATCAAAATGCTCAAACATAGTGGTGGGTTTGAGAGGAAAACGGCTGTCTTCATACAGGTATTCCCCATCGCAAATGGCTCCTCCACCTACTACTGAATACATATAATGCGGGTTGTTTGACCCCCAAAAAGCTGCCGAAACAGGATAAACAAGATACTCCTGCCGCAGCACAGCCCCTTTGGCGTTGCGAATAGTTCTACTGGTTTTATATCTGTATTCATCATATTCGTCAAGCACATAAAACTCGGTAGTGGATATAAGATTACCTTGCTCATCATAGTTGTCAGAGTATCTTTCCAAATAGTAGTGTATTGCACCCACTGGATGAGAAACACATATAAGTTTCTTCTGCAGCAAGCCGTCGTCACCGAAATAAAACATAACTCTAAAAGGCATATAGTTTAAATTGTCGTAGTAATCGTATCTGCCATAGAAGTCCGGAGCCCTGTCGAGAATAAATCCGGCATCCCCATAATATTTGTGGTAATAAGCCTTTTCTTCGTTTAATGGGTTACCATTAGCATCTTTTACCTTATATACCGCAATAAAACTCTTATAATATCCGAAATCGTCGTTAG
>Ga0315282_10004818_pt1 | contig 23314 bp, 22 predicted proteins | sample YL17G07_20_MG_FD_203693 | JGI IMG/M metagenome (GOLD analysis project Ga0315282, IMG submission 203693) | Sediment microbial communities from Yellowstone Lake, YNP, Wyoming, USA - YL17G07_20 | ecosystem: Environmental > Aquatic > Freshwater > Lake > Sediment | place: USA: Wyoming | collected... | reverse complement strand
CCAAGACCAAGCTCATCGTCGATATCAACACTCTGAAATATTTTATCCGGGGCGGCCGGATCAGCCGGATGAGGGGCGTGCTGGCCAAGCTGCTGAACCTGAAGCCGATCATCGCCCTTGACCAAGAGGGACAGGTGACTTCTCTCGGCCGGTCCTTCAGCCGCCGGGGCAACATGAAGAAGATCCTCCGGATTGTGCAAACAACGGCGAGAGAAGGACGGATCTGGAATTACGCGCTCGTTCACGCCCAGAATCCGGGCCGGGCCAAGATCTATGAACAAAAACTAGAGCCCTTGCTCGGCCGCAAACCCGCCTTCACAATCGACGTTTCACCCATCATCGGTGTCCACTCTGGGATCGGATCTGTCGCCGTCGCCTTGCTGGCGGAATAGCCTTCGGGCCCAGCCGTGGTGAGCCTCATTCTTAGGACGCTCCTGGGAGCATTGAGCGGTGTGTTTGTCCTTTGGTTTAGGACAGTCCTAAATCCGTAGAGCTTTCGCCGCATGACCGGACCGACGCCACTCTCAACCTTCCTCGGCCGGCACGACGTCGACTTCGATCCGATTCTTGCCACGGATGATGGACAGGCGCAGCGGCTGGTTGGCCCGCCATTCCGACAATAAGTGATAAATGTCGTCAACGCTGGCCACGTCCCTTCCGTTGATGGCCACGACCAAGTCTCCTCTAATCACCCCGGCTGATCTAGCGGGACCCTGTGGGTCGGTCGAGGCGATTTCTACGGCCTGGCTCTTGTTCAGACCAAAAAACCGGACCAACTTTCGGTCCAGCTGCCGGCGGTAACCGACGATCCCGAGGAATCCTCGTCTGACCTTCCCCTGGCTGATGAGTTGAGAAACGACCCATTTGGCCGTTGCGGAGGGAATGGAAAACCCTATACCCTGAGCCATGGCGATGATGGCTGTGTTCACGCCGACAACGCGACCCCGCGAGTCCAGGAGCGGGCCGCCCGAATTCCCGGGATTCAGCGGCGCCGTGTGCTGGATGATATTCTCGATCAACCTTCCTTCTTGGCTACGCAGGGTTCGCCCAAGGGCGCTGATGACTCCCGTCGAGACTGTGGACTCGAATCCATAAGGATTTCCCATGGCGATCACCAGCTGTCCCACGCGCAGTTCAGAAGAATCACCCAGGTGTGCATAGGGAAGGCCCGAGGCTGTGACATTGAGCAGGGCCAGGTCGGTGGAGCCATCTTTGCCTACGAGACGGGCCTCGAGTCTTTTCCCATCCATAAAGGAGACTTCGATCTTCTTGGCACCAGTCGCGACGTGGCTGTTGGTGACGAGATAGCCGTCGGGAGCTATAACAAACCCTGAGCCCGCCCCCAAGGCTTCGAACTCATTTTCTGATGACTGCCGGCCAATAGAGATACTGACGATGGCAGGTCCCACGGCATCGACCACCGCGACGACCGCCCTGGAGTAGGCATCGAGGAGCTCGGCGTCAGAATCTCCTGATTGCCGGACCCCAGGGGGCCAGGAGGTTCTCTCTTTCCCTTCCTCGGAGGCCCACCCCTCGAGGAAGACCGGAGAACGAATTTTATCGCGCTTCATTCTTTCATTTTACAATAAAAATCGATTTCCGGCTGGACTCAACAGAATTTGTTGCAAGCGGTGATAGAATGGAGAAGAAGACGAAAGCGCTCAGTTTCATGTTAAAAGTCACCGAGGTTCAGGCCAAGAGCATCCTTAATAAGTCAAAGATCTATGACTATTGCGTGAATGCCTACACCGGCTGCACGGTAAATTGTGCCTATTGCTATGCCCGCCTCTTCATGGGGCGCTACTCCGGCCACAGCGAGCCCTGGGGCAGCTTTGTCGACGTCAAAATCAATGCCCCCGAGCTTTTGCGCAAACAGTTGGAAAGAGCAAAGCCTGGCACCGTCTGGATTTCCTCGGTCTGCGATGCCTATCAACGTCTGGAAGCCACCTACAAGCTGACGAGGCGGTGCCTTGAAGAGCTACTCAAGAAGCAGTTCCCGGTCAACATCCAGACCAAATCGGCCTTGGTTCAGCGTGACCTGGATCTTTTTGTCCAGTTTAAGGACATCGACGTCGGATTTACCATAACCACTGAAGACGAGCGGATCAGCCGGCTGTTCGAGCGAGGCGCGTCCTCGGTCCGCGAACGGGTCGAAGCTCTCGCACAAATCCATGCCCGGGGTGTCCGAACGTTTGTTTTCGTCGGCCCGCTGCTGCCCGGGAATCCGGCTCGCCTGGTTGAGCTCTTGCAGGGCAAAGTGGACCGTGTCCTGATCGACCGGATGAACTACGTTTATACCATGAGAAGATTCTACGACCATCATGGTCTGTCTGATGCACTGACCGATTGTTTTTTTGAGGAACAGAAGACAAGGCTCTTGTCCGAGCTCGTAAAGCGAGACATCCCCTATCAGGTCCTCTTTTAAATATCGCGCGTCTGGAATATCCGACTTGTCCAGAAATTGCAGATAGGCACTTATCGCTCTCTGATAGAATGAATCCCGACGGGTGGCGAGGTTCGGGGGGCCCCCGACGACCGGAGTGTTTTAGGCCACGGGCTATCCCACTATTGATTCAGCAAGATCGTCCATGAGGACGGCGGGGGTGAACCGAAGCAGGACCCGTCGGGAATTTCTATCGGCTTGTTGGCCTTGTTGACCCCGGCCCGGTCGATAGAGTAAGATGCCGGAAATGAATTCAACGCCCGCCTGGATCGGACTCATCCTGGCCGTGATGATCGCGGCTTATGCTCTGGCCAAATGGAAAAAGCTCTCCGTTGAAACGAGCATGCTGGCGGCCGCAATCGCCGGTGGACTGGCAGGCGCATTGACCAAAACCCCGCCTCTCGCCGAGCTTCCTCGACACCTGGTCGAGGGGGCTTTCACCTATTTGGATGTCGTTCTTCTGTTTGCTTCGGCGACGACCTTCATGGCCATCATGAGTGAATCGGGCAGCGTCAACCTTGTCGTCCGCGGCACGCTCAAGATCTTTTACAACAAAAGGGCCATCGTCCTCGTCCTGCTCATGATCATCGTGTTAATCCCCGGTGCTCTGACCGGAGCGGGGAGCGTTTCGCTGCTGGTCGTCGGGGCGCCGGTCGCTGTGGCCCTGGGCAGCCTGGGAGTCCCGAAGAAGAGGGTGGCAGCCATACTCTTCATCACGGCGGGATTGAGCGCCGCCGCCCCTCCGGTCAACATCTGGGCCATGGTTTTGTGCGCCGGGACGGCGATCCCCTATGTCGGCTTCGTCCTCCCGCTGGGAATTCCGGTATTGCTGCTGGGGACATTCACCATTCTCTATCTGGGATGGAAAAAAGAGGGAGAGATGGACCTTGAACGAGCCCTCCGGGAGATGCCGGCCATTCCGCCCCGGATGAGCTGGTGGAGGGTCTTCCTTCCCTTTTTTATCTTTTTCGGCCTGGTGGCCGCCTACCGCATCTGGCCTTTCTCATCGCCCATCTTCGGCCTGGCGCTGGAATTCACGCTGGCCGCGATCGTCGCCCTGATCGTCAGCCCCAAACGGATCAATATCCTCATTCTCTCCAGAGATACGGTAAAGAGGCTTCTCCCACTGCTCGCGACAATGGTCATTGTGGGCATGCTCCAGCAGATCATGACCGCGACCGGCGTAAGAGGACTTATCTCGTTCGCCGTTCTCAGCACTCCCCTCGTTCTGCTCTTTATCCTCCTGGCCGTGATCATGCCGGTTTCGGAGGGCGTGCTCACCTACGGCGCGGCCGCGATCATCGGCATTCCCTTGATCTGGTTTTTTGACTCGATCGGCCTCCATGCCACGGTGGCCATCGCCGGGCTGAGCCTGCTCTGGCCGCTGGGAGACGGGCTTCCCCCAACCGCCCTCATCGGCCGCTTGAGCATGATCGTATCTGAATACAAAGGGACATATTTCTCTTTCATCAAAGAAACCTGGCTTCCCTGGGCCGTTATCACAGTTGTCGGCGTGCTTATGGTCGTCTTCAGCGCGAAGCTGGCCTTTCTGGTAAGATGGAGCATGTAATGTCCGCAATTATGATCGCTTATTATGTTTTGTGCGCTTGTCTGGCCGGTCTCGTCGGGTGGAATTTTGTCCGAGAAAAGAAAAACCAGGATGATATGCTTCTTTATCTGGTCGTCCTTATCCCTCTCCTTCTGAGGCTGCTCAGGGTGAAGTGATATGTGGAGGACAAAATCCATCCTGGCCTTGGTTGTCGGGGCGACGATGTTTGCCGGGGCACTCCCCCTCTACCGTCACCGCCATTTCGAAACGTCTTTTGTCCCGGGTGCCGCTGTTACGAGGATCGCCCGGCTCAGCGACTACGGCCCAGGAATCAAGGGAACGATGGCCGACACAAGCGTCTATTTCCTGGAAGGAAAAGAGCCGGGAGGCAAGGCTCTTCTGATGGCCAACACCCATGCCAATGAACCCGCCGGCTTCCTGGCCTCGCTCATATTTCTCGAAAACGCCGCCGTTGAGCGGGGGACGCTGATCATCATTCCCGAGTTCAACAACTCAGCCGGCCGCAACACCCGTCCGGGCGACGGTTATCCGCTCTATTATGAAATTCAGACGGATTGGGGGGCGAAGAAATTCCGCATCGGGAACCGGGAAGCGTCGCCTCTTGACCAGTGGCCCGACCCGGACGTCTATATTCATTATCCCGACAAACAGCTGCTTTCGTTCATCGATGTGAGGAATACCAACAGGACGTGGCCGGGGAGGCCCGACGGCCCGCTCATGGAGAGGGTGACCTACGCGGCCATGGAGATGATGAGAAAGGAGAGAGTGGACATTGCCATCGACTTCCATGGCGCTGAAACCATGTTTCCCGTCACCAACTGTATCGTGGCACCCGAAAAATCGGCCAGGATTGCCACGCTGGCCTCGATGACGGTCAAGGCCATGGAGGGATTCGAGAACCACGTTGAGCCTTCACCCTCGGGATTCCGCGGGCTCTCGCATCGCGAAATCGGCGATTTCTCCGACACCTTGCCGTTCCTGCTCGAAGCGCCTCTCCCCTTTCTGGACCAGCCGACGGGCCCAAAGACGGTCAAGCTGCTCCTCGACGGCAAGGACCCGTTCCTTTTGAGCCTGTCCAAAAAGAAGAAACTCTTCGTTCCCTATGATGAAAAGGGTTGGCCGATGGAGAAACGAGTCGGGCAGCATTGTTCGGTGGCTCTGGAGATCTTGCGCCAGTATTCAAAGAAGACTCCGGAAAGGGCGATCAAGATCGGCGCTGTCCCTCGCTACTCAGAATTGGTTAAGAACGGCGTCGGTCATTATTTTCATAATCCGGAAAAGAAAGGTGAAAAGTCATAGGCACGCTCGAGGGCTAAGATTCTGAGATGGAGCGCGGCGATGATAAAATACAGAGCCTATTTGGAGGAGGCAAAGCATGAAGAAAAAGACATTCATCTCTCTGGCCGGGATCTCTGTGGCCATCCTCATCTTCACCTGGACCGTTTTTGTCCTGCCCGCCAGCAACAAACCGCCTGACCCTTCCTCTCTTAGGGATGCGGGCAACTGCACGGTGATCATGGTGGGGAAAGACGCATCTATCGATGGTTCGACCATCACCACGCACACGGCCGATTGCGGCTCTTGCGACTGGACGTGGCGGCACGTTCCGGCCTCTGACCACAAGACCGGCGAAAAGCGCAGGATTTATCATATCGATCAGTATAAGACCTGGCCGCCCAGCGAAGGCCTCAAGTGGGACGTCTACAAAAAAGATTTCACCGGCCTTGAAATCCCGGAATTGCCCCACACTTTCGCCTACCACCACGGAATGTTCGGCTATATGAATGAGAACCAGGTGGCTATCGGTGAGACAACCATCGGCTGCCAGAAAAAGATGCTGAACGCGACTCCAACTCCCGCCTTCGATCTTACCATGCTGACCCTCATCGCTATGGAGCGGGCGAAAACCGCCCGAGAAGCCATCAAGACCATGGGTGAGCTGGCGGAAACGTACGGCTACGGTTTCACCGACGAAGGCGAGATGCTCGCTGTGGCAGACCCCAAGGAAGTCTGGGTGTTTGAGATTATGCCTGTTGGCCCCCTCTGGACCCCGAAGAGCGGGAAGCCGGGTGCGGTCTGGTGCGCCCAGCGCGTTCCCGACGACCATGTCAGCGTCTGTCCCAATGAATCTCGGATAGGAGAGATCGATCTCGGTAAACTCGATGACTTCATGGCCTCGCCCAATGTGGTCTCCTACGCCGTTGAAAGCGGCCTTTACGATCCTAAAAGCGGCAAACCCTTCAGCTTCAAGAGAGCGTATTCTCCGGTTGAAGGAGGTGCCGTAAGCTCGGAGGGTTGGTCATCCAGGCTGTGGCGGTTTTTTGACCTATCAGCTCCTTCGCAAAATCTCAGCCCCGAAACGCCGAACATGGATTTGCCATTTTCGGTAAGGCCGGATCGGAAGATCTCGGTCCAGGATGTCATGAATTTTACTCGCGACCAATCCCAGGGGACGATCTTCGACCCGCTCAGGGGTATCCGGGGCGGGCCGTTCAGGAACCCAAATTACTACCGAAAAACCCGCCTTATCTGCGACGGGCGCGCCGAGTACACGAGTATCACCCAAAGCCGCGGCTGGCTGCCCAACGCAATCGGCGGGATCGTCTGGATTTCCTTCGGCTCCCAAGACACGGCCTGCTATATGCCTTTTTATGCCGGAATCAGTGACCTGCCGAAATCCTTCGGCGTCGGCGATCATTGGGTTCTTGACCGGGACTCAGCCCGCTGGGCTTCTGATTATGTCAACTTCCACGTCCAGCCTATCTATTCAGAAGCAATCAAAGATGTAAATAATGCCCAGGCGAGGTATGAGACCGCGGTCATCGCCAAAATCCCAGAGATCGATAAGCAGGCGCTCGATCTTTTTAAACAATCTCCAGACAAGGCCTCGAAGTTTTTAACCGGTTTCTGCCTGAATAACGCTCAAAACGTCGTCAAGGCCTGGTGGCAACTCGGAGATGACCTGCTGGTGAAATACAACCGCCTTTATTTATACGATGTCGCGAAAAGGACCTACGGCCGTCATGCCCTGGACGTTCCGGAGTCGTGGAGGAGGATCGCTAAGGCCTACGACGTTTTGACAGAACCTGAAGAAAAAAAGTGACTGGTCACTGGTCGCTAGTCACTAGTGATTAGTCACTGGTCATTGTATACTTGTCGGCAGAAAAAAATTGCTGGGCACGAAAATACTTCTGACGAATCGCGGGCGCTCTTGATCGAATTTGAGTGGCGAGTGACCAATGACGAGTGACGAATATTAAGGAGGTACAAGGTGAATCGAAAATTATGCATCTTGATCGTAGGCCTTTTTTTTGGTGCGAGTTTTTTGCAGGGGCAGAGTGTCCCAAAAGCTCAGCTTCCCGTGCTTACGACCTCGGCCGGGCAGAGCCAGGATGTGACGACTCTCAACATCGTCATGGAAGAAGCCGGGATCAAATATGATTATTGCGATGTTCCCACCCCGGAAATGCTGGCCGCGGGCGTTGGGCTTGGCGGAAAAGAGGCAGCGCCTGGTTTTCACATCGAATCAACGACCGACACGGCCAAGTTCTCCAAAGGCACGCCTTACAAGACTGTTATCTTCGCCATCGGCGCCAGCCTGAAGGGCATGGGAGCGTCCGGGCTGACCCTGGATGCGGAAGAGGCACGCCTGAAGAAAGTCATCGACTCCTGCCAGAAGAACAAGATTTTCATGATCGCGGTTCATGTCGGAGGCGAATCAAAGAGGGGCCCGGCCGGAAGCGATAACGAGAGGATGATCGATGCCGTCGCGCCTCGTGTCAACTACCTAATCGTCACCAACGACAGCAACAAGGACGGCCGGTTCACCAAGATCTCTAAAGAGAAGAACATCCCTTTGACTCAAATTGAATTCGCCCTTGGACTGGTGGACATTATGAAGCAGGTTCTCCAATAATCACCAAATAAAGGTGCCCCCAGAGCTGTGAGCCGTGACCGGTCTTGCATCAGCGCACACAGCCACCCTCAAAGGTCTCCCCGTGATGGAAAAAGATAAAAAGCTCTGTGTGGTTGGCTGAATTAAGATCTAAAGCTTGATTTCCTTAATCTTGAGTTTGTTCAAATCGATAATCCCCAGCCCCTGCTCGGCACCCCGTTTGATATGGACGATCTCCTCCGGTTTCAGTCCGCGAAGGCTTGCGCAATAAGCGTCGACGGCCACCCGATCGATCCCGGCCACGACTTTTTGGGGCTTGAGTATCTCGCCCGGACCAAACGGGCCGTTCGTGTTGATGATTTCCGTGGCGTCGACGATGCACAGGGCGGGTTTGACGGCCTTATTCAGGTCGGCGATGCTCTGGTCCAAATGGGCGATATCGTTCGGGTCGGTGTCCCAGTGCTCCTTGTGGAATGTCCGGTTGCAGCCGGGAGAATTCAACGCCATCAGGTTCTTCATCGTCCCGGTGAACTTGTTCCCCGCATGGTCCTTGGTGATGGGCATATCGATCAGAAGATCGTTGTTGAACAACTCTTTGAGGATTCTGGCTTCCTTCAGGGCCTCGCCGTTGGAAATCGGCACCACCTGAAAGAGAGATTCGTCCTTTTCGAACAGCTTGAGATTCGCACCTTCTTCTTTGGCGACCTGGCCGAGGCCTGTGTCCTCCCATTGCTTGAGAGGTTGCCAGCTGAGCAGGTTGACTTCCTTGGCCCCGGCTCGCTTGCACATGCGGATGACCGAACGGACGATTTCGGGCTTGGTAAAGGCGCCGGGATGTCGGCTCTGTACGTTTGGAAGCAGAGCGACCCGGGAGTTTTTGGGGACGAATTTTTCCATGCCTCCGAGCATCTCGATCGCCTTTATCGTATTTTTTCTATAATCACCGCCCGTGACAACGGCCACGTCCGGGCGCGGGTCATCCGAGGCAAAGCCGGAGTCCGCGCGCGCCGAGGAGCCCAAGGATCCTCCAATAACAAGCGTAACCCCGAGCTTGGCGGAGTCTTTAAAAAACTCTCTTCTTCCTATCGTCCGGGCCATAGGGAACCTCCTCGCAAACTTCTTTATATTCTCTCACAAGTATCCTCATAGTTCAACCGGATCCAGAAGCAAACCAGAATCCCCTGCCGGGAGTGCTATGGTTGATGCTTTTTGAGGGCCTCCCGTTGCAGATCCAGGGCTCTGGCCAGCACGGAATGGAGCTTCGCGGCCAGGATTCGAATTTTGATGTTGGACAGCTTTCTCTTGCCCGACTTCTGGGTTTCGTAATAGGTGTGCAGCAAGATATCTATTTCTTTGTCAGTCAGAAAAGGCTTTAGATTCTCATCGGCCTTCAGTTCCTGCCTCAATTCCTCAAAGTCCTGAGCTCTGGCGACGATCTCGCTTTTCTCCAGGAACTGGGCGCGCCGCTGTTCGGACTCCGGCGCAGCGTAGGCTGGGATGGGGCCGAGAAGCCGACGCGCCTCACTGAGAGTTGCGTCAAAAAAAAACTTCCCGTCCTTGAGATAATTGCGGGCCTGATAGTATTCGGGCGCATTCTGGGCCGCCGCACTGCTCAGGTAGTCTTCGAAGGTCCGGATGGACTTGGTCAAGAGCTCGAAGCATTTCGCTGCTTCTTGATAAATCTCCCGCTCTTTTGAAACGACCATCCCGCTCCCTCGAAGCCGTTATAACACATCTCAAATTCCAAGTCAAAAAAACCGAAGCCTATCTCATCGAGCTGGCCACGACATTGGCGATCTTGCTGCGCATCGAGATGATGTCGCCTTTATCATCGGGATGGACGCGGTTGGTGAGAAAGATGATAAAGGTCTGAGTTTCGGGATCGATCCAAATCGATGTCCCGGTGTAGCCGGAATGCCCATATGAATTGGGACCGAAGATGTCGCCTCCCACGGTCGCAAAATCCGAGTGGAGGTCCCAGCCCAGGCCCCGTCCCGAGAATTCCACGCGGGCATAGACCGAGGTCATCCTCTCGACGGCGAGCGGGCTCAGAATCCGGACTCCGCCAAAGATCCCTTTGTCCAACATCATTTGGGCGAAGGTGGCGAGGTCATCGGCCGTCGAGAACAGCCCTGCGTTTCCGGATACGCCTCCCTGCAGCCGGGCCAGAGGGTCATGGACGACCCCGATCAGCGGTTTGCCTTCCGAGACCTGGGTGGGGACACAGAGGCCGTGATATTTTTCGGGCGGGTTATAGAATGTGTGGTCCATCTGGAGAGGTTTGAAGATGTTCTCTGCCGCGAACTCGGCGATCGTCTGGCCGGTGATCTCTTGGACGATATGGGCCAGCGTGATAAAGCCGAGACAGCTGTAATCGAACACTCTTCCCGGCGGATTATTCTTGCTGAGCTCGGCAATATATTTAACCAGCGTCCCGACCGGGCAAGGCTCGCCGCACTTCTCCGCGGCTGCCTTGGCGTCCGTATAAGGCGGCAGACCCGAAGTGTGGGTGAGGAGATGCCAGATCCGAGCGTCCTCCCCCGGCTTCCCTCCCTCTTCTATGTAGGCAGAAAATTCCGGCACAAAATCCTTGACCTTATCCCAGAGCCGCAAGCGTCCCCGCTCGGCCAGGATCATGATCGAGGTGGCGGTGGCGACCGGCTTGGTCATCGAGGCCAGGTCGAAGATCATGGAGATTTCCATCGGTTTGTGCTCGGGGACCCACTCGCTTTCTCCAAATGCCTGCCTGAAAACGATCCTGCCTTTTCTACCAACGGCGATCACGGCGCCGGGAAAATCCTTCCGACCAATCGCTTCCTTTATAAGCTCATTGATGAGATTGAGATGGGCCGAAGACATCCCCACTTCCTCAGGCTTTGCCAAAGGAAGCCGCTGGGCATAGCTCGGAGGCAGGGCCAAAATCAAAAGCCATGCGATGCCGACGAGAATCCTGGCTTGTCTTTTCATCTTTACCGCCTTATCCGTCATGCATTCCTGGCACAACCCCAGCGGGCTGACCCCAACGGATTTCTTCTGGACATTCCTTATTTTAGTCTTTTGATGATGTGCCAACCGTACTTGCTCTTTTGAGGATCATAGACGGCCAGCCCGATTCCGTTGACGGGCAAGCCGAAGCCGACGTCCCCAAAGCTCTTGACCATCCGAGTGCGGGAATATTCCTGCTGGCTTTCGTCGGGAGGGACTCCGGCGTTGGACATTTTGTAAATCCCCGGATACTGGTCATCCGTGGACTGCTTGACCAGGGCATCGAAATCTTCGCCTTTTTTGGCCCGCTCAAATAGCTGTTCGGCCAATTTCTGCGCTTCCTCCTTGCTGCGAGTGACCTTGGACTCGGGGATAGAACCCTGGAAAGCGATCAGGATATGCTGGACCGTGACATGGTCCGGCTCTTTCGCTTCCACCGCTTCAGGTCGCATTTTCGAGTAAGCCACACCGCCTGCAAGGACTGCGGCGGCCAATAACCATACCCATTTTTTCATCGCTACCTCCTGTTCACTCTTTCTCAGCCACCAAATAGAGCTGGGGGTCTCCGAGTTTAAAGGTGCCTTTTTCGGTCGAGCTATAGAGCGCCTGAGTCTTCAATCCCGCCCCAGCCAGAAGCCTCTTGATCTCGGCCAGGGTGTAGACGTATTGCCATCCCGTCCGGCAATCGGTCTCCCCTCTTTGGATGAATTGATATGCGGTCTCCAAAACACTCTCCTCAGGGTGGTACGTGTTTTGGAAAACGAAGGTGATATCATCGACGGCCATGGCCCCTTCTCCCCGAAGGTTCGGCAGGATGCTCTCAGCCACCGCCCCCGAGTTCAGGAGGAACCTGGCGCCCGGCTTCAGCCAGCGGGCGATCTTCTCAACGAAGAGAACCGTGCCCTGGTAGTCAAAATAGCCGAAGCTATTGCCCAGACAATAAGCCCCGTTAAATGTTGCCGCCAGTTCTATCTTGAGGACATCGCCCAGCAGGCATTCGATCCACAGGCTCCGTTTTTCAGCCGCTTGTCTGAGCAGGTCGATCGATTCTCCTGAAATATCAAGAGCCGTGACCCTGTATCCGCGTTGAGCCAGCTCGAGGGAATGCCGGCCCGTCCCCGAGGGGACGTCGAGAACGGCGTCATCCTTTTTGAGGTTTAAGACCTGCTCCAGAAATCCGACTTCGCGCTGGGTGAATTCCTCAGGAACGACTTTTCTCCAGAACTCGACGGCAACCCCATAAAAGAAATCTTCATACCACTTGCGTTCAAGCATCAATCTCGGCCCTGCCTGGTCGGAGGCAGAATTATAGCAAAATTGGGCCTTTTGGTATAATGACTGAAGCAAGTCTGAGTTTTCAGGAGTTCGAAACCATGCGAAAAAGAATAACAACTTCCATCCTTTTTACACCCATCAAGATAGGCCAGGTCACGGTCTCCAACCGCTTCGTCCGCTCGGCTACGCATGACTTCCTCGCCGATGAGGATGGAAAGGTTACAGACAGACAGGTCGTGCTGCTCCGCGATTTGGCCGAAGGAGAAGTGGGTCTGATTATTACCGGTCATGCCTATGTCAACCCGGCGGGAAAGGCGAGTCCGCGCCAGATCGCGGTCTACGATGATCGATTTATCGAAGGACTGGCCAGGATCCCGGGGGCGGTTCACGATTTTGCCTCCCGGGTTTTTCTCCAGATCGCCCATGCCGGCCGACAGACCAAACCCAAACTGTGCGGCTGCACGCCGCTTTCACCCTCAGCCGTCTATGACCCGAGCTCCAAGACAATGCCGAAGGAAATGACCGGGGAGGAGATCCGCGGTCTCATCGAGGACTTCATCCAGGCTGCACGCCGGGCCAAAGAGGCCGGCTTTGATGGGGCCCAGCTCCATGTGGCCCATGGGTACCTTCTTAGCAGCTTTATTTCCCCGCACACCAACCGCCGCCGCGATGAATGGGGTGGATCCATCACCAACCGGGCGCGGGTTTTGGCTGAAATCGTCCGCGGCACGAAGGACCTCTTGGGACCCGAATTTTCTCTCATCGTCAAGCTGAACTGCACCGATTTTCTGCCGGCGGGCTTGACGATCGAAGAGAGCATCCAGGTCGCCAAGATCCTGGAGAGCGCCGGAATCGATGCGATCGAGGTCAGCGGAGGAATGGCCGAGGCCGGGAAAGGGTCTATTTGGCCGGGTCTGAGGAGGGAAGATGAAGAAGGCTATTTTGTTGACCAGGCGGCCGGGATCAAAGAGGCCGTGAAAGTCCCTGTTTTCGGTTTAGGCGGAATCCGGAGTTTTTCTGTTATGGAGAAGATCGTCCGGGAAGGTCGAGCCGATCTCATCTCTATGAGCCGTCCTTTCATCCGAGAGCCCTTTCTGGTGCGGAAGCTGCGGCAGGGAGAAATCCAAAAATCCGAATGCATCTCTTGCGTCAAGTGCTTCAATCTGCGTGGGATCCGCTGCGCCGAGCTTCAGCCAAAAAAGGCAGTCTCGGAATAGATTGGACGGGGAAAGACTTTGAGCAAGCGTCCCTTCGTTCTCGTCCTTTTCTCGGCTGTCCTCTTCGGGATCAGCTTGCCTTTAGCCAAACTGCTGACAAGGGAAATGCACCCGATAGCGCTCGCGGGTTTTCTCTATCTGGGCGCTTTTGTGGGATTGGGCCTCTTTGCATTGGAAAGGAAAATCACAGGCAGGGGCCGCAAGGGCGGTGTCGCGGACAAACGCGTAGCATCTCTCAATAAAAAAGATTTGCCCTGGCTGGCCGCAGCCACCATCGCCGGGGGCGTCCTGGGCCCCATCAGCTTGATGGCAGGGCTTGCCAGGACCTCGGGCTATTCGGCCTCTTTGCTGCTCAACCTCGAAGGCGTCGCCACGGCACTTATCGCTGTGAGATTTTTTAAAGAAGAGGCTCCGCGGCGCTTATGGCTGGCTTTGGGAGTCATGACCGCGGCGGGAGTCTGTTTGACCTGGGATCCCGGCCTGGGCCGGTTCAATATCACCGGCCCCCTGCTCATTACTCTTGCCATGGTCTGCTGGGGGCTCGACAACAATTTCACCCGGAATATTTCCGATAAAGACCCTGTCCAGATCGCCGGAATCAAAGGCCTCTTCGCGGGAGCGATCTCTCTCTCGCTTGTCGTCGTTCTCGGGATCAACCTGACAATCACAATTCAGACCGGATATGCCCTCCTCGTGGGCGCACTCTGCTATGGCCTGAGCCTGGTTCTGTTCATCAAGGCGTTGCAGCGGCTGGGGGCTTTCCGGGCGGGAGCTTTCTTCAGCCTCGTCCCATTCATCGGAGTCGCGGTCTCGCTGATTGTCCTTCGAGAGCCTTTGGGGATAGCCATGTTTTGGGCGTGTTTATTGATGGTCGTCGGCGTCTGGCTCATCATCACAGAAAAACATGCTCACGCCCACCGGCACGAACGCCTGATGCACTTTCATTCCCACACGCATGGCGATCTTCATCACTTCCACCCTCATCCCGAGGCGATCGAGGTGCCCCACAGCCATGAGCACACCCACGAGGCTGCGGACCACATCCACGGCCACTGGCCCGACATCCATCACCGGCATGAGCACTAAACAAGCAAGTGGAAGCGGCCGATGCGCGGTGCCAGAAGTCGCCACTCGGGGGCTTTTTGGCAAGACCGTCACAAAGCACCGGCCGTCGGCCCTAACATCCGCGTCCCCCACCGCATGTCTCATTTCGTCCTTAAGCTAGTCTGCAAGCTTAAAGGCTAATTTTGGGGCCCTTTTTTAGCTATAAGGCTTGAACCCAGGCCTCGTTTTGTAGCTATCTTTAGCAAAATCAATAACTACCGCAGGCCCGACCCTGAATCTCCTGAATCTAGCCGCAGAATCTAGCTGGCCCGAATCTAGCCGGCGTGGCCATTGACCGGCTCAGCGGCAAACGCAAATAGCAGCGGCCTAAGACTTACGGCCACAGATCGGTGCTCAGGTACTTGAGGCCCGAATCGTTGATGATCATGGCCACGGTTTGGCCGCGACAAGGTCCGCGGAGAAGCTTGAAGGCGGCGGCAAGATTCGCACCTGAAGAAAACCCAGAGAAAATTCCCTCTTTACGGGCAAGGAGTCCGGTAGCCTCAGTGGCTTCCTCGTCACTAACTTGGAGATAGCCGTCGATCAATTCTGGCTTCAGAAACGCCAGCTGGGGCATCGCATATCCCCCACCCTGGATGCGGTGGTCGGGATGAACCACCTTTTCCCCCGCCAGAGCTGCGGCCCCCTTGGGCTCGACGACAAAGCAACGAATCGCGGGATCAGCCTCCTTGAACGCGGCTGCGCAACCGCCGAACGTGCCCCCGCTCCCTGGGAATTCGCAAAAAGCTCCAATTCGAAAACCGGATGCTCGCGCCTGTCCCAAAAATTCTGGCCCCGTGTGGAGGTAATGGGAACGAAAATTTCCCAGCAGCCTGAACTGGTCGGCACGGAAGCCTCCTCTTTCCCGCACAATCCTCTGGGTTTCTTGTTCGACCAGCTCAAGATCGCCGCCCGACACCCGACCCGGGACCGAGTCAGGCAGCTGATCAACGAGGACGACTTCGGCCCCCAACGCCGCCATCATCCGGGCCCGCTCGCTCGAATTCCCTTTCGACATGACCGCCACAAATTGATAGCCTTTGACAGCGCAAGCGATGGCCAAACCCGTGCCCATGTTGCCGCTTGTTAATTCTACGACGAGCTGGCCAGGACGCAGCCGTCCTTCAGCCTCGGCATCCTGGATGATCTGCAGAGCGGGCCGGTCTTTCTTGGAAAAACCGGGGTTGAGATATTCCAGCTTGGCCAGGATGGACCCGTTTTCGTTTTTGGTCAAGCGGGCCAGGTTTACGACAGGTGTCTCGCCAACCGCCTCAAGAACCGAAGACAGCACCCGGTCAGCACGATGATTCATCAAGCTCCCTCCCTTCCCGTTGTGAAACGGTCAAGATCCCCCCGGGCGGCCTCCATGAGCAGGCAAAAAGCTTGCCCCTCGGTCGCGACCCCCGGGGAAGAAAATTCGGGCGAGCAACAGACTCCCTGGACGAGTCCGAGCGAATCGATTTTCGCCAGGGCCGCTTCCCGCATCCGGTCCGCCCGTGCGTTATACCTTTTTTCGAGCCAGCCTCCCAGGTGACCCCGATATATAGAATACGCCAGCATCTGGGCGAGGTTGGTTTCGACAAAGGTCTTAGGATTATCCAGGACGTCGTGGAAAAGTCCGTCAGGGCGCTGGCAGGCGAGGCAGCCATCGATCACATCCTTGACATATCCGACCAGTCGGGCTTTCTCTCCCGTCATCTCCTTTGGCAAAGCTCTGATCACCCGGGACATTCCCGCGGCGGCCCAACCATTGCCGACTCCCCAGAAATCCTTCCGCTCAAAATCATGCCGTCCATCGTCCCAGATGTGAGAAAACAGTTTTTTCTCGGGATTCCAGAGGAGCCTGCGCATGCCCTCAATTTGTTTGACCGCCTCATCGGGTCGGCCGGCGACGCCTTGCTCCTAGGCTTGGCGCTGCATGGACAGCATGGCTCGTTTCACTTTTTCGATTTTCTCATTCGGCCTTTCCTTTTTAGGGCCCGTTCCCGAAGACCTTTCCTTTTTGAGAATGAAGGCACTGCCGGCCGCGGCGCCATATTTTAAGAAATGACGTCTCTCCATGGCTCCTCCTTGGAGTCTTTATGGCGGCATTATAGCATTCTTCCCGAACCCATTCTTCCCGATTCTTGACATGAAGCGGCAATTTCATCATATTGGGAGCAATGAGCGCCTCGAGGAAGGGAAGGTTCAAGGACTTTCTCGGAAACGTAAGGTCACGCAAGCTTATCCACGTCGCGGCCATCTATGCAAGCTCCTCCCTGACCGTTCTCGGCGCGGGGAACCTCTTCCTCAAACAGTACAATTTTTCTTCCCGGATCTTTGATGTCCTTCTTGTCTTTCTCGTCTGCGGCCTGCCGGCGGCGCTTATTTTCAGGTGGCATCACGCCACGCAAGAGAAACGTCGCTTCCAACCCAAAGAGATCCTCCTCTATGGAATTTTCCTCGCCGTTGCGCTTCTGACCACACTTCGCGTGGTCACGCTGCCGAGGCTCATAGGCAAGTCTCCCGACGAGAAATCGATCGCCGTCCTCCCCTTCCAGAACATGAGCGGGAGCAAGGAGGACGAGTATTTCAGTGACGGTGTCACCGAGGACATCATCACTCAGCTCTCCAAGATTGAAGACCTGAAGGTTATCTCCCGGACTTCGGTCATAGCTTATAAAGAAACCAAAAAGAACGTCCGTGAGATCGGGAGAGAGCTCAACGTCGCCGCTATCCTGGAGGGAAGCGTGCGCCGGGTCAATGACCGGGTCAGGATCGTCGGTCAGCTGATCGACGCCAGGAAAGACAAACACATCTGGGCAGAGACTTATGACCGTCAGCTGACGGACATCTTTGAGATCCAGAGCGATGTCGCCAAGCGGATCGCCGCCGAGCTCAAGGTGAGGATGTCCGCGGACGAAAAAGAGCGGATCGAAAAAAAGCCGACGGAGAGCGTCGATGCCTATGCCTATTATATGAAGGGCAGGGAGAACTATTACAAGTACACCCGGGAAGATAATGAGCAGGCTATCGAGTTCTTCAAGAAGGCCTTGGCCCTGGACCCAAACTATGCTTTGGCTTATGCTGGGCTCGGCGACGCCTACTCGCGCAAATCTCTCTTTTCAGACCGCCGCTCTGAATGGCTTGACTTAGCCACCGAGATGAGCAAAAAGGCGATCGCGAAAGGCCCGGGGTTCGCAGAAGGCTACAAAGCGCTGGGGCTCGCAATGGAGACGGCCGGAAACTTCCATGAAGCTCTGGAGGCCTACTCCAAAGCGGTCGGCTTGAATCCAAACTATGCTCCCGTTGTCGTCAGTATCGGGACGGTCAATTACAGCCTGGGGAAATATGACGAAGCTGTCAAATGGCTGAGGAAGGGGACGGAGCTGCAGCCCGGGTTTGCCCGTTACTATGCTCTTGTCGGATTTCAATTTTATCACTTGAACTTCGATCGTCAAGCCAGGGTCTGGCTCGAGCGGGCTCTCGAATTTCAGCCGGGCGACGTTTTCCCCCAGTTGGTCCTCATCTATCTGGACATCTCTGCCCAGAAGCAGGCTGAGGCGAAAGCCCGCCTCAGCAAGCTTGAGAAAGCGCATCCTGACGAAAGGAATGTCCTCGACGCCGCCGGCGATCTCGCGCTGCTTTCGGGGGACTACTCGAGGGCAAAGGATAAGTATGAAAAACTCTCCCAGCTCACATCCTTGCTGGGTTCGCCCGGCAACAAGCTGGCCTGTGCCTTGATAAAACTCGGTGAAAGCGCTCAAGCTACTAAGATCCTGGACGAGAATCTGGCATTTTATCTTTCAGACCCAGGACTGGATCGCCCGGGCTCTGAATCCCGCTATTATGTCGCCCAAGCTTATGCCCTGCAGCATAAAAGAGCGGAGGCCATTGATTCTCTCCACAAAGCGATTGAGCTCGGTTACCGGGAGCGCTGGATTTTTCTGGATCCCCTTCTGGAGAATATCCGCGGCGAAGCTCCCTTTAGAAAGGTCATAGAAGAACTGCAGAATCGGATAGCGGCGATGCGAAAACACGTCCAGGAATTGGGGCTCGATAAGTAGAGAACCACTCCCGTTCCCCGCAACGGACGTGCCCAAACAGCACATTATGAGAAAGTACCCGGGGAGGGTTCCCCGAATCAATTCATCAGCGTCCCGCTGTCACCAACTCTCCAGGTTCCTCCGAACATGACATAGAGAATCGTCCGGCGCACTTCCCTGCCCTTCTCGTTATTGTACTTGATCTCCACGAGCATCCAGTCCTCCATCCCCTTGTAGGTCATGTTGAGCACGGCTTCGTTCGGGCCGGCGAAATTCGACCCCTTGAACTTTTTGAGCGCGGAGGTATCCCGGCCGAAGTTTCTCATGTAGACGGGGAAAAAACCCTTGGCCTCGGAATCATTCTTGATGTACTCTTCGATATAATTCTTGGGGGTGTAGTTCTGATCAATTGTCACCCAGTCGTATTTGGAACTCCCCGAGGGCCCTTTGCTACGAAGTCCTCTGATCACAAAGTAGGCGCCGATGACCACCACATCGAAAAGCAAAAAGTAAACAATGATTTTGACGGTTTTATTCATGGAGCCCCTTTTCTCTCTTGCTCATACTTTGTCCCAAATATTATTTTGATTTGGGGGAAAAGTCAATCGCCATCGTACCCCGTACCCCGTAACGCGTGCCCCGTTCCTCGGACCCTAGGCCCATCTGCAACGCTCACTCAGCTCTTTTTCAGCCTCTCAACGATCTGCATCCAAGCCTCGTGTCTATCGTGGGTCCTTGAGCCCTAATGTGGGTTTTGCTGGGAGAGATCCAGCTTCCGGATGATGAGGGAACGATAAACAAAATCCATATTTTTCCCCTCGCAACTTATCGCCAAGGGCGCGGCAAGGAAGGTCGCGGAGACCTCCGCTTCAAGCTTGGCCTCCCTGAAAAGGTCGAGTCTTAGCTCCGGCTCGAGGCTCCCCACGGGGAAACTGTACCAGTTGATTGTGGCCCCTTTTTTTCCCGTCCGGACATAGGTGAAGTTCGAGCTCTCAACAGTCATTTCCTTATCCGAAACAAGCTTCAAGGTCACCTCATAAGGCTGCTTTTCGAAATCCAGCTTCATCCTCAGGTTGATCTTCTTTTTTTCCCCTTCGACCTCGGAACGGAAATCGATCTGCTCGTTGATCCAGTTCATCTCCAGCGGACAATCGATCTTATAGACGACCTTCCTGCTTCGGATCATTTCGTTCCGCCCGGCAAGGTGGGCCACAATCCCTTTCAGATAATCGGCGCTTGAAAACTCGATCGATGTTTTGTTTTTCGCGCTCTCCGACTTCTGGGTGACAGAGACGACTTGCTCCCAGGGAGGGGAATAGCTGGGAAAAGAAGCTAGATAAATGGTCCCTACAATTATGATAAATCCGATCGGAATAAGCGCAAGCGGACGTCTAAAATGCTTCAACCAGAATATATCGGCCGGGGAGCTTCGGTAGACGGCAGCGAACCCTAAGAGATAGGGCATTGTCCAGAGGAACGTTACGAGCCCGAAAACGGTCATCACCGCCGCGAACGCCGTCGGCGACTGAACCGAGGGAAACGCGAACAGCCCCAGACTTCGGTATAAAAACGCAGAGTATTCCGGGACGACAAGAACCCTGAAGGTCAAAACTGGAGACAGCAGCCAGAGAAGCCCTTTGAGCCACCTCCAGCGGGCGAGGCATCCCAGGCTAAGGAAGACAAGCCCGCACGCCGGATAGAAAGCCAGGCGGGGACCAAGAAAGAGCCAGGTGGGGACAATCAAAACTCCGAGATAAACGGCCGCCCTGATGAAATAGAAAAATGGGTTCTTTCGAAGCTTCCATCTCCGCGAAACCTGGAGGGCCAGCCATATTCCCAGGATTAAAAAGATGAAGCCGTCCGGTAAATAGGGGCCCGGGTGGGCGAACCAGGGCAACCTTTGTCCTTTGACGAGTTGCATGACCCAGAGCGAGGCGATGGTCGTGATGACGATCATCAAGAGGAGAATCGCTAATTTTGGCCAGGACTTTCGGATTTTCTTATCTTCCTCAGAGCGGGTCGAACTCGCTCTCAAGCGAATGAGGACAAGGAGGGATAAAACTAGGCTAAGAATTATGAAGGCTGCGAGGAGATTGGGGCTGACAAATAAAGGCTTCCCAACCAAAAGGATGAGCATATAGTGGCCCGTCTTCACTCTCGGCACTCCGGAGTCGAACTTCTTGACGAGTTCAGAGATCAATTTGCCGCTCCGCTCCAGTCCGTCGGCCTTAAAATATTCCAGAGAATCATTCCTGGTGTGGATCGGATAGGTGACATCGCTGACGAAGGCAATGGCCGGTATCCCTTTCTCCATAAACGGTTCATGGTCGGAGCCTGCCCCGCCTAAGGCGCTGTTCAGGCTCTGAAAATAGGTCGGATAATCCAACCCCCGGTAGCCAAGAGCATGGAAAGTCTCCAGGCTGGCCGAAACGAGCCATCTGGGGCTCTGTCCGTTGCGGGTGTCGATCCAGAGCATGAGCGGGGAATCATCGCTGGCCATATCGAGCTGCAGCATCAGGGCCACGTCATGTAGTGGATAATGCTCGATAAAGTGTTTCGACCCGACCAACCCGGATTCTTCGCCGCAAAAGGCCACGAAGACAAGGGTGGATTCATGCTTTGCTTGGCCAAATATTCTCGCGAGTTCCAGCGTGACCGCCACTCCCGACGCATCGTCATCGGCCCCTGGTATTTCCGGCGAGGCGGAATCGATGTGCCCGCCGATTACAATCTCTCTGCTCGTGAGACCGGGGAGGCGGCCGATGACGTTGAAGCTCGCGGTGTTGGTATTCTTGGATCGAGTGACCGGCTGCCACTCCACCTGGCACCCGTATTCGGCAAGTTTCTGGGCTGCATATGTCAAAGCGGCCTTCTCAGCGGGGGAACCCATCGGACGGGGTCCGATCGTCCCGGCGAGATATTTCACGTGGTCAAGGGCTCTTTCTTTAGAAAAATCTTCCGCTCCAACCCTGGCTCCCAAAGAACTGAGTGGAGCGCCTAGGCAATACAAAAACGCAAGAAATGCGCCAAGCGCAAGAGAAAGACACTGTCTTTTCATTTGATGGGGTCCTGATACCGGATTGAGCCTAATTCTTCATTAACCCGGCAAAAAGTCAAGGCACGGAGCATTTGTGCTATAATACGCGCCATTCCAGAGAGTAAGGAGATGGCTCATGGCAGAGTCTCTAACGCTTGAAGGCACAGGCTGGCGGCGCATCTGGAGCTTCATTTCCGGAGCCGGCATGATCGCCGCTTCGGTCTTAACAATCCAGCATTTCTACGGCGCCAATTTTCCAGAGTCCATCTTCAAGGGAGCTTTTTGCGACCTGAGCGCCTTTTTTAACTGCGACGCCTCGGCCTATTCCGCGATCGCCCAATTCCGCGGCATTCCGCTCGGTTATTTCGGCTTGATCGCCGGCGCGCTCGTCGCCCTGGGCGCCCTCTTCCCTTCGAGAGCTTTCGAACGCACGAATAAGTTCCTGTCCTTATTTAATGCTCTGGGCGTTGTGGCGCTCTTCAGCTACTCTGTATTTTTTCTCAAGAGTCTCTGCTTAATCTGCAGCGGCTACTATCTGTTCTCGATCTTGAGCTTCGTCCTGTTCTGGAAGTACGGTCTCGCCGGGGAGGAACAAAAACCCTGGATCAGCTTTTTCGGGCCCTCGATCAAACTTCTCGCCGTCTTCGCCCTCATCACTCTCGCCGGAGCGTATGGATTTCAGCAGTTCTACGCGGCTAAGAGGGACGCCCAGCTGGGAGGTGTCGCGGCTAGGGTCGTGAAAGAATATTACACCCTCGCCAAAGTCAATAATCCCAGCTTGATTTCACCCTTCTGGACGGCCAAGGCGACCGAGCGCTTCGAAGACGCTCCCATCCGGGTCATCGAATATGCGGACTTCCTCTGCCCCGACTGCCTCCTGCTCTATCAACAGCTGGATCGCCTGAAGAGAGAATACAAAGGGAAGATCAACCTCGCCTTCCAGTTCTTCCCGCTCGAAGCCAAGTGCAATAACGTGGTCGAGAAGGATTTGCATCCGGGAGCTTGTGATCTTGCCATGATGGCTGCCTACGATCCCGCGAAATTCAACCGGATCCATGATGAGATCTTTATCAATTTCAAGAGGGCCAGAGATCCTGAATGGAGGGCACAGCTGGCCGCGAAATATGGCGTGGGGGAAGCCCTCAGCGACCGGGCCACCACGGACCTCGTCCAGAAGATCATCAACACCGGCGCCGAATACGAAAAGACCTCGGACAAATTTGCCCACGGGATCCGCTCGACCCCAACCATGATCGTCAACAATCGGATGATCATCGGCACTCTGCCCTATCCTCATCTCAAGGCGATTTTTGAATCGCTCCTCGCGGGTGGAGAAAAGAGCGGAGATCGGCGCTTTATGGAAAACTGGGTCGAGACGAAGTAATTCGCTATTTCCGCGAGGTCACGTTCAAGACCTGAGGAAGCATCTGGACGGCGCAGCCTTTGTCGACGCGTTCGACGTGGGGGTAACGAAAGACATAGTACCAGGCACATTCTTCCCTCAGGCATTCCGTCATGGCCTTGGCGGGCGATTTGGCTGAGCCTGTCTGGGCCCAGGAAATTGATAAAAGAGGACATATCTTAGCCTTCTCTTTGGTCATGCCGACCTCCTTTGATTGCCTTTTCACTTATGTGGTTTGTTCGGCGGATCACTCTCGAGGTGACCGCCATCACAAAACGGTTTGTTTTTTGATCGGCCGCAACGGCACAGAGTCACCCGGTTTCTGATCTCATATTCAGTTCCGTCTGAAGACTCGACAGGC
>Ga0315282_10004817_pt1 | contig 23314 bp, 28 predicted proteins | sample YL17G07_20_MG_FD_203693 | JGI IMG/M metagenome (GOLD analysis project Ga0315282, IMG submission 203693) | Sediment microbial communities from Yellowstone Lake, YNP, Wyoming, USA - YL17G07_20 | ecosystem: Environmental > Aquatic > Freshwater > Lake > Sediment | place: USA: Wyoming | collected... | reverse complement strand
GTGAATTATATAAGGACTCAGAAGTATGGCTCTGCAAAAGACAAAGCCAAGCAGTATAGGCTGACCTTATTCTGTGATTGAACCCGAGTCATACCACCAGTCTATTTGACTGGTGTGTTCTTGATAATAAAAAATTCTTTTTTTTCAGCAAACTTTTTATACTCTTTCTCGTTAATATTAGTTTAGGGGGTGTTAGGTATGAATGTACTTACAAGAAAAAACGGTATATGGATATGTGTTATAGGAATTGCAATATTTCTGCTTAATTTCTTAACATTAACGTTATGGGACATTGATATTGATATTCTTGGTGCTATGATTGCTATTCTTGGTTTAGTCATTGCTATAGCTTGTGGAAAAACTATGAAACATTCATCTGAATTGTTATCAAGAAGAAATGGAGTATGGGTGTGTATAATTGCAGTAGCAATGACTGCCATATTAGCATATTCACCATTTCCAGCTCTTAATGGTGATATTTGCGGTTTCATTGGGTTATCAGTGTTTGTTTTAGGTCTAATCCTAATTGCTGTGAGGTGGAAACATTAGAATCTATCCAGAATCTGGGGAATGGGCGAGGTTTCTTTAGGACAAAGATAATCCTAAAAAATCAAATGAACGGACGTTTTTTTAGTAAGGTTTTTTATATATAATTAAATCATTGGACAAATTATGGGATGGGAATTTGGTGGTAAGGTAAAGGAAGGTTCTGATAGGGTAAGGGACTGGCATGAGCTACCTAGGGGAAGGAATAATTCATTTCTGCAACAACTAACGGAAAAAGATACCTCCTTAGATGTTTCAAAAGAGCGAAAGATGTGGCATATGCTAGATGCTAAAGAACTTGAACTGTTTAAGGAAGCGATGCAGTTGCTTGTAGCTGAGCACGATTTGTTTGTTACGTTAAAAGAAGATCTAAAAAGACTAAAGGAAGATATTACTCAAGCCAGAGGTAAGAAGGAAAAAGAAGATATCAAGCATATTTTTAGGGATTTTAGCTATCTCGCTAATATAGATAAAAAAATGATAAGAAGAGAGCAGGATCTTGAAGATATGTGGCACTTTTTGGTCAAAAGACTCCCTCCAGAAATTGCTAACTATTCTGAAAACGATATGCAAAAGCTGCAAGCTGGAGCCAACCAAATACTAGAACAGCTATATTTTCACCTTGATAACATCCGGGGGGAATTTGTTATGCTGCAAGCATCTTTAACGCCAGTAGGCAGGATTAAGGAGGCACAGATAGACCTGCATCGATTAAACAACAAAATTGAAAATATGGAACTATGGATCTCTTATCTATCTAAAGATTTATGTAAGGCTCAAGCGATCGTAACAGATTTAACTAAGGTTGATTAGATATATTAAACTTAAATGAATATTTTTATGTATTTCTAAACATTTACCGACTTCAAAGTGGCAAAAGCTTTATAAATGGATAGATACTTGCTAAACTATGAGGGGGTGTAAAAAGCCTGCTTTTATAGCAGAATCCATGTATGATTATTACAAATACGCATTACCAGTTGTTATTGGTATTTCTCTATAGCGCTTTTGCTACATGGGTTGCTGTTGAGTATAGTATTGTGAAGCTAAAGAAGTATAAATACACAGTACCAGACAGGCATAAGTACGGCAAACCAGAAGTGCCTTCTCTGGGTGGAATCCCAATATTTATCGGGATAATCATATCCCTTGCTTTAATACAGCTATTAAAGGGAGAAGAACACATTGGCAATTTATTTATCTTTTACTTTATTGTTACAATCTACACAATGTATGGGGTTTTGGATGATTTATTTCATTTTCAAAGAAGGTATGACAAGATAATTGCGATGTTGGTGTTATCATTACCCATAGGTTCCTTAATTAGCCATGATTATGTCTCAATTTTTGGATATCATCTGTTTTTGGATGGTTTCTTGCCTTATCTGATTGCCCCTCTTTTTATTATGATCGTTGCAAATCTAATAAATATCCATTCAGCGTTCAATGGCTTAAGCGCAGGATTAGCATTAATACTTTTTATTACTGTAGGCATCAAATCATATATGCTGTATGGTTTGGATAATTTACTTTATCTTCTCCCAGTTTTAGGCGCAACAGTAGCATTTTTTCCATTTAATTTTTTCCCAGCTAAGATTTTGGATGGAAATTCAGGCACTTTCTTATGGGGCAGCGCACTTGGAGCTTTTTTAGTCATTAATAAGCTGGAATTTTTTGGAATTATCATACTAATCCCACATATAATAAGTTTCCTCCTTGACACCTGGGTCATATTAATTAAAAAAGTGCCTGATATAGAATTCCCAGAACCTAGAAAAGATGGAATATTTAAGCCACACCCTTCAATGCGCTTTAAATCTGTGAAGAATCTAGTCTCAAATTTTGGCAATCTGACTGAAAAGCAAATCACAATGATATGCTGGGGAATAACAGCTATGTTTTGTTTTGTTGGGGTGGTTTGGTTTTGAAGCTTTTTGATAATTTGTCAGAAAAATCAAGAGAAAAGAAATATAAACTGTTTTTAGATATTATCAAACCAACAAAGGAAAATACTATATTAGATGTAGGTTCTGGACCTGGAACATTCCTGGAAAAAAGGTATATTAATAAAGAGAATATTATCGCCTTGGATATAAATAGTGAATATTTAAAGGATTTAAAGAAAAAATACCCGAAAGTAAAAACTAAACTAGGATCTGCATTGAAACTTCCTTTTGAAGATAACTCTATCGATATAGTATTTTCAAATGCTGTGATTGAACATATTGGCAACTATAAAAACCAGCAACAGTTTGCTAAAGAAATGCAAAGGGTTGGAAAAAAATGGTTTGTCACTACACCTAATAAATGGTTTCCATTTGAACCTCATTTTCTGGTCCCTTTTTATCAATTTGTTCCAAAAAAAGTTCAGAAATTCTTAAGTAAACATGTAAATGTAGGACGATACAAAAAAGGGACATGGCAGGATATTAACCTAATTTCAGCTAGAATATTTAAGAAACTTTTTCCTACGAGCAAGATTATGAAAAACAGAATAACTATTTTTCCAGAAACTTTGATTTGTTATGGGTATAAACAATGAAAAAAAAAATTTGGATTGATTTGGTAAATTCTCCGCATGTTTTATTTTTTATACCCATTATTAAACAATTAAGAAATCAAGGTAATGAAGTGTTTATAACTGCCCGAAGTCATTCTCACACAATAGATTTACTTAACTATTATGGATTAGATTATGAATTGATAGGATTTCATAGAGGAAAAAAGCTTTTTAATAAGGCAATAGGGCTTGTAAATAGGGTTTATGGACTTCTAAAATATCTTAACGGAAAGAAATTTGATATTATTGTAAGTCACCAGTCGGCATATGGTAGTGCTACTGGTTTTTTAAAAGGAATAAAAAAAAGAATCTTTATTTTTGATAATGAAACTGCGCATATTCAAAACTTAATTGGTATGACTTTTGCTACTGACTTACTTGCTCCAAAATATTTAAATCTTGATAGGATATTTTTCAAAAAAATCAAAAAATACAATTCTCTAAAGGAATCTGTTTATTTGAATCGTGCAAAGATAGGAAAAAAGGAGGATATAGGCTTAAAAAGAGAGTATATATTAATCAGGCCTGAGCCTTGGACTGCAGCATATTATAATTCTAACGATGGAGATAGGTTAATCAATTTAATAAAAGAGATTAGCAGAGATGAAATTGGGCAGAAATATGACCTTGTTATTATTCCCAGAGATAAAAATCAGAAAGAGATTTACAAAAAAGAGGTAGGAAATCTTGTGATAATACCTGAAAAAGCGCTAGATGGCCCAACTTTGGTAAAAAACGCATCCTTGCTAATTGGAGCGGGAGGTACAATGAACAGAGAAGCTGTTGTTCTAGGTACGCCAGTCATTTCCATATATTCAGGCCATCCCTTAGATGTTGACAGTTATCTGATAAATAACGGATTTATCAAGCATAATATTAATGTAAGCTTAGAGGATGTAAAAAATACTCTGGCTCAGACTAGACCAAAAAAAGATTTTCTAGAAGAAGGAATTTTAGCTCAGAAGCAAATAATCGAGGAAATAACAACATGAAAGTTGCAGTAGTTTTAGGAACAAGACCTGAAATAATAAAAATGGCTCCTGTTATGAGAGAGCTAAATAAACAAAAAATTGATTATTTCATCATTCATACCAACCAACACTATTCTAAAGAGATGGATAAATTTATCTTTAGAGATTTGGAATTAGATCCAGCCAAATACAATCTAAATGTTGGGTCAGGCATTCATGGGCTTCAAACAGGAAAAATGCTCGGAAGTATCGAAGAGGTTTACTTAAAAGAGAGACCAGATATTGTTTTAGTACATGGGGATACCAATACCACCTTAGCTGGAGCATTAGCCGCTAAAAAATTGAATATTAAAGTAGGCCATGTTGAAGCAGGAATTCGAAGCAATGACTCAACTATGCCAGAAGAGGTAAACAGGGTACTAGTTGATCACATGACTGACTTATATTTTGTCCCTACAATATTAGCAAATAATAACTTAATAAAAGAAGGGGTCGATTCATCAAAAATATATGTTGTGGGAAATACTGTTGTTGATGCAGTCCTTCAAAATGCTGCAATTGCAGAAAAGAAAAGCAACATTCTTCCAAATCTACAAATTAAAGATTATATCTTGATCACTGCACACAGACCAACAAATGTAGACAGCAAAGAATCCCTACAAAAGATAATAAATATTCTTTCTCAGCTTAAAACAGTATGTTCAACCGTAATTTTCCCTGTTCACCCAAGAACTAAAAAAAACATTGAGGATTTTGGCTTAAAATATCCTAAAAATACCAAAATTATCGAGCCCATAGGATATCTTGACTTTTTAATCCTTGAAAAGAATGCTAAACTAATAATTACGGATTCAGGGGGTTTGCAGGAAGAAGCATGCATTTTTAAGGTTCCATGTGTAACTTTACGGGAAAATACGGAAAGACCTGAAAGTGTTCAGGTAGGGGCAAATATCCTGTCTGGAATAGAACCAAAAAACGTTATAAACAATGTCAAAAAGATGATTCAAAAATCAAGGGATTGGAAAAATCCATTTGGGGATGGCACTACCTCTAAACAGATAGTAGACATATTAATAGGTGGGGAGAAATGAAAATCTGTGTAGTAGGTCTTGGATATATGGGCCTTCCCACTGCCTTACTTTTTGCCAAAAATGGCCATAATGTAGTGGGATTTGACATTTCAAAAGAAAGGATTAATGATCTTAATAAAGGAAAACTTCCATTTGATGAAAAAGGTCTTCTTGAACTGTTTGAATCAGCTAAAAAAAGGTTTAAAGCAACAAGCGATGTTAAAAATACCAAAGAGGCTGAAGTTTACCTTGTTGCTGTGCCAACGCCAATATCAAATGAGAAAAAATGTGATCTAAGCTATGTTGAATCTGCAATGAATACTATTTTATCCGTTTTATCTGATGGTAATACGGTAATTTTAGAGTCTACAGTCAGACCTAGAACAACAATAGACATAGTTAAACCAATTTTAGATAAATCTAAGGTTGGTTATAACCTTGCGTATGTTTCTGAGAAAGCCATACCAGGAAACACTATATATGAAATGATCCATAATGACAGGATAATTGGCGGAATTGATCCTAAAAGTTCTGATATGGTTAAAAAGCTATATTCCTCTTTTGTAAAGGGGGAGATAATTGTTACAGATTGCACTACAGCAGAAACTGTTAAATTAATGGAGAATACTTATCGTGATGTAAACATAGCCTTAGCTAATGAATTTTTAAAATTATCTTCTGATTTGGGTATTAATGCGTGGGAAGCAATCGCTTTAGCAAACCATCATCCGAGGGTTAAGATTATGCACCCTGGCCCTGGTGTTGGCGGGCATTGTATCCCTGTTGATCCTTGGTTCTTAACGGAAGTTTCAGATAAGGCCAAGCTAATCAAACAAGCGAGAATGATAAATGATTCAATGCCTTCATACGTTGTTGAAAAGATTGAAAAAATAATGAAAGAAAATAATTTTAAAAAAGTAGGATTATTGGGAGCGGCTTATAAAAAGAATGTAGATGATGCAAGGGAAAGCCCAACCCTTTATATTGCCAAATTACTAAGTGAGAAAGGAATTGAATTCAAAATCCATGATCCTTTTGTGAAAGAATTTAAGGTTGAAATAGAGAAAGATTTGGCAACTGTAACCGAATGGGCTGATTGTTTGGTTGTTGTTTGCGATCATAACATATACGGGGATTTGCACACAAATAAAGTAGTGCTTAATACAAAGAATGTTCGAATTAAAAATTCAATAGTTCTTGGTGACAATTAATGTTTTATAATAAACTATTTCAAAAAGTTATTTTTCCTTTAAGTGAATTTGTTAATGGAAGTTCAATTCAAAAAAAATTAGAATTTCTAAATAATAGCCAATATTGGTCTAAGGAAAAAATTGAAAAATATCAAAATGAAAGGTTAAAAATTTTGATAAAACATTCTTACGAAAATGTACCTTATTACAAGAAACTATTTGATTCACTTAAGTTAAAACCTTCTGATATAAAGACCAAAGAAGATTTGAAGAGATTACCTATTTTAACCAAAGATATAGTGAAAAAAAATACTGAAGATTTAAGAGCAAGAAATTATTTGAATAAATCTTTTGCTAAGTATACGAGTGGATCAACAGGTCAACCCACAAAGTTTTACCAAACTAAAGAGGATTTTAGTTGGATTTGGAGTGCCCATTTTAGGGCTTGGACATGGGCAGGATTTCAACTAGGGGACAAGTACGTAAAGGTTAGTTTAAACCGAAGGTATAAACTAGTTAAAAGAATTCAAGATAAATTTATGAGATGTTTATACATTTATTCTTATCAGATGTCCAATGCGCAAATTAAGAACTATATCAATAAAATTATACGTTTTAAACCTCCTTTTATCTATGGTTACTCCTCTTCTCTAAATGTAATCGCAAATTATATGCAAGAAAAAGGAATACATTATGATGCTAGGGCCATAATAACAACTGGGGACAATCTTTTACCTAGATTTAGGAAAACCATAGAAACTCAATTTGGTGCTAAAATTTATGATGGATATGGCTGTGGTGGAGAAGGTCTAAATATAGCTGCTCAATGTAGTGAAGGCACTTATCATATTAATGATGAATTGCTGATAACTGAATTAGTTGGAAAAGAGATAGTCCTAACAAGCTTAAATAATTTCGCTATGCCTTTGATAAGATACAAACCCAATGATTTAGTGATTGCCGGAAATAGGTGTAAATGTGGTAAAAAATTAGCTGCCTTAAACAGAATTGATGGAAGAAGCCATGATGTGATAATAACACCTAAGGGGGATATCCTTATTATTCATTTTTTTACTGCTCTTTTTGAATATATGGAAGGAATAGACAAATTTAAAATTATTCAGAATGATCTTAAAGGGATTATAGTGAGAATTTTAAAAAATTCTAAATATAATACTATCAAGGATGAAGAAAAAATTAGAAAATATATAAGGAATTCTGTTGGATCTAATTTCAACATCAATTTTGAATATGTTAATGAAATCCCCTTTGAAAAATCAGGAAAGATTAGATTTATTGAGAGTAGACTAAAATGAATAAGATTTTAATGGTATGTCCACACCCAGAAATGAAAGGAGGAATTTCTTCAGTTGTTAGGTTATATCAAAAATATAGTTATTTAAGTAATTATGATATAAAATTTTTATATACTTCTAGAGAGGGTTCTAAATTAATAAAATTTCTTTATTTTAATAAGGCATTAATTATTTACCTATTTTACCTAATAGATTCAACAATTAAAGCTATTCATATTCACACTGCATCCTATAATAGTTTTCTAAGAAAGTATTATGTAGTAAAAATTGGGAAGTTTTTTGGAAAAATAATAATAATTCATATACACGGCGCTGAATTTATGATTTTCTATAAAAAAGCAAATGAGAATCTAAAACGAAAAATTAGAAACACTTTAGATAAAAGTGACATCATTATAGCTCTTTCTAAAGAGTGGAAAAAAAACCTATCTAAAATAACATCTAATAAAAATATTGTTGTTTTAAATAACCCTGTAGAAGTTCCTAAGTATACGCAAAGAAAAAATAACGGAAGAGTTGACTTTCTTTTTCTTGGAAGACTTGGTAAAAGAAAAGGGACATTTGATTTAATCAAAGCTGTAAAAAAGGTAAGGGCAAATAACTTTAGAGTCCTGTTAGCAGGGGACGGAGAAATTGATACAGTAAAAGAACTAATATCAACCCAAAATCTAAGTAGCAAAATTAAAATTTTGGGTTGGATAGATGAAAAGAAAAAACACAAATTATTAGTTGATTCGGATGTTTATCTGTTGCCTTCATATAACGAAGGTTTACCTATTTCAATTATAGAAGCTATGGCTTTTTCTTTACCGATAATCTCAACTAACGTTGGAGGAATTCCAACTATTGTTAAAAATAATGTGGATGGTTATTTGATAAAACCAGGGAATGTTAATGAGTTAAGTAAAAAAATGAGCGACCTCATTTCCAATCCCAATAAAAGAATAAAATTTGGTAGGCTTAGTTATGAAATAGTTTCTAAAGAATTCAACATACAAAAGATTATGAAAAGATTAGAAGAAGTTTACAATTCACTAACATGAATAATAGAAAACTAGTATTTATTTTACTTTTAATATTCCTATTTAGTTTGACCTTTAGAATCCCAATTCAAGGAAAATACCCTAAAGGATATGATACTTACACAAGTTATAAGCTTTCAACAGATATAAAGCAAAAAGGATACATAGGTTGGGTTTTAAATCCCTTGTCCTTAACGGGATTTATCCCTATATCTTACCCAACAGGGGGAATTCTATTACTATCAATTTTATCCACAATTACAGAAACAAGCATTCCAATAGCGATAATCTTGTGGAATTTTGTTCTAATTTTGATACTTACTTTTTTCATTTATTTGATATCATTCGTTATTTTTAAGAATAAATTAGTTTCATTTATAACTACCTTGATTTATTTAAATTGTAGATTCTTAATATCTTATTCTGATTGGTTTTATAGCGTAAGAAATTTGTTTCTAGTTTTATTTATTTTTTTAATTTGGTTGTTTATTTGTAAAGATTTAAAAAATAAATTTGTGTTAGTTTTAATAGTATTATTACTTATGTTAATAACACACAGGTTGGTTGTCGTAGCAGTCTTAATAATTGCGCCATATATTTTGTCTAGATTTCTTAAAAAAGAATTTGTGAATTCAAAATATTTTTTGTATCTAGTTTTAGCTTTATCCCTTTTATTTTTGTCTGTTTCTTTTTATTTCATTGCTAATCTTAATGTGGCTCCGTTAATTTATTCACCTATAAGAACAAACATCGAATATTTAGATGTTATTATTGATATTATATTTAGATTTTGTATGCAAATAGGGGTTATTACTGTCTTAATTCCTTTAGGTTATGCAATGCTATTATTTAAAAAAAACAAAAATGAGAAAGACGTCTTTGTTATAATGACCGTTACCTTTTTTATTCCATTTTTATCAGAAACTACATACAGTTTCTATTTGATGCTTCCTTTTTGGATAATTGCGGCTTCATATTTCTTTGAATATTTGTTAAGATTAAGTTACATGTCAAAATCTTATCTAAAAATAGGAGTTATTTGTCTTATTATTATTTCCTTAATATTGCCATTGTTCATAACAGTAAGGGAAAGTAAAAGTGATATAACATTCGTTCGAGATCAAACTAACTCACTGAAAACTTATTTACTTGATAAAGCTGACAATGAGGTAGTTGTTTGTAATTACCACGAAATTTATTGTGATCAGTTAACTGCACTCTCAAATAATAAAATTCGCACTCTGTCTACATTAAGTGACTTAATGGTAGCGGATCGCTATAACATATCCAATTGGGATATAGATATTAGATTAAAACAAATATTTTCTTTTAAAGACCCAATACTTAACAAAAAATACTTTGATGAATTATACAGTGGATACATTATACATTGGAACTTGGATTCCCATCTATTATCTAAGATTATTGAGTTCACCAAAGTTGGTTATATTTTAGATAGCAATAATCCAGATTCGTTAGAAAATAGGCCCATTTTAGAGAAAAAATTTGGTGATTTAAACCAAATATATGATAATGGACTACAACAAATTAAACCCCTAAAATGAAAATAGTGATAATATCCTTTGCATTTTATGATTACTGCATTCAATTTGCCAATGCTTTGTCTAAAAAAGAGAATGTAACTATTATATTGCCAAAGAACCGAATTTTAAAGGAACAAGAAAGAAGGATTGCTAGTAAAGTAACAAAAATGCTGGTATACCAACCAAGAAAAAGATGCCTAACGAATATTCTTATGATTCTGAAGATAAAAAGGATTATAAATGATGCAAACCCAGATATCATTCATTTTCAATATGGTTATATTTGGCTTCCTTTTATTTTGCCTTTTTTAAAACAATATAAAATAGTTACAACAATACATGATGTTATGGAACATCCAGGTGAAGAAACGCTAGAGATGAAAATTAATCATTTTGTTATGAGAATGATTTCAGACAAAATAATATTACATAGTAAGAAACTAAAAAGAAATTTTATAAAAAAATATGGTTATACAGGAAAGGTTTGTATAATCCCCCATGGAAATTTCGAAATCTATAAAAAATATAAAAAATACAAAGAAGAAAAAAACTGGATTCTTTTTTTTGGAAGAATTTGGGAGTATAAAGGGTTAAAGTATTTGATAAAAGCAGAACCTTTAATTAGAAAGGAAGTAAAGAATTTTAAGATAGTTATCGCAGGAAGGGGAGAAGATTTCAAGAAATATGATTCTATGATTCAAAAAAAAGAGAATTTCATAATACACAATTACTATATTCCAGAATGTAAAATGGTAGAGTTGTTTCAGAAGTCTAGTATAGTAGTTCTTCCTTATATAGAAGCTAGTCAAAGCGGGGTAATACCTGTAGTATACCAATTCAAAAAGCCAGTAATTTCAACTGATGTTGGTGCACTATCAGACGTTGTAATAAATAATAAAACAGGATTATTGATTAAACCAAGAATGGTTAAGAAACTGGCTGATTCAATTGTCTATTTACTTCAACGACCTAAATTAAGAAAAAAAATGGGCGAAGCTGGATATAAATTTGCTAAAGAAGAATTATCATGGGATAAAATAGCCAATATGACCATTGAAGTGTATAAAGATGAAACATCTAATTAAAACAACAGCATTATTAACCGGAAGCAATGTTGTCGCTAGATTTACAGTTATGTGTTTTTATGTTATTCTAGCAAGAGCTATGCTTGTCTCTGATTATGGATTATTTAGGTATTTGATAACCTTATCAGTGGTTTTTTCAGTAGCTTTTACGGGCTTCCCAATTGCATTAACTAAATTTATTGGTGAAGACAAATCTAACAAGAAAAATATAGCAGAATACCTAACCAATTCATCTATTATGATGCTTATCGTATTTTCTGTGATGATTATTATTACAATTTCATCACAAGCAAGTAAATTATATTTAGGTTTACTTTTATTTGGACTTCTAGTAGAAAATTTTTATCTTGGTTTTATAAGGGGATTATTAAATTATGTAAAACTAGCTGGATTTCAGTTAGTTGAAAATCTAATCCAGTTAGTAATCTTGGTAGTGTCCTTCATCTTACTTAAGCAAATAAATTTTTCCTACGCTGTAATATTTTTCTCCATATCACCTTTTCTATCTTTAATAATCTTTGAAATAATGAAGCCAGAATTAAAATTTTGCTTTTATGCCTCAGAAGAAAAAATAAAAAAGATAACAAAATATGCAATTCTAGTTACACTGGGATCGGTAGGTTGGACAATTATGTTCAGCATCAACACAATTTTCTTAAAATATTTCTATAACACAGAACAAGTTGGTTATTACAGTGTTGGTGTAACCATAGCACAAGTGTTTACTTTTCTACCCATGGCTATATACACAATCATGCTGCCAAAAGTAGCAGGATTAAAAGATAAATCACAACTTCAAAAACCGTTAACTTTAGCCGTTTTAGGTAGTTTGTTTATCTCGATACTTGGATTGATTTTTTTGTTAATGTTGATGAAACCAATCATAATGATAATATTTGGAGAAAGATACATACCGACATTAGCAGTTATTTTACCATTATCATTAGGGCAAATATCTATATCTTTACATCAAATATATTCTTCTGTATGGCAAGGACTTGGTAAACCTATCATCCCTACAATAAACATTTCAGTAGCAGCCATATTAAATGTAATATTAAGCTATTTCTTAACTCGGAGTTATGGCATATTAGGAGCATCAATCTCAAATGCAATAACTTCATTTATTGCTTTAATATCAACAGTAATTATTTTTTATTCAAAATGGAAAACCCTTTCAAAAGATTAGGATTTAGGCAGTTTATAATAAAAACGGTTATTTTCATAAGTATAGGACTAACTATCAGCATGTTTATAGCTCTGTTTTTTAGATACACACTTTTATTCCAGCAGTATCTTTCAATTCCTTCTGCTTTTCAATTAGAAAAACCGAATTTCAGAACAATACTTCTAAATGCTCTTTTCTTTGGCATCATTGCTTTTATTATATTAACATATAAAAAATTATTAGAAATCCAATCATTCAAATTCAAAAAATATCAATATATATTTATATTATTAGCAGCTTTCTTTTTAATATTTCAGTATATTTATAAATTTCTAATAAACATAAACACTGAGTTCTTCCTTCAAACGCCTATTTTCTGGGGTGGTATAAAAATCCTAATAAACATTTTTTTTGTAATTTCTTTAGCAGTAGCTGTATATGGCATTTTTTTTATTAAATATTTCATTAAAAACTTCAAAATAGAAATAGTAACATTTTCCCTATTAAGCTTGGGATTCTTTTTTATTATGAAATTGTTTCAAAATTTATGGCTTATTTTTTCTACTTTTATCACTAAATTACTTTATGTCACATTCAACCTGTTCTATGGCGATGTTACATATGTACCTTTTACCCAATCTTCAACTATGACAGAGGGTGGTGGCCCTTTGTTAGGTATAAACGGTTTTCAGGCAATAATTGGCAAACCTTGCTCAGGAATAGACTCTTTACTTCTATTTACTAGTCTTTATACTTTAATCTTTTGCCTAGATCACAAACGTTTAAAAAAATCATTAACAATATTATTATTCTTTATCGGGGCAATTGGAATGTTTATAACAAATATCTTAAGAATCTTACTGTTGTTTATGGTTGGAGCGCATATATCTCCTACTCTAGCAGTTGGCTTATTTCACACTAACGTTGGTTGGATCTTGTTCATTGCTTATTTCTTTGTATTCTGGTGGATTGCTTCTCAGTTCTTATATAAGAAAGAATTGTCTTAGTAATTTAATAAGTATTAATTTTTATATTTTATACTCATTTTATAATATAAATTCATATATAATAAGTACATAAAATGGAAATATTTATATATTAGTATATTAAATAGTATATTAATTTGGTAAAAAAAGAGGATAATAATAATTTAATAAGTAATTTAGATAATGAAACCCTTCTAAACCAATTAGAGCACCTAATCCAGTTATACAAAGAAAAAAAACCTTCACTTCAGATAGATATCTCAATATTTTCAGATAATAATATGGGAATTCTAGAAAGTTTAGTTAAATACCTAAAAGAAAATTTAAAATTACAATATTCTAAGATTGCTAATTTACTAAATCGAGATGATAGAACTATATGGAATAGCTATAGGAATGCTGTCAAAAAGCATCCTAAGAAATTTGAATACTTTGCAGGTAAATATTTTGTTCCTTTATCATTATTTGCTGATAGAAAATTCGGGCCTTTGCAGGGTTTAGTTATCTACTGCAAGGAAAATTTACAGATAAATTTCCATGAAATATCTTCTCTTTTGGGAAGAGATTACCAGACAGTATGGCTTTCTTATCAGAATGGGATTAAAAAAAGAGGAAGGATTAATGTTTAAAAAAAGATTATCCAATGTAGAATACCAAATTGTTATTACTTGTTTAGTAATAGCAATTTTAGTTGGAATATTATTATTTAATTTTCATTCAAATATCACTGGATACACTGTGCTAGAAGGGGCTCCATTAGAAGGAGAGATGTCTCTTCAGGAAGATATAGGTTGCGTTGTTCCGTATGAAAATATGCTAATTACTCAAGACACTACTTTTTGTTATGGAATATATTATTTAGCAAATGGGGTAAAGATCGAATCCAACGATATATCGTTGGACTGCAATGGGGCTATATTAACAGGCAATTTTTCAGATAGAAGTGATGGAATCCGTATAAAAAATTATTTTAATATCACTATAAAAAACTGCAAGATTAAAAATTATTATCGAGCATTAACTGCATCTAATAACGTGGGTACTGAGAAAGATTTAACAATCAAGGACTCAGAATTCTATAATTGCACAGCTGGATTTTATATAGGGGGAATAAATAATACTGTAGTGGATAATATTAGTTGTTATGATACTATAAAGTCTCATTGTTTGTATTTGGATTCATTGGTAGACCAAGGTATGACCAATGTAATAGTAAGAAATTCTAAATTTTACAATAATTTTGATTCTTCTGCCCTCCAGTTAAACACAAATGAAAAGACATGGATTAAAAATGTGTCTATCTATAATAATGATATTTACAACAGTAAAAGTGCAATTAATGAGATAGCAGGGGGTAACGCCTTGATTTATAATAATAATATATTCAATAACACACAATGGGGTATAGCCTTAGAGTATGACAGAAGCGATAAGGTTAAATTCCCTGCCCGGAATGATGTAATTTTCAATAATACTTTTTATGACAACCCTTATTCAATATCTTTTGGAAATTTAACGCAGAACAATACAGTTTTTTCTAATAATTATCCAGAAGGATACATTAAATATAGATTTAGAATATTTGACATCTCTTTTGATATATCTGAAAATAATTCAAATTTTTTAGCTATGTTTGATGACCAAAATAATATACTTATTAATTTTACTTTTGTTGGCTTGAAAAAATTTACAGTAATCAATAATACAATTAATATTAATTCTCTTGCAGTGCCCTACAACGACATTTACGACAATACAAATAAAGTATTGATTGCTAACAATGTGAATGAATACACTTTAACAATTCAGCCTAATCAGGAGATAATCGTAGGCAACTTTTCAGATGAGCCTTCTGTTTGTGGGGATAATACGTGCAATGCAAATGAATCATGCTCAAACTGCCAAGTGGATTGCGGGGCATGCCTAGCATATTGCGGAGATAATACATGCAATATAGATGAATCATGCTCTAACTGCTCTGTTGATTGTGGAGAATGTTTGGTTAACCTAACTTATTGTGGGGATGGAATATGTCAGGCCAATGAATCTTGCTCTAACTGTAGCGGAGATTGCGGTGTCTGTGTTGTTTCTGTCAGTTCAAGCGGGGGAGGTTCAGCTGGCAGGGAAACCAAGACTGAGCCTATACTTAATGTAACAAAATTAATCCAGAAGATAAAACCAAATGCGGCAGAAAGCAAAACCACCAGTCTAGCAGCCCCCTCAAGAGCTATAATTCCTGGTCCGTCTGAACAAAAGGAAGATATAATGCTGTTAGAGGCCAAGGAGCTTATTGATACTGCACTTAAGCCTAATAAGATTACAGGCATGTCAGTTAATCTGCAAAGAGATATAAAGTTCTCAATAATTCCATGGATCCTCCTGATGGTCATGGTCAGTCTTGTTGTCATGCATCATACAAAGCCTAAGGTCCCAAAGGTCACGGAAGCGGCATTGATTACCTGGATAAGCAGGGCCAGGAATGCAGGGCTGGACAATGATGATATATACAATAGACTAGCGGAGAAGGGGTGGAAAAGGAAATATGTGGAGAGTCTCTTGGGAGAGACGTTGGTGGGGAGAGGGGAATATTTACAATACGGTAGTAGACAATATAGTAAGGAGTATCGGAGCACGCAAGAAGAGGTTGCGACAGTGTTGGCGACAAAGGAAATGAAAATACAAGGCGGGGTTGGACGGGGTGTTGCGATAAAAATGGGTAGGGGGATGGTTGGTGGGCAATCAAGTTGGGTTGCGGCAAATGTTGGGTATCAAAGACAAGGTATTGCGGCGGGGCGGTATGATAGACAATCAGATAGGGGATTGGCTGCTAAGGGTTCAACTGAAATTGGTGGTGTGCAATCCATGAGCGCAAAAGAACGTAGCAGGGTGAATATTATGGGAGATAAAACTGAAGATATTGAGGCATTTAAGATAGAGTCAAAGCATTTAGCCTTATACAACTGGATAATAAAGGCTCGGGTTGCCGGGCTTACCAATGATCAGATCATCAAGAAAATGCAGGATAACGGGTGGAAGATGAACGAGGTTGGGTATCTGGTGAGGTAAATCTGTTAAGTTTAACTCTGTAAATTTCTAGCTATATCTGCTACTCCTTCACTTAAATGGTTAGAGCCTAATCAAGAAGTTTCATTAATTCTTCAGTAGAATAAATCCTGACTTTATCCTGTTTTTTTAACTTTTTATCATTAGACCAAATGCTGCAATTCAGTTTTAACGCTAAAGCAAAATATTCTGTATCATCCGGATCTGGAGTAATTTTTTCTGCCTCAGGTATTAATTTGATTATTTCAGAATAAGGCACAAACTCAATTTCTGCGGAAATCAATGAAACAAAAATATCCAACTCGTACTGTGATAATCCAGACTTTTCTAATGTTTCTGATTTATGTTTCTCAAATTCTCTTAACAATTTATCAACAGAGAATAGTTTGATCCTGTTATTGAAGATTATATCGTATGTTGTGCCTTTTGTGGCTATCAGAGCCGACAGCAAAATATTGGCATCAATAACAAGCTCCATATTCATTTAGCTATATTCTCATGCAGCGATTTATTAATCTTTCTTCCAATCTCTAAAGCATCCTTTTCCGTAAGTCTTGACTTAGCAGATATTGTTTTTAATATCTTTAATTGGGCTACTTTAGTTTTTATTGCAGCCCTGGCTACTTCAGACCAATTTATTTCTTTAGACTCATCCATATCCCTCTTTAAATCTTCAGGAACCGACAAGGTTATGGTTGGCATTTTCATATACCTCCGATATTTAACATATTTAATTATGTGTAAATATTTAATATATATAAATCTTTCCAAAATTACCAGGACAAATGCGTTAATCCTGGCGGATACACTAAGGTAGGGTTGCCGGGCTTACCAATGACCAGATCATCAAGAAGATGCAGGATAACGGGTGGAAGGTGAACGAGCTTAAGGTATCTGGTGAGGTGATGGAGGTTTTTAGTAACGCTTTTACAATCAGCTTTATTGAAAATGCAATTTAATCATTTAATAGTAGTAATAATAACAAGATTTAAATATAGATAGGTATCATTTCTTAAAATGCAGCATCCAGGAATCCGTTACACTCCAGAGCAAGAGATACAAGTAAAAAAAAGCATCCTGTTCTATAAAGCATATGCTATTAGACAATGGAGTAGTACTTCAGGAATGGAATTAAATGATGCTTTAGAAGCTGCTAAAGAAAAGATGCCAGCATATCAATATAGAAATCTGGAAGTAAGGATAAGGGATTCTGTAGAATTTTTTGAGGATATTGGTGGAATAACAGTAAAACAAGAAGCTACTCCTTACTCAAAGGTAGAATGGTGGTATAACTATTTTGAGGAAGGCGTGAGAGTTTTACAATCCTTAGGTATGAACGTGGATTGGAGAAATTCAACTATAGTTTGGGCTTTAGAAAATGCTGATAAAACAGATAAGGAGATCTTTGATAAGGAAATGGCAAGAAAACTTTATTATGCTGCCTTTGAAGAAAGGGATTATCATGGAATAAAGGATTTAGTACGAGCACTAAAAAATTGTAAAATTCCAATTGCAATTATAGAGAATGCTTTGCTTAATGATGCTATTTTTGATATTACCGGCGAAGAATATACCTCTATACATAAAGGTTATCGAGGGAAATTATGTGCAGAGGCGGCAAAAATCTTGTCAGAAAAATTACAATATCTTCAGGGATTAAATAAAAATTTTAGATTAACCCAGGAAGTATATGGAGATACACCTGAAGGTTTAGAGTTTATGACAAGATTGGTTGCTAGATCATTCACCAGAGAAGATCCCAATACTCAAGGGCGAGCATACAAACGTTTGAAGAAAAAAGCAGGTAGAATCCTAAAAGAGAGGGGAATCCACCCTAATGAAGCACTAAAAAGATTTGAAGATGTTGGAGAGTTCTAGTTTGCTCAAAATCACTAAGATTTCACATATGCGAAATTTTTTTCAAATACTTTTTTTAGTGCTAGCCGGCTAAATCAACCTATTGTTTTAATACAATCTCTATCTTATTTTCTGCCAATTTGGGCTGCAATCCCATTTTTATTTTTGGATTATCCAAATTAAACACTTCCACCATATCTTTTGGGAAAATCATTCCCCAGCTATGCCCTATCTTCATAGGATGCTTAAGGTATTCTTTCTGCAATCTTTTTGATTCCAACTTTGATATAGCCTTCATTGTCAAATCTTCTGTAAATATCTTTTCTTTGCACTTAGGGCACTGCCTAGCCTCAAACTTCATTCCTTTGTATTCAACAAATGTTTTTTTCATCTTAACCTTACAATTTATACATAATCTTCCAGCCATTTTATTCCCTCCCTTCTTCAATAATTACAGTTTTTATCAGACATTTAACATACCTTTCAAATTCTTTCTCTTGACATATAACATAAAATGTGAGATTATCTTCAAAGTAGCAGCAATATGTTATATTCTCTTTTGAAATATGCTTTCTTTTTGCCTTTTTACCCAACCCTGCAGTTTTAAATGCCCTCTCTTTGGTCTCATAATAATCAAGCCCGAATTCGGATCCTCGTTCCAACATCCTAAAAAACGCATGAGCCTCTATATCTATGATTTTCAAACCAATCACTAGTTAAATATATTGTATAACTATTATATAAAACTTTTGGTTAAACTTTTTTGGATGGTAGATAAAAATCAGGCATTTAAACCAAAGCATTTAGCCTTGTACAATTGGATATTAAAGGCTCGGGTTGCCGGGCTTACCAATAGCCAGATCTGCAAGAAAATGCAGGATAACGGGTGGAAGATGAATGAGGTTGGGTATTTGGTGAGGTAGCTCTAATAAATCCCATCCCTAATTATTTTCTGGCTTAGTGTTCATATATCATAAACAAAAGGTTTATAAATCATGAACACTTTTTTCATAAATCATGAACATAAATAAGCTGTTATCATCAAAAGAGAGACTGAAACTCTTAAATCACATTATCTACAAGACTGGCAGATTGACTGTCAATAAGACAGCCAGAGAACTGAAGCTTAGCAAGGCCCTTGTTTCCCAATTCATCTCCACATTGAAAAAAGAGGGGATCTTAAACAGTAAAAATGAAATTAAGGACAGCTTGGCAACAAAATCTATTAAAATTTTTTTAAACCTAAATTTAATCAATCCAAGAGCATTTAATAAACCCTTCATTAAATCTGCAGGTTTATATGGCAGCTTTACTCGGGGGGAAAATACTGAAGAGTCAGATATAGACGTGTGGATAATTGCAGAAAATGCAAAAGAAGAAGAGTTGGCAAAACTAACAAGTGAACTTAAAAAACAATACGGAAATATTAAACCTCTGTATTTAACAAAAGAAAAATTATCTGCACTAAAGAAAATGGATCCATTATTTTACCATTCCCTTGTTTTCGGTTCAGTAAATATAATTGGTGAGAAACTTGAAGAGATATAATTTCCAAGATTGTGCAAAAGAGGGTCTCCTTAGAACCATACCTCAATCCAAAGAAAAAGCTCTGGAGAGCATCAGCACAGCAAAAAATGGCTGGATGAGGCAAAAAAGGGTTCTCTCAATGCAGCTTTCAACTCTTCTGTGATGGCTTCCTATCTTGCACTTTTTCATTCAGCAAGAGCAATATTGTTCTATGACGGTTTTAGGGAAAAAAGCCATTTTTGTGTTGCCCGCTACCTAGAGGAAAAATATGTAAAGAAGGGATTATTAGAAATCGTTTGGGTGGAGTTGTTAGACCATTACAGAGAATTAAGACACGATGACCAGTATAGCACCAGTTTTTTTGCCACAGAAGAAGAATCAAAAAAAGCCCTGGAGAAAGCAAAGGAATTTATTGAAAGAATGGAGAAATTATTGCAGGAATGCCAAAAAGGCCTAAAATCCAGCTGATTCTAATTTGATGGGTTGAACAGAGAACCCAATGTTTATCTGAATGCAAAAATACAGTAACGGCATATTTGGATATTAAAAACACGGGTGGCTGGGCTTACCAATAGCCAGATCTGCAAGAAAATGCAGGATAACGGGTGGAAAATGAATGAGCTTAGGGTATCTGGTGATGTAGGGATAACGGGTTCATGATTGTCATAAATATTGGTCAAATGAATGTTAAGTTTAAAACGTAAGATTTATATATTTGCACATATTTACACATATTATAAATTTATACACTAGGAGGGATAAAATGGTAAACATAACATTAGCTGTTCCGTCAGATATGAAGCAAAAGATGGATAATTTTGCAGAGATTAATTGGAGTGCTGTAGCCAGAGCGGCTTTTGATGACAAAATTAAGGATTTGGAGTTTATAAAGAAGTTTAAATCAAAAAGCACTTTAACAGAAGAAGATGCTATAAGATTAGGAAGAGAGCTTAATGCGAATCTTGCAAAGAGAAGATTTGCCACCTAAAATGGATCTTGTAATAGATGCAAATATCCTCTTTTCCATTCTGCTAAAAAGCGGCAAGACTGAAGAGCTCCTTTTGAAGAGGATTTACATATATTTGCTCCGGAATTTATTTTTGAAGAATTTGATAGATACACAAGTATGTTGCTAAATAAAACCCAACGATCAAAAGAGGAATTTTATTAGTTAATGGAGATTTTAAGGAAAAGGATTACGATCATCCCTAATGAGGAGACTGATAAATTCCTGGAAGAAGCGGGGCAGATAAGCCCTGACAGAAAAGATATTGATTATTTTGCCCTTGCCTTGAAGATGAAATGCGCCTTATGGAGCAATGATGGAGACCTAAAAACAAAACAGAATGTGATAACTGTGTACTCAACTAAAGATATGATGAAACTGGTTCAGACTGTTAAATAGATATTTTTTCTTTGGGTTCAACAATTTCTGAATTCTGTACAATCAGATCAACCCATTCCCAAATAATGTCATCTGGAAGCTTAATTTTAAAGTCGCTTAATACCCTCACTATTTCATGAATACGATCAAGGGAAGTTACTAAAGTGAATTTTCCATTCTTCCAAGAACTTAAGACTTTATGGGAACTGCCAGTTCAAAAGATACCTGAAACAAAAATATTAGTATCCAAAACAACTTTCATTTTCTTTTGATTGCCCCTTCAAGATCAGCAGGAGTTATGCCCTTTTCTTTCGCAAATTGTCTGGTTTTTTCTATTAATCTATCAAAATTCTTAAATGATGGCATTGATATTTTTTTCAGTACAACCGTATCATCTCCGCCTATAACGACAAATTTTTCTCCTTCTTTTAGTCCAAGATGCTCCCTTATGTCTAAAGGTATGACTACCTGACCACGGGAACTCATGCTTGTTATTTCCAGTTTTTCCATCTTAATAACCTCCTTAGTAAGTTTATCTTATTAATATGATTATCTTATATATAAACCTTTTGTTGTATCAAATACCATGAGGTATTTTAAATACAGCCAGAGCATTTAGCTTTATACAATGGATAATAAAGGCCAGGATGGCTGGGCTTACCAATCCAAACCTGCAAGAAAATACAGGATAATTGGTAGAATATTGATGAGGTTGGGTATCTGGTGAGGTAACAATTTATTGCTCCTCAATTAAGTACTATATATTTATCAGAATCTGCCAAAAATATCCCTATAGATTTCCAATAGCGGCTAATAACTTCTTATGTCTTTCTATCAGCTTCTTGAAATGGTCTAGTTCTTCAACCACTATTTCATGCTTATCTTTTGAATTCACTGATTTTGCCATGTTTTAACCACTCCTTAGCTTTTCAATGAGTATGAAAAAGGAAATCACATAGCAATTTCAACACTTAACTTGTCATAATCAAAAATAGGTCTTATTTTATAGCCCCCCTTAACACTTATTTTTTTTGTGCCTATCATATGGCACTTTTCAAGAATTTTAATATCTGTTACCACACTCTTAAAATCACGTTTAGTAAGCTTAGCTACCTCGTAAATGGACTGCGGATTCCGATGCTTAATTACCTTAAGCAATTCAATCCTTCTTGCAGTAAAAAACTGCCTAAAGGACTCCACACTGCCAAAGCTTACACTTTTGCTAGGCCTAACAGCTTGACCTTTCTTTATTTTATCCATAACCTTAGCTGCATCATTCAAAGCCTCACTAAGGGGTTTTATTTCCACATTAATATTTTTTACTTTCATTTTAACTCACCTTTTGTTATTTTATCAACATCTTTTTGAAAATCATCAATTAATTTCCATTCATCAACAAATTCATACGGGAGATCCCTATCACCCTTATGCACGTGGTGCCCTTTTCTCTCATGGTTGTCATATCCTAATATTCTTTTTCCCTTTTTGATTAAAACAAGCGAATACTGAAATCCCTCCGGGTGGTATTCATCCTTGGTCACTCTGTAAATCTTTATTTCAACAATGTAATCCTTATGGATATGCTTATGTTCAAAAACCGGCTCCATAATACCATATGGTATATAATACCATATATATAAGCTTTTTGTAACATCTGACTTTAAATCTCTATAAACTCCAGATAGGTTGCGGCGATAGGAAGGAGAGAAACAGCACAATTTGGTTGGGATAAAACAAGTAGGAGGAAACAAATAAGGGGTATTGCTGTAGAAAATGCATTTAAGACGGAGCCATGGCATCTGGCTTGAATGGATATTAAAGGCTGCTGGGCTTAACATTGGTCAGATCTGTGAAAGGATAAGAAGTAATGGTTGGAATATGGATGAGATTGGGTATTTGGTTAGAATGCAAAACTTTCTGCCCAGTCTTTGACTGGGAGTTCAGTCATGCAGTAGCGTAAACTTTTTCTATTCTGAAAATAAAGAAGTAATTGGTAGGCTCCTGAAGAGAGCGCTACCCAAAAAA